>SDBT01007339.1_pt1 | contig 18141 bp, 10 predicted proteins | sample 2277101 | NCBI WGS metagenome assembly SDBT01 (sample SAMN10404973, study PRJNA504765) | marine sediment metagenome | isolation source: marine sediment core GS10_PC15, 103 cmbsf | place: Arctic Ocean: Southern Knipovich Ridge | collected 2010
TATTGATGACTGCTTGGCTCCACGTCAGTCCACTAGTGGCCAAGATAGATGGAGCATTTGCATGCCTCTTGGAATATAGATTGACGTTCCACCAATCCGTATCTGATCCATCTGCTGTGAGTAAGGAGTGTGTGGGCAGCTGGTTATAGGTCTTGGTGTACGAGATATACTCATTGTTCACCTGAACGGTGTTGAACGAATCCGGGAACACAGTTATGTCATAGACAGGTATGGCCTGGTCAGTGCTGCTGAACCCAGGTGTCAGAGAGCTAGGCGTATCGTTCTCCAGGAATGCAACGGCCTTCCCCAAACGATCGCTGTCTCTATACCAAGGAGAGTTCACCTCAGTGAACACATGGTTGATGGCAGTCGTCCACTGAGTGTCGCTATCGTATCGGTACCGAACCTGTATGGCGCCGTCCTGGAACTGAATGGAAAGCCAATGAAGGTCACTGTCATTCAGAGACACGCTTGCTGATGCCATCAACATGTACTGATCGTGTCTTACGTAGTACAGACCTATTCCGTCCGAGTCGCTGTCGTGCTCATTAGCACTGTAGATAGCCACGATGGCATTGTGGCCAAAGTCGCTGTCCTCTGCTTCCTCACTATTGATGTCGAGTTCGTTAGCTGCGTCGAGCCTGGACACACGGTAGTAGTTTGTGCCTACCCCTCTGCGCCCCGTGTAGTAGCTATGATCCCCCGCGGGAGAGCGGAACCTGGCTTGCACCAGCATGTTGCGCTCGGGCTTGAACACAGAGTAGAGATAGCCCAGAACGTTTAGGTCATCGATGTACAGATAGGTGTCGTCTGAATCGAAGTCAGAGTCGTCGCCCTTCCTCCACTGTCCTACAAACGTATTGACATCTTCAACGTTATATGGATGGGTGTACATCTTGGTCTGCGACCAGTACTCATAGCTCTGGTCAGACTCCCATTGATCTAGCCTCTTAGATGCCCAGCCCCTGCCACCTATGCCAATAGAAAAGCCGGTAGATTCATTTAGTGGCTGTTTTACATCAATGCCAAAGGTCCCAAATTGATCGTAGATCACCACTTGATCACTGTCGCCCCAGCCTATATCGATCTTGAGCTGCCTACCGATGTCCAGGTACGCCTCAAAATCTGTTGCCTGTGCCCCTACTCCTGAAGAGAATGTAGATGGACTGTTGATTCTCTGGGAGAAATTGAGGCCGGTGAGTATGTCTACATCGACCGCAATATCGTCGGAGTCAACGTCGGAGTCCACGTTGATATATCTATCTAAGCTAGCAACCGAATGAGCCCCGACACCTGTGTACACCAGCCATTTGCCGCTTCCGGTAGAGACTGCTAGTAGCTCTCCTGGATCCGAGAGCATCGTGACGTCCTGAGTGATTAGGCTCCATCGATCGACCGTGAATCTTTCATCAACACCTGTAAGGAATAGATCCCAGTTCAAGTCGTTTCGTCTGATCCTGCCTGAGATAAAGACTATGTCCTTGTTAATCTCATTGCTGTACTCCCAGTCGGCGCCACCTAGCTCAAAGGTAGACCACTCAACATCGACCACATCTAGTGGAAGCACCGATGTGATCTCTCCCCACACAGGTTCATCGCTGTCCGATGCTCCATCGATCACTGATATGTACATCAGCCGACCCATCTCCATGAAGAAGACCAGGTCCTTAGTCACTCCATTGGACGTAATGGGACCAACAACAGACAGCTTGACCTTGCTATCAGAGTCCTGGTAAATGCGACCTGGAAACTCCCAGCTGGACGATCCATCGGAGTCCGCATAATACCTAAACAGTCGCTGAGTGTTGTCTGAGTCGGGGCCCGCAAGTACGTATAGTTGCGATGCCAGACCACCTGCTGAATACCCATCCATAACAATCTTGGATGAACCAACCGTCATGGACACATCAGAGTCAAGTACCGTTGTATCCCAGGGCGTAGCCTCATCAGCAAACAGCAGCACACCGGCAGCGTTGACAAACATGACAGCTCCTCCGTTATCGGTGCTTGGAGAAGCGTCTGAATCAGACACATGTGTAGTTGTGAGGGCGGAGTCCTCGAATAGAGGATCCCAGCTAGTGACACCCCAATCCTCTCTTGGGTCACTGCTGTGAGAGGAAATTACTAGGTCGTTGTCAGATAGCTTGGCGACGCGGTTATAGAAAGAATCGTCGTAGGATATGCTGACGTCAAGGAAGCTGTCGACACTTATAAAGTCAGAATCAGTGTCATCAGAATCAAATATGTCACTGTCAAACTTGATAGAGTTGTCACGAAAAGTCGCCCTGATCGAGAACTCTCGAGAGGGCGCAGAGGCATAGATAACGACATCAGAGTCAAAGCTGCGCATAATACTCCTGCGCGCTTCGCCTCCAAAGCGCTATTCCCTATTGTACACCGTGCGAAAAGGGCTACTTCTTGACGAGCTCTGCCGTCTCTTTGGTCTGGCCAGATTCGATCTCTGACAAGCTGACAGGAGCTGCTGTCTCGGGGTGTCGGCCATCGATCCTGCCAACAAGGAACTTGGAGAACATGAAGATCGCATGCGTTGCCTGAGCTTCTGACTGAGCCTTAGCCAGCTTCTGCTGTAGCTGGACAGCCTGGCGTTGGTAGTTCTGCTTCTGCTGAATAGCATTGGTCGCCTTAGACATGTTCTCCAGCTGCTTCAGCTTACCAATCAACTCATGCACCTTGTCCTTCGCCTTGTCAGCGTCCTTTTCGTACTTGCGCTCGTAGCGCTCGAGTTCCTGCCTTGTCATATACATGCCCACCTCGTATCCGTATAGTCCTTGGTTGAATAGCCGGCTCTTCTCCGGCACCCACACAGTCTTTTTCAAGCCGCTTAGGTACCCGCCCCAGAATTCTATACCCGGCTTCTGATAGGCCCACTCAGTGCTGCTGGCGGCCTCCACTCCGTATATGTCAATCCAGTTTATCTCGTCAGTGACAGCCACCAGGCCGAGGGCGTAGGTGAGGCTGTTGGTGAAGTACGTGCTCTTGATGTTCTTCTTACCCCGAATAGGGAAATTGATCTCTTTGATGATCTCATCCAGTGGGTACTTGACCGCTCCAGGGATGTCTGCATAGGCCTCTTGCATCCAAATTGTGATGTCTAAAGGCCTATTCACGGGTGTATATATACCCCCGTGACAGTCCTTGCACTTTTTCACCTTGGATCTGACATTCTTCTTCTCGTCCCAGGCCTTGCCCGTACCCTTGCAGATACGGCACTCGCCCTCTATGTTCTTGAGCCAATATATATGATTGGGCTGGTTGGGGTTGTTCTCTCGACTAAAGTCCTCTTCCTCGTGGATCTGGAAGAGGTGATCAAGACGCTTGAGGTAATCCAGCTGCCCACTCTCATTGAGAGCGAAGACTGGATACTCATCCGTGTGCTGGTCACGCGTGCTATTTGCCATGCCCACGAATGTTACATGCGGTTCAAACATAGTACCTCCATCCAGATTTTACTATGGCCCCGTCGCTCTGGTGATACGAATTGGGATGTAGAATACGTTTTCTATGCTGTCCACCACCGGCACCTTGGGCACTTCATGGTGTACTCCTGAAATGTGTACGGTGTATACGTCAGTGAAGTGATCTGTAAAATCTATCGCTATCTTTTTCACAATCGTAAGCCGGAAGTCAACGATGTTGCCGTAATCTGAGTCCTGCTCTAAGACAGGAACCTTCAGCTTGCCCTCCCAGAATAGCGGAGCTGCAGGCCCGTAGGTAACGTCAAGAGTGCCTCCCAGCGTGTACTTCTGACGCTGCGGTGTCTGCCGCTTGGCCTCAAACTGCAGGAAGGGAGCTACGTATCGCTTGCCATCAAGGATCACATAGTCATTCATTATGTGGCTATCACTTTCAGCAAGGTGTCAACCTCGCGGACTCGATCCGGATTGGTTCTCTCAAGAGCCTCTACCAGATCCTTGATTGCCATGATGGTTTCCATGGCGCCACTGCCACCGGCGTTGATCTCTCCCACTCCGGAGAAGAACTGTGATATTAGATCCTCGCCCTGAGCAAATGGCGTGACTCGACCAGCGCTGTCTGGAATGAAGAGCTCAGGCACTCCGCCATCCCCAACCAAATAGCTGCCCTCTGGGAATGTTGGGTTGCCGTGCGCAGATGCGAATACCGGACCACCGAATTGAATGGGGAAGACGTCGCCAGGAGGAGGTGTCCACGGAGGAGGAGGCTCGATGCCGCCACCATCTCCGCCACCATCGCCACCACCGTCACCTATACCGCCCGTATCAACACCCGCCATCTCTAACATCTCTCGAATCTTGTTATTCAGCACGCCCTGAGCCTCACCAGCGCCCAGCACTCCTGCTCTGTATTCACCGACCAGGCCCTTCTGAAGATCCAGTATGTCCTGGATCTGATTGTTCAACTTGAACATATCTTCCTGGTTGTTGATCTGCTCAGCCTGCATGGCCAGGCCTCTCTTTGCAAACTCATGCTGCTCCAGCCAGTGCTCACGCTGCAGATCTCTCAGCTCATCTTCTAACTTACGCATCTCTAACTGGAACTTGCGAGCCTCCTCGTGAGCCTCGCGGTTCAGACTCATGTTCTCATCGAAGTGCTCTTTGGATATATCGAAGCGCTCATTCTGCCACGTAACCTTCTGCTCGTGACGAGTACGCTGCTTCTCAAAGTCCTCATCTTGCCAGGCTTCTCTCTGCTCATTCCGCTCTCGGTCTCTCTCAATCTGTTCCTCTTCAGCCTGGTGCATGACACCGGCGCGCTGTTGCTGACGTATGCCAAGACGACGCTGCCTCCCTGTGGAGAAGCGAATGTTCTCTTGGAAGTCCTGCTGTTGCCAGCCCCACTGAGTAGCACGTAGACTGTCCTGTACTGCGTAGTCCTCACGTAGCCACTGACGCTGCTGGCCTGTCCGGCCTACTGCGGTACTAATGTCCTGCCTGCCCCAATCCGCCTGAACACCTGCCTGCATCTGAGCGAAGGCCTGATTGGTGTTGAACTGCGACTGCTGTGTGTCCATGCGGCGCCCGCCCAGCCCATACTGGAAGTCCTGGAAGCCCCTGGACAGGTCTCTCATCTGATCCTGAACGTCCCATACAGCTTGCTGATAAGGGAGCTGAGATGCTAGCTGCTCTTGGGATAGGCCCAGTCGAGCTCGCTGCATCTCGAATCCACGAGTTCGCAATGCCCGTTGTGCCCCTATCATGCCTCCGGCCGCAAAGCCTTGACCCACGACTCCGGCAGTACCTACTCCGGCCATGCCCAATATATCCCCTGAGTTCAAGGTCATGCCGTAACCTGATCGCTGGAACATAGGAGCATGCTGCTCAAAGTCCCAACCCGATCTGAAGTCAGCCTCACCAAATGCAGCGGACTGTGAAATCATATTGCCAGAAGAGAACTGTCTTTGAAAGGTCTCACGCTGTTGGCCAGACAGGCCGCGCGCATTCATGTAGCTATCCATAGAGCCTATGTCATCTAGTCCACCAGGCCCTGCCATCAGCTGACCTGTTGCACCTGCTCTCAGTTGAAGCTGTCGCGCCTGACCCGACGTAAATATACGAGGCACCATTGCCCCAGGACCACCGTCTGTTCGTTGACGAGCGAAGCCGGCTGCCTGACCCTCTGCTTCCGTCATGGCGCCACTAGCTACCATCGATCCGATTGCGTTTTGAGCTTGATTGCCCCAGTAAGCCTCACGCACGCCGTAATCTTCTGAAATCTCTGCAAATTCCTGGGGCGAGACAGTATCGCCTGTGCCAAAAATCTGCGCAAAATTGTTCATTGACGGGGCGAATCTCTGGTAATTTGCCGCTATCAGCGGGTTGGCCTCTGCCCAAACTATTTGTGACGTGACATTGATTCCTGATCTGGGAGCAAAGGCGCGGCCTGTTTGGGTTTCCCAGATGCTTATGCCCTGCTTCTCATCAAATCCTCCCATCATGGCCTGGCCAAGCCGTGCCATCTGAGCCGTCGACATGCCGGCGTCTCCTGTTAGAGGAAGAAGCCTGCCGGATATATTGGCAGCGCCCTCTTCAGTAATAGACATCCGTTCTGCCAGAGTCTGGTTCATATCTATCATGGCAGCAGCACGCATGTTGGGCGCTAGGCCCTGCAGCGCCGCTGTCGAATAGTTTTGACGTTGGACTTCAGTGAGCGTATCCGCACGTGCGTGCACACCCTCTGGGCCCCGAAAATAATCATAAACATTAGCTAGAGCGGCTACTGGTCCAGCAGTAGCAACAGCTTGTCGTATTCCACGAAGAGGACCCTCCGGCACTGCTTCTCGACGCCCGGCCGCATCTTGCCCAGTGAAGCCCGCAAAGCCAGCGCCCAGGGCCCCCATCCCGCCTGACCACAGCCCACCCAAGATACCCTCGTCCCCACGCTCATACTGCGCCATGCTTACAGCAGCATCGGATGGATTGCTGTAATAAGAAGCAGCCGCTCCTGCTATACCAAGTGCTGCAGTTCCCAGCAATGCCACTGGCCCAAGAGATGGAAACGCGTTCCTCAACATCTTTTGATTGAACCAGCTTGCTTGCAAACCTGTTGCAACAGCAGGTCCTAAGATGGACTTAGGTCCCGCAGCTGCCATGGCCAGTCCTGCTCCTGCTCCAGCCAATCCTCCCCAAGCAGCATTGAATGCCCGACCTCCCTCTAGTTGGACATTCTGCATTGCCGCACGCTGGGCGGCAATCTGTCCGGGCTCTACACCAGTCCCTACACCCATCTGGTACATGGTTGCCTGGTTGGCCATATCCAGACCTTCGGCCTGAAGGCCCTGCTCTTGCATCCCACCGTACAACGCAGATCCTACGCGCTGAAGGTACATGAGATCAAAGAATGTAGCTACGCGTTCTTCACCGGCTAGCTTTGCTCCGATCCCAGACCACGCCTGCCTGAGCGACCCCATAAGACCACTACCAAAATCGTCATCGCTCGGAGGGTCAATTGGAGGTCCACCAGGTCCCCCGGGGGTGCCAGCCCTCTGCAGGTTTTTCATACTTCCTACAGCATCTTGATATGCTCGAGTAGTGGCATTTGCCCAGGCTTGATCTCTTTGCCCCATTGGGGTCTCTTGCATCTTTGCAAACTTATCAATAGCCTTATCTGTATCCGCCCAGGATTTGAAAACCTCCTGAGCTTCCTTGCTCTCTACATTCATCTTAGATAGGGACTCAGTAACTAGCTTAATCTCTTTAGTAAGTGAGCCAAGATCTTCGCCCGTCAATCTCTCCATGCCAAGAGCAGCTGAGCGTGCGCTGGCTTCTTGTGCATTACCAAAGTTGGTTACTTGTTCCTGGCTTAGGGCGGTAGCAGACCCACTATCAGCAAAGGGCTGACTTCGTAGATATTCGAGAAAGCCCAACGCATGCGGCTGTACCGATTGAGCACCAGGCTGCTCGAACTTCGTGCCGAGCTGAGTGAGTCTTCTCTCTAGTGTCTTGTATCGTGCCTCTGTCGGCTGCTCGTCTCCACGAGCCATAGCAGAAATTTCATGTAGCTCAGGAGTAGTCAAGAACGGAGTGCCTCCGGCACCCTCGATCCAATTTTTCTCTATCGCTGGACTAATCGGGACACCAGCAAACGCAGCCTCTAACACATTTGCGGCAGTAGACCAATTTATGTATTGCGCATTCCTACCGGTTGAGGAGAAGGCATTGCGAGCTTCGTTTTGTCTGAATGCAGGTTGACCACCTAGAGAGCCTCTGATGTCCTGGGCCATTTGACCAGGCGACGGCCTACTTTCACCAGCTCCTGCGGAATCTCCCACAAACCCCGCACCTGCGACTGGGGGAGTTGTAGGGGGTATGGTTGTACCGGATCCACCTGTGCTTGTAGTGGGGCCCACTGTAGCGGCTGCAGCATCCGCAGCGTTCGCTGCTGCCCTTGGATGAATGGGCATAACAGGCGCTGGGTGGGCAATCATGTATTCCGAGAACGGAATGCCTCCCCCTTCCAGCTCACCTATGGGTGTACCGGCAAGAACTCGGGCTGCATCGCCTCTTCCTTGTGTCACCTGGTCACCAATGCCCCCAAGCCATACATCCCCAGGTAGGCGGGCTCTGGGATTACTTTCAACTCCAGAAGCATCAAGAAGCCGCGCTTTGCCCCCAACACCCAAGGTGGCCCTGGCTCGCCGGTATTGGCCTACCTCTTCATCCCAGTATCCACTCTCCAGATCGGGTCGAGCTTGTGCCAGGAACTTCTCTTCCCACTCAGGGAGCTCTGTGTTTGGATCGTTCGCTATTCTGTTTTCAATGCTTAGCACACGTCTCCCGGCGCGGTAGGCGCCCCCACCATATATCATGGCGCCCAAAGGCGTCTTTCTAAAAAATGATCGGAATGCTCCGGGTTCCTTTCCTTCAAACGGAGAGATATTCTCTGCCTTTTCTGCCAAGCTGCCAGTGCCCAATACTTGTAGATAGTCAAGTAGGCCGGGGACCGCACGCTCCACATCCTCTTCACCACCAAGAAGCGCTGCTATGCTCCTGATGTCCAAGCCTTGTTCCATAGCAGACGTTGAAAATCCAGTAAGTAATTCGCTCTCTTGAATTGCTGCGCGAACAGGGAAGTTTCTTCCGTGCCTCTTCTCGTACTCACCCGTGACTGCCTGTGTGATGTCTCCTGCCTGCGATCCAGCACGACGCCACATTTCAGACGTCATGGGAGAAAGAAAGCCCTGTCCTGCTCGTGACTGAGCGGAAAATTGCGATCCTCCCGGCGGGAGATTGGGGAGTTGGTTTTTGCCTATTAGAGACTCCTTGATGTCTCCAAGCTGATCGCCAGCGCGTCTAGTTTCGGCTCGATAGGCCGCTGCTTGTGCGCCTTCCATTCCTCCCGCATGCTCTTCGGTATAGAACTGCATCAGGTCACCGAAGTTGGACGTCATGCCCAAAATTGTTCCCTTACCAAGAGCTTGAGCTGCTCTAATATCTCCTAGCTCGCGCACAGACATTGATGTTGGATCAGTTATCTTGCCCTCGGCCCACCGCTTTATGGTCGGGCTTTCGAGGGACGTCTCATAAGGTTCCCAGGCCTTGCCTCCTCTTGCATGACTCAAAACTGCTCCCGGAGTTAGCATGCTGTCATCAACTCTGCTTACCGGTACCCCCATCTCAGCTGCTAAGGCTTGCTTTGCAGCTTCAACTGATCCTGGTTGCATGTTTCTCATCAAGGTCATAAAGTTGTTGTCAGCGAATCTGCCAAGCTCTTGACCAGGAGCGTCAGACTCTCTGTAAGCAATAAGACTACCGGTATCCTTATCGGCATCCATCATAGTTCGCTGTACAGACGTTAGTGATTCCTCGTTGAGAAGAATGCTCTGGAGCTCATCAGCTTCGAGATTTGCACCTCGCGCCACAGCCTGGTCGGCAGACATGACGTTCCCGAACACAACATTCTTTCCAGCGTCAGGCCATCTAAGAAATGCTCCCCTAAGTTGTCCGCCCTTTTCAAGTTCGACCGAAGCAACCATATCCTTGTACACATCGTTAGGCACCACAAACTCAGGGATACCACGACCCCCTTCTATACCGCCAACATGTCCAAGTCGAGCGGTCACAGAGGCTGGGTTCTTTCCCGAAAATGCAGCCTTCACCACACCTTGTTGCTGTGCGAGTGTTGAGAGAGTGTCCTGGTATGCACTTATTTCCGGAATAGCCCCTTCAGTGCTGGTCGATATTCTGTTGAACATCGCCTGCATCTTGTGACCAACAGGTGTCACCGCACCACCAAATATATTGAATGTCTGAGTGTCTAAAAAGTCTCCCGCGGGCGGCACATACGAGACCCCACCTAGACCGTTATCTATAGGCATGAACTTACCTTTGAACGACGATCCCTTGGCATCCATCGCCTGAAGCATGAACTTCAGTGGGGGTTGCTCAGTTCCTCCAGGACCATACATCTTTAAGTTCACCGGAGAATCCTTGAACTCAAGTCCAGCCAAGGCTCGAGCTCTTTCAACGGGAAGCTCTATTCCACCAACTCCGACCGTATCCATGACATCAGCGTCAGCCGGCAAACTTCCTTGAGCAGCCATAATCAGACGCGCAAATGGTTCAGAGGTCTCCCGAGACCTTTTATATATAGCATCGGCAACTTCTGGATTTTGTTGAGACATATTGAGCAAATCAATAAAGTTGAACGACCCCCTGTTTTGCCGCTGGGGGGCTTCGGTAGGTGCAACTATTGATGGGAACGAAATGGTTTCTAGTCTTTGCTCAATGCCAGCAGGGCCCTTGAAAAATGATCCGGCTGGTGCGCCTTCTCGATCTTGAACTACCAATGACTGAAGTGTGCCACCAGGTCCAAATGCACCTTCCCAGGATGGATCCAAATCAGGTCTTAGCCATTTGGTTTGAATCGATCCACCAGCAGAAACAAGCGCTCTTTCAAATTGAGGCCTGACCTCGGGATCTATAAGCATGCCCCGTATAGCGGATACAACTTCTCCCTGTGCTCCACCTCGAAGTATCCCGTTATCGTATGCCGATGCCGGCACCCCTAGAGCTTGCATGGTATCTGCGCCTAGCGCATTCGTCAGCTGCTCTGCCATGAAAGCTGTGCCCTTGACCGACTCACCGCCCAACAGAATGTCAGTTGTAGACTCTGCTCCCATAGACACAAGATCTTGGCGCATATCCAAAACAGACTTGACACCCTGTGCTTGCAAGGCATGCCCACCGGTCCAAGTCGATATTTGTTCGTACCCAGTTGTTACAGACGGCTGAGCACCTACCTCACCTGGGAAAAACTTGACATTTGATCCAGGAGCCAGCGCTTCTTTTAGACCGCCGCCCGCATCAAGTAGATTTACCCACGATGTATATGCGTATTGCTCCGCTGCCGTCTTGGGGTATTTTTGCAGTATATCGGGGCCAAATCCACCGATGGTATTGTTTTGCCACTTTGCTAATTCCCTAGAAGCGTATGTAGTTATTAGTCCACCTAGTTCGGGACCATATGGAAGATTCAACGTAGCAGACTCCGGAATGTAAGACGTTGAACCTCTTTGGGCACCTGGTTTCATCCCAAGGCCCATTCCCATGATGTCTACAAAATCTTCTCCAGGACGCATGGATTGACCAATTGCATTCTCGCCAACCTGAAGAATGGGACCTGCGTCTGTGGCTTTTCCCCAAGCATTTAGCTGTGAGTAAGCCAAAGGAGTATTGAAGTTCTTGTACTGACCTAGTTCTACTCCACTAAAGGAAGATGCCTTTCCATATGATTGACCTGCTCCAGGAATCAATAGGCCGGGGGCAAACTCAATATTCCTTACTACACCCTCGCGAAGAATCTCTCGTCCTTGTGGAGTGTATATAGGATCTGTTCCTGTAAAGAGAGATTGGGTGAGTGTTTCTCCCTTGATGTTGAACAGACGACCCGCATCCTCGAGTCCTGTTTTTTCTCTAGGCTTCGTGCCACCGTAGGATGAAATAATCCTGGTGTCGACACCCGTACCTTCGTATCCCATCCCAGCCTGCTGACCAAATGCTGAGGCGTGTGTCAGCTGAGAGCCATACTGAAAGTCTGACGCATTACGAAGCAATCCAGATACTGTTGGATAGCTCTCCGGAAATTGATCTCGCCGCTGTAGATATGACCAAGGTGTTGAATGGGTGGGATCCGTTGGATCTGCACCAATGTAATGCTGGGCTCTTTCCCACCCAGCGTATTCGGGCGTTACGGGTCCGCCTGTCCAGTGCCCACCTCCAGTAATACCCCGCTGGTAGGCGTATGGCTCCATTAGTTTAGGGATGCTCTCTTGAGACCCGCTGATAAGGCCGCCTACAAAAGTAGACATCGCATCGACAGGTCCTCTTTGAACACCACCCATCCAGGATGGGTGAAGTCCTTGGCCTGAGCTCATGAACCTCTGTGTTATTGGATCGAAGTTGGCTTCAAAATGACGTGGGGGTCCTGCGTCTCCAAATGTGGAGATGGTGTATCCGCTGTTAGCTTGGGGTGTGAGTTGATACAGGCCGCTGTCGGCCCCGTATTGTGCAGCGAGTACCTTCTGCAGCTGGCTGAATGCAGACGCTGGAGTTAGAAGTCTATCCCACGGATTCGGCACGGCTTGTCCTTACCTGCTGGTTGTAGAACATGCTCTTGCCAGCAGCGGCCGCCTCCAAAGATTTCATCAAGAACCACGGCTGGTCTATGTACCCACCAGCTGCGAACTTCATCCCCAGTGTTGTCAACTCTTCCAGCAATCCAAGCTCTTCCGGTCTGGGCACATCGGCCTCCGTAGCTGCCATCTCCGGGCTGGTCTGCTTGAATGACTCACGAGCGTAGTACGACATGACGTTCTCGCGTATGTCGTACAGTGTCTTCTCTACTTGTTGAGGACCATTCAGGCCCTCCTTATTGACGCTGAAACATGTCCCACTGAGGGTTCTTTAGAAGAACTTTCTCGTGGATTTCCTCCGCTACTTCTGCAGGTAGTCTGCCCCAGTTCACAAGGAATGGTTCACGTTCCATGGCCAGGTACGGCTCGCCGTTGGGCTTTCTGCCAATGGTGAACAACGCAATAGGATCGCCTTCAGACTCTCCCGTGGGTCCGACTTCCTGGTACTTGATGTTGCAGTCCACAAGAGTTAGGTATACCTCAAGAGCTTGACGCTGAGAGAACGTAGATTCAGTCTTGACCTCGACCGAGTCCGGCGTGCCGGTGTTGTATGTCCTCGTCTGCTTGGCCCACAGCTCGTCTCTTGACGCTGTTTCAGCTACGGTAGCGGGCTTGATTGTGACGAATGCCTCACTGTCCTTGTCGAACTTCGTCAACAGGTACTGCTCGCCCAATCCTCGCGTGATTACTAACGACATAATTAGCCTCCTTTAGGCTGTCTGATACACGCTCCTATTGTACACCATAGCAAAAAGGGCCCACTTGGATGAGTGGGCCCTTTGAGATAGCAATGGTCAGCTTATTGAGCTGATGTGGGGATCAGAGAGATCCAGCCTTCAACCGTAAGGTTGTCGGTTGTATCAATGTCATCCGTGGCGGAGAGTTCCATCTTGATGTACTTGGCAGTAACTTCGCCAGGCCCATAAGCGATTTGCTCGGGCTGAGCGGCTTCGGCGATGCTCTGGGCATCGAACGGAGCCAGGGTCAGCTCGAACCACTCGACGTTGTCGTTGCTCACGTACCAGATAATATCCAAAGCGCCAGCGGCAGATACTTCAGAGCTCTTCACATAGAACTGAAGATTCGCCTGGCCACCTGGGATCACCAGGGCACCGGACTCCACAAGCGGTAGATCCCAGCCGATACCGATCGTATCGTCTGAGTCAGTCGTAAACGCGGGTACCACGACCGAGGTGACGGACAGGAACTCTTCGGTTCCCTGAATGACGGCATCACTATCGAAGACAAAGTCTTCGGTGATCACTACGCCATCAGCGTCCAGGCCGTTGACGGTCAGCGTGCCGGACATCACCGTGTTGAGCGGGGTAACTGTCAGAGCTCTCGGTGTGAGAAACGTCGCAAGCAACAGGTCTGAGTCCGCAAGGGTCTCATCACTGTCGGTCATTTCTTGGGTGATGACCATAACCGCGCCTGCGTCCTCTTCCAACACCATCTCTGCGATGATATTTTCCAAGGCCGTCTCGGGTACTCCGGATACGATCCGTTCACTTTGAAACGGATCAATTGGATTTGCCATGTCTTATTCTCCTTCGTGGGAGAGGGGCCGGGTGGCCCCTCTCTAGGTTTCTAGTGGCCTACTGCTTATGTGGGCCAGACGTAACTCACCTCTTCGTTCCGTAGTGCCACTGCGAAGTACTCACCGCCTCCACTCCATGCGGGGGATCCTACTCCCTCTGGGGTGAGAACTGAGCCGATGTACTCAACAGCGATCGTCTGATTTCCGACCAGGCGAACTGGGCCGTTCTGTCGGAACTCGCACTTAGGAGCGATGAACTTGATCTGCCACGGATCTTCCTGATCGTCACCCATGGCGCCAGGTGTCGTGATGGCTGCTTCCAGATCAGTCGTGAAGACTTCGGCGGTCCATGAAGAACCGTCTATTTCTCCAGTCATGATCGCGAGGCATAGCTCCGGATCCTTCCATCGATACACGAATCGTGCTGTGACCGCTCGGCCTCGTACACCGAAGTCATCGGGGAAGTTGGAGCCCACGGTCATCTCTTCCTGCGGGGTCGTGAGCAGGTTGATGATCTCGAAGACCATACCCGTCACACCGAGGGAGTTGATCAAGTTGTCCACGTCAGTGAACCGGAAGTATCCAGGGGCGTTCGCCACCGGGAAGGCATCCGGATCATCAAAGGGATCATATGCCCATGCCGAGCCATCAGGCCAGGACGGGACACGACCAACCATATCCACACGGGCAGCCGCGGGGCCAGCCTGTGGGATGATGAACCGCATCATCGCTATCTTGGCGTCCAGGGCTTCCAGATACAGGATGGTGTCACCAGGGACAACCTTCCGGATCTGAGCCCAGTCGATCTGTTCTTGCAGGGTCGCATACGTGAAGAAGTGCTCGTATGCTTCCTGGGTTGCATAGCCCAGGGCTATCTCTTCGCCGGAATCCAGGTCAGAGTCGCCTGTGATTGTCGTCAGGGTTGCGAACACTTGCGTGCCCACTACCGATGTGGCAGCCGCAAAGGCGAAGGTTTCTGACACGCTGTTGCCTAGAGCATCCGTACCGGCAACCACGAAGTCAGCTGTGAGGTTTCCGCCTGCGGCATCTGCGAAGCTCATTACGAGCGTTCGAGCGCTGGGCGGGTTAGTTAGATCTGAGTCCACAAAATCGACCTGATCGATGTCTCCATCGCTCCACGGCAGACATGCCATGTCCACGGCGTCTGTTGCCAGCCAACCGAGGGCAATCTTGGTGCCGTCAACGTCGGAGTCGTTCACGCTAACCGCTATTGTGTCGACTTGTGAAAACACCTCAAGCCCAGCAACGCCAGCAGTGCTCGAAGCGAAGGTAATCACTTCTGTCTGGGCCAAGCCGGTAACGCCCAAGCCTGTTATTGTCAGAGCCAGGGTCGAGCCTACATCCGAATCCTCAGCAAAGATTGCAACCTTTCTGGGGGTCGGAGGCTGGGTGAAGATCGCATTGTCACTGTCAGGTCCGTAGTCAGAGTCGAAAGTTATCCAATCGACAATGGTGTTCGCAAATGCAGGGACGGACTCGACTTCCCCGAACAGGCCTAAGAGCAGCCAGCCCAGGTCCCCGTCGAGTCGGGGGATAAAGGAGAATCCACCAGCCGCAAAGACGCCCATCTTGTAGGCACCACGCGGTGTCAGAACTCCAGCGATTTCCGGAGGAAGTATTCCCCCGGGGGATATGGCATCAAAATCGATGTCGGTTGCCGCAAACTGATAGAACGTAGCCGCAGCCACGCCCTTAGCACTTTGGGGACCGAAAGCGATCAAGCCAGATTGACCAGAAAAGCTCATGTCAGTTTCTCCTTGTCTTGGTTGTTCGCTATGACCGGAAGGTCAAAACTTGATACCAGACGTAAACTCGCCATATGTGCTGGTTTGGTCCGCCGCCTTCTCTGCTGTAGCTCTTCTTGCCCAGCAGAAGTAAAGACGTCTCACCAAACTCGTCAGTGATGCCCTGAAAGAGCTCACTCTGTGACCAGAGGGTTCTTTCGATACGCCCCTGGATTACGTTCGCTATCCTCCGAGATTCGTCCCTGTTCTCCTTCGTCTTGATGAAGAAGCACTGTGCCTTGATAGTCCCCCGGCGCCAGTAGTGCAGCGCAGTGACTCCAGGCCGCCCAATTTCAACCATGGGCGTGTTCGGGTAGTGGGGGTCGCCCGGCTCTGCTAGTTCGTCCACCCAGGCGTCCTGATCGACTTCGTCAGGGTCTCCCGTATGAACTGTAACAGATATTCCGTTTGACAGTGGGTTCTCTTGCAGGAGTCCCTCTCGTAAGACCTGAGCATATGTCGGGTCGTCCGAGTCATATGGGTCCTGCATCGATGCCACTAGCGCCGCGGTCACAGACTCTACAAGCATGTCAGAGATGTGTGCCACTACGCTCTCCTACCTCCGGGATGAAAGTACGGTGCCCGGATTTGTCTAGGTCTGGAACTCAGGAGATATTCATACCGATTGACCATCATGTTGTAGGCCTGGATGATCGGGTTGTGCATCGGATTTCCTGCGTCCACCCTAGTACGAAACTCGTTCAGGAAAGACAGATCAGCAACAGACGGAATGTACGCATGTGCCACTGCCATCGTAAGTATCGCTTCGTGAGCCCACAGCGGCGGTAGCTGTTCGTCACTGTCCCCGAAGGGTAGCCAGTGTGCGAAGTATCGAACGACTAAGGCGTCCGAGTCTTCCAGCGGCGGCGGGGCATAAGTCACGTGAAGCGTACCTACAGGCCACTCTTGGTAAGCGAATGGTCTCACACTCGATCCCGCAGACGGTTCAGTGTCCCAGGCTATGCCTGCAATGTCGGGGATGGGCTCGTAGAACATCTCTTCCTGTTCTGCGTACACCGAGTAGAGCTCGATGTAGTTAGACGGGAGTACGAAGTCTCTCGTAGTCCCATCCCCGTTGAACGTCACCGTCAGGGTGCGAGCAGTATGCTCATTAGCAAAGTGCTGCATCGCTGAGTTGATCCATCGCTCTCGCGAATCTGAGTCGTTGACAATAGCGCTACCCAGCATCGCGATGAGTTCAGTCTCAAGTTCTGCCCATGTCGCGGCCATCTAAGTCCTCTAACCCGATGCTTACTGGATCACCGGGCTCCCGACCATCTTGATCGTGCCTGCAGAGTAAACAACTTCTGCTACTTCCGGTCGGAAAGTGTTGAAGCCCTCGTAGCCGTTCCACGAAAAACGGAACACCTGCTCGAAGTCATCAACTGGGCTTGGAGCCTTCATAACAGGCGGACGTCCCACTCCACCAACCACGGCATCCGGTCCAGCGATGAACGTGGTGCTGTGGATATGGCGGCCCTTGGTCAGGTAGGCGAAGACGCCACCGCCAAGATCCGTGGTCATGTCAACCATGAGAGGCTTGTCCAGCGAGATCTGTGCCGCCCCGTAGTTCAGGGACACGATTCGCCGGTTTTGCAGCTTGCCGTCACGGTAGTCAACACCGTCAGAGATCCCAAAGTCCGATGTTCTGTCCAAATGGATCGTGATGATGTCGCCTACTGCGAGGGCCGAGTCGGAATCAAAGTCCGAGTCGAGCTGGATGCTATGCGTCGCGGCCTTCTGGCCTACGAAGTAAGTTCCGTCGACCTGGGTCACTTCGGGATCAGGTGCGCCGTCGCCTGCGTTGACCGCAGTCGTGATGGTGCGCTGTTCCGTAATTGAGCCACAGTTCCACAGAGTCGCACGCGGGGTCTGGATGTAGCGGGTCCCACGGAGCGATCCAACTTCGTACCGGAAAGCAAGTTCCGGTCGGACGTACTTGATGATCGGCAGCCAATCTTCGTTGTCAGTCGCGCCCTGACGGAGGTCATAGACCACACCGGGGGTCGTTACTGCCAGAAGCTGGCCTGCGTTCGCCTGCGGGAGCATCGGGTTGATGGCCATCGGAACTTCACGATAACCAAATCCCAGCCACATCTCGTCTGCCAGGGCCAGCGACATTAGATCTGCTGTACCAATAGCCGAGAAGTCTGATCCGCCACCAACGTACTGTGAGAACGGCAGATTCAGGAAGGCGTTGCGGATGAGCAGATCGTGCACGCTCACCATATGGTTCCCCAACTGTCCTTGCAGGATACGGGCCATTCCGCCCGCTTGGTTCTGCTTCCAGAACGTGATGATGTCATCATATTCGTGGTAAGCAACCTTCCCGCCAAATCGGGAGAAGGTGATTTGGAGCTGCCTTGAGTCGAGGTGACTCGCAGGCATCCAGATGTCTCGCAACCCCAGGGGGTCGAAGTCCGGGTGGACGTCGAGGATCTGGTTGATGATCATGGTACGCGTATTGACCGCGCCCAGGTTCTGGTAAAAACGAACCAGCCCTGTATAGACAGAGGCTGTTCGGAACAGCGTGTCCACAATGGGATGGTACCAGTCACGCTGATTTTGGTCTAACGCACTTACGGGTGTGTCCCCGTAAAATTGGTCAAAATCGCCAAGCGTCATGACTATGTCCCTTCTAGTTTAGATCAGGACATGTCCGCTTGATT
>SDBT01007340.1_pt1 | contig 18130 bp, 10 predicted proteins | sample 2277101 | NCBI WGS metagenome assembly SDBT01 (sample SAMN10404973, study PRJNA504765) | marine sediment metagenome | isolation source: marine sediment core GS10_PC15, 103 cmbsf | place: Arctic Ocean: Southern Knipovich Ridge | collected 2010
AGTTCGTTGTGCAGCCATCCGCCCGGGTAGCTGTAGCCGGACATGATCGCGTCGAGCACGGTCATCGCCGCATGGTCCCGTTTGTCGAAGATGCCCGTGGCGGGGTAGCCCATCAGGATCATCCCGGTCGGCTTGCCGGTCTGTTTGTGGCGGACGATCGTCTTGGGGATGGCGTTATCGCGGTCGAAATCGATCGGCTTGAAATTGGGATCGGGCTTCAGACCGCCGAAGTGACGCCGCACCAGTTTCAAGACCTCGTCCTCGTCGACGTCGCCGAAGACGGTGACGACCATGTTGTTCGGCACGAAGTATTTCGCATGATACTTGCGGAGGTCTTCGGCCGAGAGCCGCTCGACCGTCTCCTTCTTGCCGCCTCGTTGCAGGTGATACGGCGAAGCGGCCGGCAAGTTGTCGTAGAACAGTTCGAAAATCTCTCCATGCGGGCTGTCGGCGCGTCGGGCAATGGCACCCAGCGCCAGGGTCTGCACCTTCTTGAACTCGGCGTCGGGGAAGGTCGGCCGGGTGAAACATTCGGCGAAGACCGCGGCAGCCTCGGGGACATCTTCCCGCAACGTGGTCAAGCCGGCGAAGACCGTGTTGCGGCCCGCACCGGTGCCGAACTGCCCGCCGATCGAATCGAAGTATTGGGCAATCTGCCGTGCCGAACGTCCGGCGATCCCCTTGTCGAGCATCGACCCGACCAGGGCCGAGCGTCCGGCCGTGGCGTCGCTGTCGACCAGTGTGCCGCCCAGCACGAACGCTTGGAGGTTGACCATCGGCAGTTGTGCATGGCGTTTGATCAACACCCGCAGCCCGTTTCTAAGCCGGGTAGCCCGAATTTCACCCTCGCCGCCGGCCGCTTCGCCTTGGGCCCGTTTGGGGGCTCCGCCGGGCGGGGCAATGATGATCCGGTTGAGACGCCCGGGGACGAAGTAGCGCCGGGCAACGTCGCGAACCTGCTCGGCGGTGACCTGTTGAATGTTCTTGACGTAGGCGTGGTCGAACAGCGGGTCGCCGGTCGAGAGGTAATTGCGGCCCAAGCTCTGCGCCGCGCTCTGCACGGTCTGCTGGCCGAAGATCAACTCGGCCGCCTTCTGCTTCTTCGTCTTAGCCAACTCGGTCGGGGAGACCAATTCATCTCGTAGCCGGTAGACGCCGCGGAGAATCTCTTCGGAGGCCTGCTGCCAGTGGTCCGCCCGGGTGTTGGCGATCACGGCAAAGAACCCGCGGGCGAACGCGGGCGTGTAGCTGGCCGAACTAACCGAGAGCGCCAACTGCCGCTCGTACTTTATCCGCCGCACGAGCCGCGAACTTTCCCCTTCGGCCAGGATGTAGGCGGCCACGTCCAGGGCGTAGAGGTCCGGGTGCGAGAGCTTCACGGTGGGCCAGGCCAGCGTGACGCTGTAAGTGCTGCCGTCCATTTCGCGAACCGCCTCGCGCGGCGAAAGCTGCTCGGGTTCCTCCGGCATGGTGATAAAGGTCTCTCGGCCGCGAGGTGTTCCGGTCCATTGCCGGGCGATCTCGTCGAGCACGGCCTGCGTCTCGACGTCGCCGACGACCACGAACACCTGGTTGTTCGGCACGTAGCGATCGCGATAGAACTGCTCGATCGTCTCGTTGCTCGTGGCGTTGAGTACGTCGAGGTAGCCGATGATCGGATGGCGGATCGGGTGCCGCGTGTAGATCGTCTGCGTGAGCATGTTCCACTGCACCCGCTGCCGGCTGACTTCGTTGTCGGACAGTTCGCGGCGGACGACTTTCAATTCCCGGGCGAACTCCGACGGCTCGAACTTGACGCGTTGCATGGCGTCGGCCACCAGGTCGATCGTCTCCATGGTCTTCTTGGCCGGGCAGTCGATGAAATAGCCGGTCATGCTGGTCGAGGTGAAGGCATTGGTCGCCCCGCCGAAGGTGTCAATGATTTTCTCGATTTCCTTCTCGGTCCGCCGCGTCGTGGTGCCGCCGGAAACAACGTGTTCGAGCACGTGGCTGATACCGGAGCCCAGGTAGCGTCCTTCGTAGGCGCTGCCGGTGTTTTTCACGTAGCAGCGGACCGTAGCGACCGGGGCCACGTGGTTCTCCTGCACGATCACAGTCAGTCCGTTGGAGAGCGTAGCCATGGTGACCTGGCCGGGTAACTTGCGCACGGCCGTGAACTGGGGAAGGGCGGGGGTATCCGCTTCGGTAGCCGGCGCCGGATCGGCAGCGGCGGCCATTGTCACGGCCAGCGACCAGAGCAGAACAGATACGACGGTCAAATACACGTTTTTCTTCATCAGTTTCATCATGTCTATCCTGTTATCCTGTCAATTCCTCGTAAACGGCTACCGATATCTTATGCGTATCGCAGCGCAGCCGCAACCGGAGAAAAATCAAGGGGTTAGAGGGGCGACCGACAAGTAGCGTCCCACTTTCAGCGGGCAACGGCCTGAAACAGGCGGCCGGCCTGCTGGAGATACTCGACGTCGCCTTCCTCGGCCTTCCTCGCCACCTCGTCGAGCCAACGAAGCGTGGTGGGTTCCAAGCAGGGTTCGGATGGGTCGTCCTCCGGATAGATAACCTCCACCTCGACCTCCACCGCGTATCGCCCACGTTGCACCCAACGTTTTCGCATTTCGCGTCGATCGGCCATGGTCATTAGTCCCGGAAATAGGCGGCTACTCTTCGGCATGCCACGAGACAACGAACCGCTCCTCATTGACCGCTCGCGGAATCCTGTCCAGCAACTCTCCCGTCCATCTACTCGACCTTCCGCTTGGCGATCAATTCGCGAACTGCGGGAACGAGATCGACGGGCACGGTCATGACGGTATCCGTTGGGGCTTCGTAGGCGGCCTCGTCCTCCGCAACCGCCTCCTCGTCGGACTGGCCCTCGTAGTGGTCGAGTACTCGCCGAACCCGGTCTTCGTCCCATCCTGGTGGGTAGTGATTCTCGCTCATGGTTTCCTCCGATGACGTCGGCGCAGCGCCCGTCGGGCTTTCGGGCCGGACAGCAGAGATTGTAAACGAAATGGGCCAGTGTTCACAACCCCCAAAGTACGGGTCCCCCGTGAAACCGCAACGCACAAACGCTACAATATCAGTTCGCGCCATCCTGCGAACGACCATACGGAGCCACCATGCCCAACACCCCTTCACGCGACGATCTGGCGGAACGCTATATCGATCAACTCCGCTTCGATCCGTATCCCTTCCAGGAAGATGCCCTGCTGGCGTGGTTCGAGGCCGACCAGGGCGTGCTCGTGTGTGCGCCCACCGGCATGGGAAAAACGTTGATCGCCGAGGCGGCGATGTTCGAGGCTCTGCACACCGGCACTACGGCCTACTATACGACGCCGTTGATCGCGCTCACCGAACAGAAGTTTCGCGAAATGCAGACGCAGGCCGTCCGCTGGGGGTTCGATCCGACCGACGTCGGATTGGTCACCGGCAATCGACGCGAAAACCCCGACGCCAAGGTGCTCGTCGTCGTGGCCGAGATCCTCTTCAATCGGCTGCTGCACACCGAAGCGTTCGACTTCGCCGAGGTCTCGGCCGTGGTGATGGACGAGTTCCATAGCTTCAACGATCCGGAGCGGGGCATCGTCTGGGAGTTCTCGCTGGCTATGTTGCCCGAACACGTCCGCACGCTGCTGCTCTCGGCCACGGTCGGCAATTCGGTGGAGTTCGTCGGCTGGCTGAAGAAGAACTTCAACCGCCGGTTGGAATTGATCCGTAGCGACGAACGCCGCGTGCCGCTGACCTACCACTGGGTAGACGACCAACTGCTGAGCGAACAGATCGAAGGCATGGCCAAGGGCGACGACGAGGTCCGCCGCACGCCCGCACTCGTCTTCTGCTTCAACCGCGAGCAGTGCTGGACCGTCGGCGAGCAGATCAAGGGCAAGAGCGTGCTCAGCGACGGGCAGCAGGCCAAGCTGGTCGAGAAGCTCAAGGAGTACGATTTCTCGCACGGTGCCGGGCCCAAGCTGCGGCAGCTTTTAATGCGCGGCGTGGGCGTTCACCATGCGGGCGTGTTGCCCCGCTATCGGCGAATCGTCGAGGAACTCTTCCAGCGAAAGCTCCTTTCGGTGGCTATCTGCACGGAAACCCTCTCGGCCGGCATCAACCTGCCGGCCCGGTCGGTCGTGCTGCCGGAGATCATCAAAGGTCCGCCGGGCAAGAAGAAGGTGATGGACCCCAGCAGTGCCCATCAAATCTTCGGACGCGCCGGCCGCCCGCAGTTCGACACCCAGGGTTACGTCTTCGTGCTGGCCCACGAGGACGACGTCAAGATCGCCCGATGGCGCGAAAAGTACGACCAGATCCCCGAAGACACCAAGGACCCGGGCCTGCGTAAGGCACAGAAGCGGCTCAAGAATATTATTCACGAGCCGGCGACCACCGAGAAGTATTGGACCGAGGAACAGTTCAACAAGCTGTGCTCGGCCCCGCCGGGCGACCTGCGAAGCACGGGCCAACTGCCGTGGCGGTTGCTGGCTTACATGCTCGAAGTCTCGCCGGACGTGGAGATTGTCCGTAAGCTCGTAAGCAAACGTCTGATGGACCCCAAGCGCCTGGCCAAGGCACACGAAGAACTCGATGCGATGTTGATCACGCTCTGGCGGGCCGGATACATCACGCTCGAACCGGAACCGCCTAAGTCCGCCGCTTCCGACGATGCCGACACCGAGCAGCCGGCCGATGAAGCACCCGCACCTAAGAAGACGCAGACGCAGTTGATGCTCGAAGAGGCACTGGCTGAGGCCGGGCACGCGCCGTCGATCGAAGCAGTCCGGGCGGCCGAAGTGGCTGCCGCTCCGCCGCCCTATCAGGCCGAGTTGGCTCATCCGACCGAGCGTTTGCACCTGTTGGCAGGCCTCCGCGGGCTGAATCCGCTTTATGGAGTCTTCCTGGTCAACCAACTGGGCATCGCCAACCGGCAGGAGCGGATTCAGGCCATGGAGAGCGTGATGGATCTGCCCGGGTCGGTCGCCCGATTCGTCCGCGTGCCCCGTCACGACGAGTTGCCGCCCGGTCCCTTGGCCACCACGCGGTTGGACGATCAACTCCTGCGGCTGGGGCTGGCTACGCAAGAGCAGCTCGTCGCGCCGCCCAAGACCGAGGGCTACGAGCGACGGCACACCTACGACGAGGAACGTGTCTGGGTGTTGACGTTGGCCGAGAAGCTGCGTTTGCAATTCGACTACGACTTCCCGGGCGTACACGACGTTCGCACCACTGCGGTTTGGGCGGCGGGCGAAGTGCTCGAGTTCGGCGGCGACTTCAACAACTACATCACCGCCAAGCACCTGCAAAAACAGGAAGGCATGATCTTCCGCCACCTGCTGCGGTTGATCCTGTTGGTCGGCGAAATGACCCAACTCTGCCCGCCCGACGTAACCGAGGACGAGTGGCGTGCCGACATGCAAGACATCGCCGACCGGCTAACGGCAAGCTGCCGCGATGTCGACCCCACCAGCACCGAAAAGGTACTCGAACAGGTCCAAGCCACCGCCGACGCGGCCGATCTGTAGGGTGCGTGAAACGCACCACCACGGATGTCCCTTCTTCACAAAGCCGCGACCGTTGGTCGCGCCGAAATAACTGCCCAACCCTGCGCTTTCCTCGCTCCTGTTTCGCGACCAACGGTCGCGGCTTTGTGTTGTGCGCACACACGTTATGACTACGGAAACCGCAGCCTCATCACATACGTCTCCCAGTCCTTTTGGAACTTGTCCATGTCCTTGCGCCCCAGCACCGTTTGCAGCGTGGCGTAGCCGGCGGGGTCTTTCTTGTGGTTGGCGTGGAACTGGTGATAGAACTTCCGCAGCAGACCGTGTTGCTGGAGGTAGTAGCAGAGGTATCGGGCCTGAGCGTAGTTGGTGCCCGTATCCATCCGGTAGAACTGGTGGGTGGTCGTGGTGCAGAGGCTCTCGAACGAGGGAATCTGCTTCTCGCGGATCGCATCCTGCAACCCGGCCAGCCGCCAGTTGGTCCGCCCGGCGATCCGCCCGTTGCGCGATTCGCTCTGTTCGTAGAGCGATCCGAGGCCTTCGTTGAACCAGGAGGGACACTCGGGGAAATTGGCGTCGACGAACGGATGCACGATCTCGTGAACCAGCGTGCCGCCACCGGTGGCGATGTTCATGACCAACGCCTGGTCCGTGTGCGAAAAGTAGCCATAGGGCGTGTCCGGTTCGTAGTCGAAAATCTCCTTGGTGTGCTTTCGGTAGCTGGCTTTGTCTTTGAATAGCCAGATGTCGATGATCTCTCGCGGGTCCTTGGTGAAGTAGGCCTGCTTGAGTTTGTCGACCGACCACTTCACGGTCTGCACGGTCCGGCGGCGGACCATCTCCGGCGATTCGTCGCCGATGACCACGAACGGATGGTGAATCACCACGGTGAATCCCTTGGGCGGAATCTTTTTCTTCAGTTCCATCATGTGTTGGGCGTAATCGGCCGACGTGCGGGTCGTGGCCGCGGTGCCGCGCTTCAAGGTGCCCGGCTCCAGTCGCAACCGGATCAGACTCAACTGCTTGGCCGTATGCCGCAACGGCCATAACTTCATCAACGTGGCACGTTTCATTCGGCGATAGGCACCGCGGTCTTCGGCCGGCTCGTGGTAGAGCACCTCGTCGGTCTTGGCGTCGTAGCCGAGGATCAGGCGGAAGTGCTCGGTAGTGTCTTCGGAGTCGTCGTAATACATGCAAACGATCGAGGGCACGCCGGCAGCCAGGTCGGCATGCATGGCCTTCCAATTGGCCTCGGTGTATTCGGCCCGCTTGGCCACGGGAACCCGATACCAGACCGGGCCCGTCTTGAAGCCAATGTTCGACAGTGCCGCGGCCAGTTCCTTGGTGTAACACCCACGCCCCAACTTCGGACTGAGCCCCGACCGGTCGAAGACGTAATCCTGATCGACCGTCCGGCCCAGCTTTTGCAGATACATGGCCGCACAAGCCTCGCCGCAGAAGTCGGGCTTCTGGCGGACGTGAGGCACGTCCTTGATCCAAAGGCTCTTGTAAGTAGATGCCGCCCGGCCGTCCGTGGCAGCAATCAGAACGGTCAGCAACGTCAAAATAAGTGATAGATTTTGTTTCATAAGATCGGTCGAGGTTCGAGTAAGGTGTTCCACAATTCGGGCGCATACTTTCCTTGATACGGATCGTCTGCCGTTGTGGTTTGGACGCATCGGGGAAGGCAATAGTTCCCTTTTCCACGGCGGCGCGTTATATCTTACCTGGAATCGAGCCGAACTTGGTAGCCAAACGTAGCCACGCCCGCCAGAGCCGGTTTTCGAGGACGACTACACTTAACTCGTTACGTAACAAGGAGTTAGCACGATGTCTCGCCGATTATTGCCGATTTGCACGTTTCTTGCCGCCGCCATCGCCACGCTTGCCGTCCGTGTACCGGCAGCCGAAAAAATCCCGCCGAAAACGGCCCAGGCCTGGACCTACGAGGAGGCCGCCGGGCAGTTGCGGTTCAATCCCGAGGACGTCTACCTGCAATACGCGACGTTGCTGCTCGGCCGCAACGAGGGCAAGGCCAAGGACGCCGCGAACCTGATCGAGTCGCTCAACCGCCGTCGCTGGCGAGGCCGGGACCCGAACCGCCGGGTCGATCTGTTCGCCATGTTCACCGGGGCCCTGGCCGTGCAGGAAAGCCTCCAGCTTGACACCATGCGGGGCGACGGCAACGAGTCGCTGCGGGTCAACTACGACCCGGCCCGCAACGTCGTCAAGGTGGAAGATCTCAAGGGCCCCACCGTCAAGAGCCATCCCTGGGGCAAGATGCTCGCGGCGCAAACGCTCGCCGGCCGCAAGCCGGAAGTCTCCTCGCTGGCAATGTGCGTGCCCGAAGATCAATACTACGTCGTCTTCCGCTCGCTAACCAAGCTGCTCGAAGGCGTCGACGTGGGCGATCTCTGGGGTGTCCATATATTAAAGCAGGCGGCCAAGTCGGCCCGCACCCAACGTAGCAGCGAGCGGATGAAGACGCAGCTCGCCATGAAGACCAATCGGCTGGTCCGCCCCTTCTACGACCTGGTCGTCGACGAAGTAGCGATCACCGGCAACGACCTCTACTTCCGCGAGGGCAGCGACGTAACGATGCTCTTCGCGATCAAACAGCCCGAGGTGTTTCGGCTGCGAATGGACGCCTTCTTGGCCGACGCCCAGAAGTCGCGCGACGATGCCGTGCGTTCGACGGGCAAGATCGAGGGCGTCGACTACGTCCAGGTAGCCACGCCCGACCGTGCGATCCACGTCTTCTCCGCCTATCCCAACGCCAAGCTGCATGTGCGAAGCAACTCGAAGACCGCCTTGGCCCGGGTGCTCCGCGCTATCGCCGGCAAGGGAGACGTGCCGCGGCTGGGCGAAGCGACCGAGTTCAAGTATATCCGCACCTTGATGGTCCGCGGCGACGAGCGCGAAGACGGGTTCGTTTACCTCTCCGACGCATTTATCCGCCGGCTGGTCGGGCCCGAGTTGAAGTTGACCGAACTGCGGCGGATGCTCTGCTACAACCACCTGCGGATGATCGGCCACGCGGCCATGCTCTATCGCACGCAATACGGCAAAGCGCCCGAGTCGCTCGAACAGTTAGCCGACGCCAAGTGTGCCCCCGGCGTGTTCGGACGGGAGAAATTCCGCTGCTCCTGTGGCGGAAAGTATTCGCTCTCGGCCGACGGCATCACGGGCGTCTGCTCGCATCACGGCCGGGCCGACCGCTTGATCCCCTGCCTGGAGATCCCGCTCGAACGGGTGACCAAAGCAGAGGCCAAGGAGTACAAGCAGTTCGTCACCCAGTACAGTCGTTACTGGCGGCGGTTCTTCGATCCGATTGCGATCCGCGTGCAGTTGACGCCCAAGCAATACCGGGTCGAGACGATCATCTTGCCGCTGATCGACAACACGGTCTACAGCACGCTGGCCACGGCGTTGGGCGGCGAGCCGGAACCGCTCGACGCCCTGCCAGTGCCCCAGAGGAACATCTTCAGCATGGCGCTACGGCTGAACAAGGAGGCGTTGCTGGGCAACCAGCGGCTCATCCGCGAAATGGTAAACGATGTGACCGATGAACTTGGCCGCCACGGCGGCAAACGGCCCACCGACGCGACCGTCCGTCGCTTCCTCAGTCGAGGGATCGGCAACCAGATCGGCATGCACGTCTACGACGCTTCGCCCTTCGTCGATTTCAACCTGACGGAGTTCCTCGGCGAGATGATCGGGCAGGTTCGCGGCGTCAACCGGCTCGGCGACGAGATCATCCCGATCAGTTTCCTCGTCGCCTCGCTCAACGCCCCGGTCTACATCTCTCTGCCGGTCAAAGACGCCAAGATCGTCGACGAGTTTATCGAACAGTTGGACACAATCTTCGCCGAGATCGCCCGCCGTAATCAGGACGCCTGGTGGTTCGATTTCGATTTCGATTTCTACCGTGTGCCGCTGGCCGACAAGGACCCGCGGGTCCGCTGCTTCTGCGTGGAGATCGGGCCGATCAAGTGGCGGCTGTTCTTCGCGCGGATCGGCGACGGGCTGTACATCGCCAGCAAACGGTTCATCCTGGAGGATCTGGCCGCCATCGAGAAGAAGCCGGCCGACGGCGGTCCTGTTGACGGTGGTCCGGTTGCGCATGGAATGGTCCGTATCCGCGCCGATCACTGGAAGACCGTGCTGCCGGCGTTTCAACTCGGCTGGGCCGAGAGCAGCCGCGTGGCCTGTTTGAACAACCTGGGCCCGCTGAGTTCGATCGCCCGGGCGTTGCACGCGTCGGGTGAAAAGACGATCGGTTCGCAGCAACTCAACGAGGCGACCGACCGGTTGCACGCAGTCCATTTCTTCTGTCCCGACGGCGGCCGCTACGTGGTTTCACCCGACGGCAAGGAGGTCTCCTGCACCACACACGGCACGGCCGCCGCCCCGCGCCAACTCGTCGCCCCCGCCAAGGGCAGCGCCATGGACCGCTTGATGAAAGATTTCTCAGGTCTAACCGCCCAGTTGATTTTCCTCGAAGACGGCCTGCACGCCGTGGTCACCGTCGAACGCAAGTAGCACAAAGCCGCGACCGTTGGTCGCGCCCAAACTCACCCAACCGGCCCCGCGTCGGTGATCCGACACAAATCCACCTTGATGCGATCCAACCTCATGTGGTAAAATCCTTTCGACCAGTGTTCCACAACCAGAAAAGGAGTCTTGGCTATGAGATGCCGACCAGTGCTCGTTTGGATTGTGACGGTAGCCGCCGCGTTGTCAACTCTTGGGGTGCAGGCCGACGACAAGAGTTCCGCCAAACGCCCGGCCACCACGTCCCAGGCCTGGACGCTCGACGAAGCGATCGCGGCCTTGCGAAACAATCCGCGTGACGTCTACCTGCAATATGTCGCCCTGCAACTCGCCCGGGTCGACGACCGAGCCGCGGAAGTGGTTGGGATTATCGATGCGGGCCGGCAGCCATTGTTCTTTTTTTTCGGCGGCAACGACGTCGATCTGTTCGCTCTTTTCAGCGGTGCCCTGGCCGTTCACGAAAGCCTCCAACTGGAGACAATGCGGCCGGAGCCGGCGGCGGTCTCGACGCCAGGGGCTCCCAGTCTGTACGCGGTCCCCGAACTGGTTGGTAATCCGCCGACGAGTCTCCCCGCGGCCGAGCCGAGCGAACCGTGCGAGCCGTGCGAACCCGCGACGGAAGACACTGAACCGGCGCCGGCCGAAACACGTCCCCATCCCGGCCCAGCACCGATACGTCCCCTCGTCCCCGCCCCGGCAGCATCGGCCCCGCAGGTTCCTACCGCGCCCAAACCGGCGCCAGTCGAAAGGTTTCCCGGACTCGACGTTCCTCCCCCTGCGGCCGAATTGACTGAGGAAGTTCCCAATCCGGTGCCAGGTCCCGTAGCCGCGCACGCTCCCCCTATTGTCGTGCGCGACCCGCCGCAGAAAAAACCAGAACCCGTGACGCTCGATAAGCTCTCCGGACCGACCAACGAGAGCCACCCTTGGAAGAAGATGTTGGCCGAGAAGATCAAGGCCGGCCGTCTGCCGCAGGTCTCGCCGCTGGCCTTGGCCGTGCCGGACGATCAGTATTTCGTTGTCTTCCGCTCGGTCGAGAAGCTGTTGCAGACCTCCGAGACGAGCGATTCCTGGTTGGAACGACTCTTCTACCGAGATGCGGCGGGCGACTCGGCACGTCAGACGTTCGAGCGGCTGAAACGCCAACTTGCCATCCGCACCGACCCGATCACCAGGCCGTTCTACGACGCGGTTGTCGACGAGGTGGCGGTCACCGGGAGCGATCTTTACATTCGCGAGAGTAGCGACGTGACCGTGCTGTTTCGGATCAAGCAGCTCAACCTGTTTCGGATTCGCATGGACGGTTTCCTTGACGCGGCCGCCAAGTCGCGTAGCGACACTGTGCGCTCGACCGGCAAGATCCTGGGCGTCGAGTACGTTTCGGTCACCACGCCGGATCGGGCCGTCCACGTCTTCTCGGCCTACCCGAAGCCCAACCTGCACGTGCGGAGCAACTCGGAAGTTGCCTTGCGGCGGGTGATTGAGGCAGTGGTCGGCAAAACGGCCGACGGTGAGCCGGTGTCGCGGCTTGGTGAAACGGACGAATTTCGGTTCATTCGCACGCTGATGCCGCGCGGGGCCGAAGAAGAGGACGGGCTGATCTACCTCTCCGATCCATTCATTCGCCGGCTCACCGGCCCGAAAGTAAAACTAACCGAGCGGCGGAGGATGATTGCCTACAACCACTTGCGGATGATCGGCCACGCGGCAATGCTCTATCGCACCCAGTTCGGTCGAAAACCCCAGTCGCTGGCGCAACTGACCGAGTCCGGCTGCGCACCGGGCGTCTTCGGCCAAGGCGAGTTGGCGTGTCCTAGTGGCGGCACCTACCGATTGGCTTCCGACGGCGCCAGCGGTGTGTCGTCGGTATTCGGCGGCTCGCAAGCGCTGATTCCCGGTTGCGAAATACCGCTGACCGAAGCGACCGCGGAAGAGGCGAAAGAGTATCGTCAGTTCGTCGACATGTATCAGGACTATTGGCAGGAGTATTTCGATCCGATCTGTGTCCGCGTGAAGGTCGCGCCAAAACGCTACCGCCTGGAGACACTCGTAATGCCGCTGATCGATAACTCGGCGTACAAGTCGCTGCTCGAGTTCATGGGCAACAAGCCGGGACCGCTCGATACGTTGCCGGCGCCGAAGGGAAGCGTGCTGGGCGTCGCCTTCCAATGGGGCAAAGACAAGTGGTTGGCGGAGAACGAAAAGAAGCGTCGGGATCAGTGGAAGGAACTGGAGGAAAAACAGGGTGGCAAGACGCCGATCGACCCCGAGTTGATCGAGAAGTTCCTTACACACGGAATCGGCAATCAGGTCGGTTTCCACCTGAGTGACTTCCCGCTGCCGCTGGGGATCAGCCCCGATCCGGGCCTCATGGAGGCCTCCATGCTGCTTGGCGGCGGCGTGTATGCTGTCTTGTTGGCGCCCGCTTGTGTCGGCGTGAATGTGGAAGATGCGGCAGTCGTCGACAAATTCCTCGACAAACTTGGAGCGATACTGACCGAGAGTAATCTAAGCGATTCCGGCGGGATGCTGTCGGGCCTTTCCATGCTCGACTACTACTCGGCGTCCGGGCAAGACGTTGCCGGAAAGGTCCACTGTTTTTCGATACGATACGGTCCGATCCGGTATCGCTTGTTTCTCGCTCGAATCGGCAACGGGCTCTATCTAACCAACCGGCAGTCGATTCTCGACGATCTGGCCGTGGCGGAGAAAGAACAGACCGCGGCAAAGGCCAACGGCCGGGAACCCGACCGCGATTGCGTCGCCCATGCCATGCTGCAATTGAAACTGTGCAACGCCAAGAAGCTCCTCGCGTCGATCCCGTTGGGCCGGGCGGAAGACGACCGCATCGCGTGTCTGCAAACGCAATCCCAACTCTCGGCGATTGCCCGGGCGGTGGCTGCCTGCGGTGGTGACGCGACGTCGCCGCAAGAGGTTCGCCGAGTAGCCGAGCCGGTCTACACGTTTTCCGCAGCTTGTCCGGACGGCGGGAAATACGAAATATCGTCCGACGGCAGGAAGGTCGCATGCAGCGTTCACGGTTGCCGCACGGAGCCCCGGCAACCGTTTCCTCGCTACGATGCCGAAACGTCGCACACCGATCTCTCGGCCGTCACCGCCGCGCTGACCTTTCTCAAAGACGGCCTCCGCGCCGTGGTGACCATCGAACGCAAGTAACACAAAGCCGCGACCGTTGGTCGCGCCCAAACTCACCCAACTAGTAACGCACCGGTGATCTGATACACTGGGGTTTGATGACCATCAATCCCCCGTTCCACCTTCGCCACCGATGCCCCCGCGCGAAAAACGCCCTAAACCTCGCTCCAAACCACCGTTGCCGATGACCGCCGGTGAGGTTGCCGCCCGTGGCTGGGACGCCGTCGACGTGGTCTTTGTCACGGGCGATGCTTACGTCGACCATCCTAGCTTTGCCATGGCACTGCTGGGTCGCGTGCTCGAGGCCCAGCGCTATCGCGTGGCGATTCTTAGCCAGCCCGATTGGCATTCGTGCGATGCGTGGAAGACGTTCGGCCGGCCGCGGCTGTGCTTTGCGGTCAGCGCGGGCAATATGGATTCGATGCTCAACCACTACACGGCCGCCCGCAAGGTCCGCAACGACGACGCCTACAGCCCCGGCGGACAGATCGGGCGGCGGCCGGATCGGGCTACGATGGCCTATTGCCAACGGGCGCGCGAGGCCTACAAAGGCGTGCCGGTGATCGCGGGCGGAGTCGAGGCCAGCTTGCGGCGGTTGGCACATTACGATTATTGGAGCGACAAGGTCCGCCGCGCGATCATCCTCGACGCCAAGGCCGACCTGATCGTCTACGGCATGGGCGAGACGCCGTTGATCGATATCGTCCGGCGGCTCGACGCGGGCCAGTCGATCCGCGAGATCCGCGACATCCGCGGCACGGCCTATCGGCTCGGTGCCAGTGAAACCATACTCCCTCTCCCTCTGGGAGAGGGCCGGGGTGAGGGCGAAACCCTACCCAGCTACGAACAAGTCTCCACCGATCCGCAGGCCTTCGCCCAAATGACGCGGACGATCTACCGCGAGAGCAACCCGCACAACGCCCGACGGCTGGTGCAGTACCATGGCCGCGAGGCGGTGGTGGTCAATCCGCCCGCATGGCCCCTTTCGCAACAAGAGATCGACCGCGTTTACGGCCTGCCGTTCACGCGCCGTCCGCATCCGAGTTACGGCGAGCAGAAGATTCCGGCCTTCACGGTCGTCAAAGATTCGATCCAGATCATGCGGGGCTGTTTCGGCGGCTGTGCGTTTTGCTCGCTGACGGCCCATCAAGGTCGCATCATCCAGAGCCGCAGCCGCGAGTCGGTGCTGGCCGAAATCGGGCAGATCGTGGCCCAGCCGGACTCATCGGGCGTAATCAGCGACCTGGGCGGCCCGACGGCCAATATGTACATGATGTACTGCGGTCGGCCGGAGATCGGATGCAAGTGCCGACGAACGAGTTGCCTCTATCCGACGGTCTGCAAGCTGCTGCGAACCGACCATGGCCCGTTGATCGAACTGATGAAGGCCGCCCGGCGTGTCAAGGGCGTGAAGCGGGTGTTCGTCGCCTCGGGTGTCCGCATGGACCTTGCCCGACGGAGCACGGCCTACATCAGCCACCTTGCCCGGCACCACACGGGCGGATTGTTGAAGGTGGCCCCGGAACACTGTGCCGAGGAAGTATTGCGGCGGATGTGCAAGTCGCCGATCGACGATTTCGAGGCCTTCGGACGGAAGTTCCGTCAGGCGTCTTCCGCCGCGGGCAAGGAGCAATACCTGGTCCCCTATTTCATGGCCGGCCACCCGGGCTGCGATCTCGACGCCATGATCGAACTGGCCCTCTATCTCAAGCGCACCGGCTACCGGCCCGACAAGGTGCAAGACTTCATCCCCGGCCCCATGGATCTGGCCACCTGCATGTATCACACGGGCATCGACCCGCTCAGCGGCGAGCCGGTCTACGTACCCCGCGGCGCCCGCGAACGCCGTCTGCAACGGGCCCTGCTACAATACTGGAAGCCCGAAAACCACAACGACGTCCGCCTCGCCCTGGAGCAAGCCGGCCGTTTGGATCTGATCGGTGCGGGCCCGGAGTGTTTGATTCCCACGCACCGTCCGAAAGAAGTCGGCAAGGACAAACGCGGTCGGCAGCGACGGTCGAAGCCATCGGGCAAACCAACCACTACCGGTTATCGACCGCATCGCAAGACGGCGAAGAAGCGGAAATGACGTAAATGGTCCTTGGCCTTGACTTTCGCAACACGCCCTGGCACGATTACCGGTAATACTAGAGGAAGATCATGCCCGCGTCCAAAGTTGCCATTTCGATCGACTCGGTGCTACTAGCCGAAGTAGACGGTCTTGTCGAGCGAGAGGAGTTTGCCAGTCGCAGTCAGGCCATACAGACTGCCGTGCGGGAGAAGCTTGCGCGGATGCGTCGCAGCCGGTTGGCCGAAGAGTGTGCGAAACTCGATCCGTCGATGGAGAAAGATCACGACTGCGGACCACAAGGAGATCGGGCGTGCGCCGTATCGGCGGTGATCAACCCCGGCGGCGTGTGGCCCTGCTCGAAGGCCGTGACGTTTTCGAGCGTCTGCTCGGAGATCGCTCGCATCGCCGTCTCGGTGAAATAGGCCTGATGACCGGTGATGATCACGTTGGGGAACGTCAGCATTCGGGCGAAGACGTCGTCCTGGATAACCTGATCGGAGAAGTCTTCGTAGAACAGATCGGATTCCTCTTCGTAGACGTCCAATCCCAGCGAGCCGATCTTGCCCGACTTCAACGCGCGGACCGCCGCCTCGGTGTCGATCAGCTTGCCCCGGCTGGTGTTGATCAGCACGACGCCGCGCCGCATCTTCGCCAGCGCCTCGTCGTCGATCAGGTGATAGGTTTCCGGCATCAGCGGACAGTGCAGCGTGATCACGCCGGATTGGGCAAACAACTCATCGAGCGGCACGTACCGGGCGCCCAGGGCTTCGACCTCGGGATCGGCCGCCACGTCGTAGGCCAGCAGCTTGCACCCGAACCCGGCCAGCAGCCTCGCGACGAGCCGGCCGATCTTACCCGTGCCGATCACTCCGGCGGTTCGCCCACCCAACTCGAACCCGAGTAGCCCGTCCAGGGAGAAGTTGCCCTCGCGGACCCGGTTGTAAGCCTTGTGCAGTCGCCGGCTCAGCGTAAGCATCAGCCCCAGAGCGTGCTCGGCCACCGCCCGGGGTGAATAGGCGGGCACCCGGGCGACGGTCAACCCGAGGCGGTCGGCCGCGCGGAGATCCACGTTATTGAACCCCGAACACCGCATCGCGATCAGCCGCGTGCCTTGCCCGGAAAGCGTTAGCAGCACCCCCGCATCGAGTTCGTCGTTGACAAACGCGCAAACGACCGGGAACCCGTCCGCCAGCCGGCACGTCTGCTCGGACAGCCGCGGCTCGAGGAACACCAACTCGTGGCCGCGATCCCGATTGGCCTCCACGAGAAAATCCCGATCGTAAGGCTTCGTGCTGAATATGGCGGTTTTCATAGATGGAATTGTAGGGGAGAGTTGCCGAAAAGGCAACCGCATGCCTCTCCCTCAATCGATCGGCCGACAACGTTCGTCTCCAAATGGGGCAGTCTTTACTCCTCGAAACAACCCGCTTGGGACTTGATCCATGGCATGGATTGTGGTAGGACCATTGGCGACGACGGGGGTGAAACGACGATGCGACTTCTCGGAACGGCCGGCCGATTCGATGTGTACCCCCGACCAATACCAACTGATCGATTTCGGCGACGGCCGGCGGCTGGAACGGTTCGCTGCGGTGACGCTCGACCGGCCTTGCCCGGTGGCCGAAGGAATGCCCCAAGGCGACCCGGACCTCTGGCAACGGGCCGACGGACGCTTCGAGAAGACGGGCGATGAGCCGGGACAATGGATTTCAAGAGGCGAGCTGCCCGAGCGGTGGAACGTTAGCCATGGGGACGTCACGTTCGAGTTGAAATGTACGCCCGTCGGCCACTTGGGTGTGTTTCCCGAACAGGCGCACAATTGGCGGTGGATCGCGCGACAGGTAAGCTCGGCCGGCGAGCCGGTCAGCGTGTTGAATCTCTTCGCCTACACGGGCGGGAGCACGCTGGCGGCAGTTGCGGCCGGGGCCCGGGTGGTACACGTCGACGCTGCCCGTAACACGGTCGCCTGGGCACGCCGCAACGCGGAACTTTCCGGCATGGCGGACAAGCCCGTGAGATGGATCGCCGAAGATGCGGTGAAATTCGCCAAGCGGGAACTCAAGCGGGGCAACCGTTACGACGCCGTGATTCTCGACCCGCCCAGTTACGGCCACGGCACCCGCGGCGAAGTCTGGCAGCTATCGAAGCACCTCCCGCGACTCCTGCAACTCTGCGGCGAACTGACGGCCGGGCGACGCCGCTTCGTGCTATTGACCTGTCACACACCCGGTTTCGACCCCCAACGCCTGAAGGCCATGGTGGCAGAAGCCTTCGGCGACGGCCCGCTCACCGCCGCCCGGCTCACGCTCCGCAGCGTCACCGGCCGCGAGTTACCCAGCGGCGTGGTAGTGCGTTGGGGACAGTAGGACGGATTTCCTATCCGTCAGTTTCCGTAGGACGGATTTCCTATCCGTCAGTTTCCGTAGGACGGATTTCCTATCCGTCAGCAGAGCACGGGAAGAGACGGATTGAAAATCCGTCCTACAGCACACGATCGTCACAGCGAGCCGCGGGGCTTGTCCCCGCGCTACCGTTGCGCCGGGACAAGCCCGGCGGCTCGCTCTGCTGGTGACGATCTGACTCCTAGCATGATCGCGTTTGTAGCATTATCATTGGGGGAGTGCAAAACCCTCTCATCCCCGACAACGCCATGGCCACGATTACCAGCTTGCAAAACCCACGCGTGAAAGACGCCGTTCGGCTCCGCCAGCGGCGGCAGCGGGAGAAGCACCGGCGGTTCGTTATCGACGGCGTGAGGGAACTGGGCCGGGCTATCGATGCGGGCGTGGCGATGGTGGAGGTCTTCGTGTGCGAAGAACTGTGTGCCGGCGAAGATGCACGAGCCCTGTTGGAC
>SDBT01007341.1_pt1 | contig 18127 bp, 9 predicted proteins | sample 2277101 | NCBI WGS metagenome assembly SDBT01 (sample SAMN10404973, study PRJNA504765) | marine sediment metagenome | isolation source: marine sediment core GS10_PC15, 103 cmbsf | place: Arctic Ocean: Southern Knipovich Ridge | collected 2010
ATCTTTTCGCCGGCGTTATTTAGTCTTCCCCCGAGCCATTCGAGTACCGTTACACCAGCTGGCCCGAACACGTTCTCAAAGGCAACCTGGTTCTTTACCAACAGCAGAGAACTGCCGTTCGTCAGGCTGGTACCTGCGGGGATGTAGTATTCGATGCCGCCGGACTCATCGCTCAAGAGCCAGTCGTCAAGCGAAACGGTGGTGCCGGAGATATTCTTAATCTCGACGTACTCGGCATAGCTGTTCGGGTCCGGCGGATGGTACATAATCTCGGTTATGACAATCGGGCCGACCTTCGGAGTGGTATTAGTATTGGGGGGGACCTTGGTCGCAGCGGTCATGGATACGAAGTCAACATCGTAGCCGGCTGCAGCGCTCTTTGTGTATCGGCCGAAGCTGACTTCATCTTCGGAGGCCTTGAAGTCTTCCTTCGTGCAGAAGCCGCCGGTAAGTACGCCGCCGGAGCCGGAACACAGGTACACGGTTTCGCCGAGTTCGCTGAATGCGAACTGTACATCAGAGCCCGGGTCGCCTGCGTCGCCGAAGTCGTCATCCTGTGTGAAGACTACGTAGCCGTTCAGTGGTATCGTTACCGAGCCTGATACACCAATCTCGTATCTCTTGAAGTTGTTGTCGTTGTCGCTGAGGAACCAGCCGGTGATGTCGATGGGTGAGCCCGTGGTGTTGTGCAGCTCTATCCAGTCGTTGGGATAGCTGTTGGTGTGGGTCATTACCTCGTTAATAACGATATCGCCGGGGGCGGCTACATGGCCGGTGTCGTCGGCTGAGGGTGTACCGCCTGCGACGCTGCTGGGCTGCCAGTATATGGCGTACTCCCAGCTGTTCGGGTCACTGTCGCATGGGTCGATGATGTTGAGTGAGAAGTCCTCGCCATCGGTGATAGGATACCAGCCATCCTTGAAGCGGAAGTTATGTATGACCTGGCCGAGGGCGTCGACCAGTTCTATTCTTTCGCCGGCGTTATTTATTGCACCGATGAATTCGCCGGCTATAAGCCCGCTGAAGCTCGTGTAGCGGGCGTTAAAGCTCACAGTATTTCTAACGACCACGCAATAGTCGCCTGCGGGCAGGCTGAGGCTCGGGAAGGTGAAGTCGATACCATCGGTGAACTTAACAAGATTCAAATCGATGGCCGTTCCACCAATATTTTTCAGTTCGATGTATTCGTGGTTCGGGTCGTCCACGTTGTACATAATCTCGGTGATACGGAGGTTGTCGACGATGGGGCCGACGGCAAATATAGCTTCATTGAGAGCACTCCAGCCGCCGGTATCGAGTACCCTGGCCTTTATCTTCTTGGTGTCGTTAAGTGTGTACGGCAAAGCGGAAGATGCGCTACCTGAGACTGCGCCGCCCTGGAGACGCGGGTCGGAGCCGTCTGTGGTATAGTGGATTGTACCGCCGGCGTTGGTCATTGTCAGACTCGCGCCAGAGGGCACGTAACCGCCATGCTGATAACTGCCATTGATATTGAACGCAGGAGCGTCAACAATGGGGTACAGGCCAATAGCAATGTATTGGCTAAGAAGTATGTCCGTACGGACGGACATGAAGGTATTAATGATCCAATCGCGTGCCGGTATCCAGTCGCCGTCACGGGTATATGGAAGACCACCGTGTTCATCCATATTACTATCACCCCAACGGGCCGATTCGCCGATGATCGCGTCGTGTATCTCGTTGGCGCGACGCATCCATCGTTGGGCGCATGGCCCCGGCGTCATGAGTCCGTAGTTGAAGAAATGGCGGTGTACGTGATCGGCAAATAACAGGCGGAACTCGGCGTTGTCACGTAATTGGTTATAGAGCTGTCTGGGGGAATCAGGGTGATCTTCTTCTACTGTATATTCGTACTCATCAAAGAAGGAATATTCCGTGTCCCAGACGAAGAGCTTGTACCCGGCGCCCGGCAGGCGTATTCGGCCGGCATACCAGTTCGATTCGGCCCAGTCCGTATTTTGGGTATAATGCTCAACGATGACGAAATCAATCAGGTTCTCCACATCAAGGTATTCCTGGATATTGTCATAAGCCGACTGGGACGACAGCCCTCCATTCGCTATCGCCATCATAGCTTCCCAGGCCACACGGTCACCCTCGATAGCTTCTCCGCTGTTAAGGGCGTCATAATCTTCCCTTTCTCCGCCGAGATGGTCCGCAAGGAAAGGCCCACTTGGCCTTTCGCATGGCATGTACAGGCCCCAGTAAAGACCATTTAGATAAAGATGGACATAGTTGCTGCGCGAAGAGGGATGGCCCATAGCCAACTGGGAGTCCTTTGCCCAGTTATCACGAATGTACTGGGCTATTTCCCGGTAATATTCTTCTGAACCAAAGTTGTTCCACTTGAAGTTGTTTCCACCACGAAGGACGATAGTGTCAAATTGTTCTACGGGCGAGTCTTCAAAAAAGGGATAATTCAGTTTCGTCGCTCCATACATTCCCTTAAACAGCAGACGAAAAGTGTGTTTGAGGTTTTCCTCGGGATTCCTGCTGCCGGCACCGTAAATACGAGCGCCGCAATCGATGTCAAAACCTTCTGTTCCGTCAGAAGTTATCAGTTCCACCGAAGCTGGATTTTCTATACGTGGCCCGGACTCTCCGCCACCGGGCCAACAGGAATTAGAATAAATTCCTTCGTACGGACCCAGACCGAACAAATCATTCATATCCATGACGAGGGACATAGTGGGAATGGAAGTGAATGCATCCTGGAGGTGAGCGGCATATTCCGTAATAACATCCGGATGCATTTCATAGTTTACGGGGAAGTCGAGGGGGAAGGGGTCGCCGGGGTCCCCAATATGCCAGACATCAGGAAACCCGTCCGGCAACGCGGGTTGACTGTATACATCATCGAGTAATATATATGTATTAGTCTCAACGGGACCACGAGAATAGCCCGGTTGGAAGGCTGCAGCGCGGATAACCGTAGTGTTGGCAACGGGAATCAGGCCGGTATAGAGCTGTGAGGTGAATTCATTTGGCTCGCTGCCGCTGGTTGTGTAATAGATAGTTGCGGCAGGAGATTTTGCCGTCAGGCCCAGGGAGAAACTGTCCGTAAAGAGTCCGGCGGGGCGAGAGCAGTAAACCTTGCCGGCCATGCCCATAGCGTTGGTAGAACCCGGTGTGGGGTTGGCCATGTCGTACCAGTTATCGGTTGCATCGGAGTAGCGACCATAGGATATATCGGCGTCCATGGAACTAAAGCTTTTGGTGTCGAGGACAGTGGAGCCATCGGTATCATACAGTGTTACGCCGTCGCCGTCTTTGCCCAGTTTGAAGTTGGTATGATAATTGCCATCGTCAGGCCAACCGTCGTCCGCCCAGAACAGGAGGTGCTCGCCGGCGTTGATGCCGACATTAGGCGGTACCTCCCACCTGAATCCATCGTTGTCTTCGAGAATCATACCGCCCATGGAAACAGGGTAAGGAGCCGGGTTGAAGATTTCAATCCAGTCGTCATAGTCGCCATCTTCATCGGCTATGGTAGCGGTATTGGAGGCCATCATTTCGTTGATAACGGGCGCGATGGGAATGCCGGACTCTTGCCAATCAGCGACCAGGACGACGAAATCGGCGCCATCGACGCCGTCTTGTTCATTGAGGTTTGCGCAATCGTTGGGATGGCCTGTGCAGCCGGGAGGGTCCATCCATTGCGCTGCAAAAATCAGCAGGTCGTCACCATCGCAAACGCAGTCATCATCCAAATCGACATCCGGACACTCTAAAATGGGCAACTCATCTGTGGTTGCCGAGCAGGGATCCGACAAACCGGTCTCATTCAGTTGTGGTGACAGGTCGCGCATTTTGATGCGATAGGTGTATTGTGTCTGGGGATTAAGGAACTGGTCGGTATAACTGTTGTTTGACTGCCAGTCGCTGTCATGGCTGTCATCGGTTACATTCTTAAAGTAGTACTGGATGCTGTTGTCATCGGTGCCGGTGTTTGCTGTCATGGTGACTGTCCAGGGGTCGGCAGCGGCCGGGGGCGAAGCCCATGTTGGCGGGTTGGGTGTTGGTGCGGTTGTATCAGGCGGATCGGTCGTGTCGGATCCGGCGGTTGACCAGCCGGTCTCGTTATTGTTCACGCTCAGATCGCGAGCCTTGACCTTGTAGGTATAAAGCGTACTTGGGCTCAGGCCGGAATCAGTGTAGTCCTGCTCTGCCTGCCAGATGCTGTCGTGGCCTGCTCCGGTGGTTTCGTCAAAGAAGTACTGTACGCCGCTGGGGTCGGTAACCGGGTTGACTGTCATGCCGATTGAATACGGCCCAAGAGCCGTCGGCACCGAAGACCATGTCGGCGGATCGGGAGTGGGTGGATCCGTATCCGGTGGGCCGGTGTGTACGTAGAACTTGACCTCTGCCAGGCCGTACCAGCCCGAGGCGCCCCAGTTGGTTACAGCGGATATCAGAACGTATCGTGCGCTGACGCCACCAAAATCGGGCCCTTGAAAGCCGGAATAGCTGTCTGAACCGGTTGCCACGCTGAATTGTGTGGATGTCAATTGGGTCCAACTGCTGCCATTGACAGAATAGTCGATGTGAACGTTCCTGAAACCGCGGTCCGTGCAGCAGCCCTCATTCGAGTTCCATATCCACATGTCATCGAGCAAATAAACCTCGCCAAAGTCATATTTAATCCAGTAGTCATAGCTGGAGCGGGCGGAATTCGGATTCGGGGCCAAGTCCTCAGGGTATGCCAACCAGCCGTGGTCCCATACTGTATCGTGCGTCCCGCTGGGACCTGACAAGCCGGAGCCGTCAACGGTTTTAGCGCCCGAAGCGGTATCGTCGTTTACGCAAGTTGCAACAGTTACGCCGGAAGCGTGTCCTGCACCGATATAGTCGGTGTAAGTGGCATTGGCGGGGCTAATTACTAAAACTGCCAACAGGACGAGAGAAATTGCGACACATAACTTCTTTGCGCACATTGTCTTACACCCTTTGCACAGAACTGGTGACGATAATGACATTGGTATAACGCTAAGCACTGTTGTTTTCCTCCTCAAGTATTCACTCGACCGATTGATTTATGACTTCTTATCATTATACCAATTATCGTCCAGTGATACAATGGGCTTGACCTGCGAAAAACAGCTTCTCGGAGGGCGTGTTTTGGCATTTTAACCTGCAGAAAAGGGCTAAATCCATGTCATTAGGGGTAGTGGACGGCTGGTTCGCGCCGAAGGTCCGTCGAAACATGGCCCACAGGTGGCTGGATTTGTGGCAGTTGACAGGGGCAAGGGTATGACTTAAACTATTTAGCCTTAAGAGATAGCTGAATGGTTGGGTAGAGACTCTGGCACCTCAAAAGGGTGGCCCTTAAGAGGGGGCGGTCTTGAGCAAAGTGAATCGGCAGGCTATTGGGCGTGAGCTCTATCTTTAGTCGGGAATCTTGTTGAAAGGGGCGAGTTATGAAGGTCAAACAAGCGGGCAAGAAGATTAACCGGAAACTCAGAATGGGGATGGTCGGCGGCGGGCCGGGGGCGTTCATCGGTGATGTACATCGAAAAGCGTCGAGTATGGATGGGGGAATCGAACTTGTAGCGGGGGCGTTCGACATCAATCCTCGCAAGTCAAAACAGATGGGGCGCGAGCTTTATCTGGATTCGAGGCGTGTCTATCGCACCTATGAAGAAATGATCGAGCGTGAGCTTAAACTGCCGGCTGAGGAAAGGGTTGATTTTGTCTCGATCTGTGTGCCGAATAACTGGCATTTTGCTATTGTGCGGGATTTTCTGCAGGCAGGCTTCCACGTGATGTGCGAAAAGCCAATGACGTTCAACACGAAAGAGGCAAGGGCGCTTGTTAAGATTGTCAAACAATCGCGCAAGGTATTCGGCCTGATGCATAACTACACGGGTTATCCGATGGTAAAGTTGGCTCGTGATATAGCCACAAGCGGCGAACTTGGCAAGATTCGAAAGATTGTAGTGCAGTACCCTCAGGGCTGGCTTTATAGTTTGCTCGAAAAGACGGGCCAGCAGCAGGCTTCCTGGCGTACGAATCCGAAAGAAAGCGGTGGTTCGTGCTGCGTTGGTGACATTGGTACACACGCCGAGAATTTGGCTGAGTATATCACGGGCCTTAAGATGACTCATATCTGTGCGGACCTTACGACGTTTGTCAAGGGCAGGAAATTAGAGGACGATGGCAACTGCCTGATTCGCTACAACAACGGCGCCAAGGGTGTGCTTCATTGCAGCCAGGTTTCCATAGGCGAGGAGAACGGCCTTGCTATCTGGATATACGGAGAGGAAAAGTCCTTGGAGTGGTACCAGGAGCATCCGAACTATCTTTATGTTAAGGTGCCGGATGGGCCCGTACAGGTCTGGCGGCGAGGTAATCCGTACGTCGCGGACAGGAGCCCTGCGGCGGCGCGGGGTACACGTTTGCCATCCGGCCATCCGGAGGCCTTCTTCGAGGCGATGGCGAATGTGTATTGCAATTTTGCGGACACGGTACGGGCGAAGCTAACCAGGACAAAGCCGGACCCGTTGGCACTGGATTTCCCGACTGTTAAGGACGGCCTGCGGGGGATGCTCTTCATAGATACTGTACTGGCAAGCTCAAAGAGCAAACAGAAGTGGACGAAGATGAAAAAGTAATCGTGAGTTGCCAAGGCTTGTTCACGGCTTTGTTGAGAGATTCAAAACCGCGTTATTTTTTTGGGAGATCAGTAAATGAAGCGTCTGAGTTTTCTGACAATATGTTTGGTGTTGGCAGGTATTGGGGTTTCGGGTTGTGAGCAGTCTGCGAGGATGGATAAGCTCAAGGAAGGATTGAGGCCGGAGACGCAAGAGCAGCGTGATGCGCGTATGGCGTGGTGGCGTGATGCCAAGTTCGGCATGTTTATTCATTGGGGTGTTTATTCGGTGCCGGCTGGAGAATGGAAAGGCACGATTTATCCAGGAATCAGCGAATGGATTATGTCCCACGCGATGATCCCTATCGAAGAGTATGAAACCCTCCCACCCAGGTTCAACCCAGTCGGATTCGATGCCGAACAATGGGTTCAAATGGCCAAAAACGCTGGTGTGAAGTATATCGTTATTACTTCCAAACACCATGATGGTTTTGCCATGTATGATTCAAAAATCAGCGATTATGACATAGTGGATTCAACTGGCTACGGCAAGGACATCTTAAAAGCGCTTAGCCGAGAATGCGAAAAAGCAGGAATCAGGTTCTGCACTTATTATTCCATCCTCGACTGGCACCATCGGTCACAGGAACCCAGACAGGTTGAAATTGACGAAGATGAGGAAGATAACTGGGAAATGTATGGTATGAACCAGATGAAACCCGGCAGAAAAGAAGATTACCGGGAATATATGAAGGCCCAGCTGAGTGAAATAATAAGCCAATATGATCCGGGAGTGTTGTGGTTTGATGGCGGCTGGGTCGAATGGTGGAATTATGAAGATGGTAGAGATCTACAAAAATACATACGCACTTTAAAACCAGATATTATTCACAATAACCGTATCGGCATAGACGAAGACCTTAACGAGGATTATGGTACCCCGGAACAGGATATACCTCCCGGCGGCCTCGACTATGACTGGGAAACCTGCATGACAATGAATGATTCCTGGGGTTATAAAAGAAGCGACAGCAATTGGAAACCAACTAAAGTACTGATCTTCAATCTTATCGATATCGCCAGTAAAGGCGGCAACTTTCTGCTCAATGTAGGCCCGACCGATAAAGGTTTAATCCCCGAACCAAGCGTCCAGAGGCTAAAAGAAATGGGTGCCTGGCTGAAGGTCAACGGCGAAGCTATTTATGGAACAAGCCCCTGGCGCAAACGTAAAGAGGGGCCAACGGATATATCTTTCATTAATTCGTATGAAGGTGATTACGCCGATTTTGTCGAACCTGAATATACCGCAGCCGATATCGCATTCACCTCGAAGGGCGATACTGTATATGCTATTTTCCTGCATTGGGCGAATGAAAAGGTGCTTGTCAAGTCGCTTGGCACCCAATCGATTGGTGACAGGCGGGTAGAGAGTGTTTCGATGTTGGGTATTGATGATGATTTGAAGTGGGAGCAAAGACGAGACGGCCTTGTCGTTTCTTTTCCCGGCAAGAAACCGTGTAAGTATGCCTATGTAATTAAAATCCAGTTGAGAGGTGAGTAGATGAATCGCACAGTTTGTATCGCTGCAGTCTTGTCGGCCTTGTGTCTTGTGGTTTGCTCGTGTACCCAGGTCGAGGCAGCCGGTGTCCAAAAAGGCATTGGTGCTGGTGATGCGAATATCGAGCGAACGAAGTGGTGGCGCGAGGCCAGGTTCGGAATGTTCATTCACTGGGGACTATACGCCGTGCCGGCTGGCCAGTGGCACGATACAGTATCCGAGCACGATTATGGTGAATGGTTGATGTTCCACCTGAAGGTACCGGTGGCACAGTACGAGCAAATAGCAAAGAAGTTCAATCCGGTGAAGTTTGACGCCGAAGAGTGGACAAAACTGGCCCGGACCGCCGGTATGAAATACATGGTAATCACTTCCAAGCACCACGATGGTTTTGCGATGTTTGACTCCAAAGTGACCGAATACAACATTGTCGATGCTACACCTTTCGGTCGTGACCCGATGAAAGAACTCGCCCAGGCCTGTGGGAAGGAAGGTGTTAAATTCGGTTTCTATTATTCTGTGGACAGGGACTGGCACCACCCTGATGCGGAGGGAAACACATGGGATTACCCCGACGAAAGCAAGAAGGATTTCCAGAAGTACTTAGACGAGTTCGCGATGGTGCAAATTGCCGAACTGCTCACCCAATACGGCCCCCTGGGCATTCTCTGGTTTGATGGAATTGGAAAGAAGACCGATGCCCAGAACGAAGCCATTCTTGGACTTATGCAAAAGCATCAACCGAATTGCCTCGTAAACAGCCGTCTGGGTGACTGGAAAACTTTCAAGTGGGGCGATTACCGCTCAATGGACGACAACGAGGTCCCGGACAGAGGCCTGGATTATGGCTGGGAGAATCCGGGCACGTTGAACAATTCCTACGGATACAATAAGCATGATCACGATTGGAAGGGACCCGGTGAGATTATCGAGATGCTTGTGGACATCGTCAGCAAGGGAGGGAACTATCTTTTGAATGTCGGGCCTAAAGCGGATGGCACTATTCCACCTGAGTCGGTCAGCATCCTTAAGGCAGTCGGTAAGTGGATGGATAAATACGGAGAGAGTATCTATGGAACATCGGCAAGTCCGATTGGTCAGCCGGAGTGGGGAAGATGCACGGCCAAGGCGGGCAAGCTGTATCTGCATGTATTCGATTGGCCAGGCGATGGACAGCTTGTTGTTGGGGCAGTAAAAAATAAAGTGAAGAGGGCTTATATGTTAGCTGACCCCGGGAAGAAGGGGCTGGGCTTTGTACAAAGCAGCAACGGCGATGTGGTTGTCAGGATTCGCGGCGCCGGTGTGTCGGCTGAAACGCTCGATCCAAGTGATACTGTTGTAGTTCTGGAGATTGAATAATAAGGTGAACGAAGTATGGATGCCGGAATAAGGCGAATAAGGTTTGTCGCTTTTTGCATATTGCTGACGGGTTTGGTTTGGTTGGTATTTGCGGGCGGCTGCGGCGAGGGTCTGGAAGTCGGTCGCAAGAGCGAGGCCGCAAGCCCGACAAAATATGAGCCGACATGGGAATCTTTGAAACAGTATGAGGTTCCCGCATGGTTCGAGGATGACAAATTCGGCATATTTATCCATTGGGGCGTTTACGCTGTGCCCGCAGCCGGCAGCGAGTGGTATCCGCGCAATATGTACCGCAAGGGCGAGTCGATGTATAAGCATCATAAACAGGTCTGGGGCGACCAGTCGGAATTTGGATACAAGGATTTTGTGCCGATGTTCAAGGCCAAGCGGTGGAATCCGGATGAATGGGCCGAGCTTTTCAAAAAGTCGGGTGCAAGATTCGTCGTGCCGGTTGCCGAACACCACGATGGTTTTGCGATGTATGACTCGGCCCATACGAGATGGAATTCGGTAAAGATGGGGCCGCACAGGGATATCGTTGGCGAGTTGGCTGAGGCGGTCAGGAAGCGCGGTATGAAACTGGGTGCATCGACTCATTACGCCTTTAACTGGCGCTACTATGCCAAGAGCGATGAATTTGATACATCGGATGCGAGGTACTTTGACCTTTACGGAAAGAACTTTGCCCCCGATGCACCTGCGAGCAAAGAATTCTTAGAACACTGGTACGCAAGGACCGTTGACATCGTCGATAAGTATCAGCCGGACATACTGTGGTTTGATTTTGGCTTCAGCGGTGCGGAGTTCGAACCTTACAGGAAAAGAATCGGTGCCTACTATTACAATAAGGGTTTGGAGTGGGGCAAGGGCGTTGTGTTGCAATATAAGGACGTTGCTTACCCCTACGGCACGGCGGTTTTAGACCTTGAGCGGGGCAAGTTAGGTGAAATCCGGGAGATGGTGTGGCAGACGGACACATCAATCAGCTATGACTCCTGGGGATATATTGAAAATGACGAATTTAAGTCCGTTGACAAGCTCGTTGACGACCTGGTTGATATTGTGAGCAAGAACGGTTGTCTGCTTTTGAATGTCGGGCCCAAAGCGGACGGCACAATTCCAGTTGAGGCGGTAGATATTTTTCTTGGAATTGGAGACTGGCTTGGTGTCAACGGCGAGGCTATATATGGGACTCGGCCGTGGGTGATTTACGGGGAAGGGCCGACGGAGGCTGAATCCGGGTCATTTACCGATGACGCAAAAGAAGCGTTTACATCCGAAGATATAAGGTTCACCAGGAAAGGCGACACGCTTTACGCTATCTGTTTGGATTGGCCCAAATACCGGGTGCAGATAAGGTCGCTTGGAAAACGGGCTCAGCCGGGTCTGAAAATGTCGAATGTCAGCATGGTCGGTTCGCGCGAGGCGCTTAAGTGGTCTCAGGATACAGACGCCCTCGTAATCTCAGCGCCGAAAAAGAAGCCCTGCAAAAATGCGTTTGCATTCAAGATGACTATCGATGGTGTTGCAATAGGGGGTCTTAAAGTAACCCAGGGAGATGGTGACTATGTGACTGCTCGCGCAGTGCTGGAAGGCTACGGCCGAAGCGGGTGGCGCGGTGATGTCGGGCTTTATGTGGATGGCAAGGTTGTAGAGAGTGAGGAAATTTCGATAGAACCCGGCCAGAAGGGCAAGATCACTTATAAGTATGCAATCAAGGGTGCCGGATTGCATACGGTCGGTATTGCCAGCGAAGGCCATGTCATTGCCGCCAAAGAGGTGGTTTCGCCGAACATAGACCTTGCGGGCAAGTGGCGATTTCACAGGGGCGACGAAGACGGGTGGGGCCGCAGCGACTTTGACGACAGCAATTGGCAGCAGGTAGAGCTTCCGGCCAGTTGGGAGGACCATTCGGCGTACAGGCAAGACCCTGCGTACGGTTGGTACCGCAGGGGTGTTACGATACCCGCCGAGTGGGATGGGACCGACATTGTGCTGGTACTGGGTAAGATTGATGATGTCGATCAGACTTATTTTAATGGAGAGCAAATCGGCGGGTCAGGCGAGTTTCCGCCGGACTTTGAGTCAAGCGAGTTTAATAAAGTCAGAAGATACCCCGTGGAAGCTGATTTGATTCGTTATGGCCAAAATAATGTTATCGCGGTCAGGGTGTATGACCAGGGCGGCCGGGGTGGAATGTGGGCCGGACCCATGGGGCCGATAGAAATGGCCAAATAATCTTCGGACAAGAGCGAGTATAATAAAAAATTGTTTGTGAACAAATTTTGTGAGGAATTGAAATATGGCAAGAAAAGTAACACTTTTTACGGGACAGTTGGCGGATCTGCCGCTGACGGAATTGGCTAAGAAGGCTGCAAGTTGGGGGTATGACGGGCTGGAGTTGGCCTGCTGGGGCGACCACATGGAGGTCGATAAGGCGGCGAGCGACAAGGAGTATTGTAAAAAGCAGCTTGCGATTTTGGAAAAGAACAACCTTAGGGTTTTTGCAATTGGCAATCATTTAGCGGGGCAGTTGGTCTGCGATCTCAATGACGACAGCCGCAGCGATATGTTCGCGCCACCCGATTGCGCAGGTGACGCCGAAAAGAAACGCGCCTGGGCGGTTGAAGCGATGAAGAACACGGCTAAGGCCGCGAAGAACCTCGGTGTGAAAGTGGTTACCGGCTTTACCGGCTCATCTATCTGGCACATGCTGTATAGTTTCCCACCTGTTTCCGGGGAGATGGTCGAAGCTGGTTTTGCGAACTTTGCGAAGATGTGGAATCCCATTCTCGACGTGTTTGACGACTGCGGTGTAAGGTTTGCCTTAGAGGTGCATCCGACAGAAATTGCATTCGATATTATCACTGCAAAGCGGGCGCTCGAAGCAATAGGTAATCGGGAAGCCTTCGGATTTAACTACGACCCGAGCCATCTTGGTTATCAGGGTGTGGACTACGTCAAGTTTATCCGTACCTTCTCAGACCGCATCTATCACGTCCATATGAAGGATGGCTGGTGGGGTCATGGGGACGGCACGGTGGGTGTTTTCGGCGGTCATACCGAGTTCGGTGATCCTCGTCGCTACTGGGATTTCCGCTCACTCGGCCATGGAGACATTAACTTCGAGGAAATCATTGTGGCCCTTAACGATATCGGCTATCAGGGGCCGCTTTCGGTTGAGTGGGAAGACAGTCGAATGGATCGTGAGCATGGTGCAAAGGAAGCGTGTGAGTTTGTTAAGAAGGTGGATTTTGAGCCGTCTGCGATTGCATTTGACGCGGCGTTTGACAAATGATGTGGTGGGGAAGCATCCCCAAGCTCCGCTTGAGGCTGCCACCCTGACGGCTTTTGATGCGGCGTTTGACAAATGATATGGCAATGAGACTACTGTAGTTGTGGAGGTTAAAGCATGAGCAGAAAAAAAGGTATAAGTCGGCGTCGGTTTATCAAAACAGCCGGTGCAGTTACGGCAGGTGTGGTCGGCTTTCCGTATATTGTTCCTTCTTCGGCCCTGGGTAAAGCCGGGACAGTTGCACCGAGTAATAAAATTACAATGGGCTGTATAGGCGTGGGCTGGCAGGGTACCGAGAATTTGCAGAGTTTCCTGAGCCTTTCCGATGTGCAGATTGTTGGTGTATGTGACATTGACAAAAATCATCTCAAAAACGCCGCGAGGATTGTAACCAGAGGATATGGCAACACAGATTGTGCGACCTACCACAACTTCGAAGAGCTGATAGCGCGCCAGGACATAGACGCCGTCTCGCTTGGTTTGCCTGACCACTGGCACGCGATACCGGCAATTGGGGCCGCTAAGGCGGGCAAAGATATTTTCGGTGAAAAACCTCTGTCCCACAACCTCGCCGAAGGCAGGGCCATGTGCGAAGCGGTGAAAAGATACGGCGTTATCTGGCAGACGGGCAGCTGGCAGAGGTCCCAGAGCCATTTTCGCCATGCCTGCGAGATAGTTCGCAACGGCCGAATCGGAAAGCTTCATACGGTTGAAGTCGGGCTTCCTTCGGGGCACGATGATTTTGAAGAAACAGGGGGCCAGGAAGAGCCGGGTCCAGCACCTAAGGAACTTGACTATAACCGGTGGATCGGGCCTGCACCGTGGGCTCCTTATTGTCCGGCTCGCGTACACAAGAACTGGCGCTGGCACCTCGACTATGGTGGCGGCCAGCTTATGGACTGGATCGGGCATCATGCGGATATTGCACACTGGGGGATGGGTACAGAATATACCGGCCCGTATGAAATTGAGGGATACGGCGATTGGCCCAAATCGGGTCTGTGGAATACCGCGACGAGGTACCGGCTGGCTGCTAAGTATGCAAACGATATCACGATGATTATTGCGGGCGGCCATGAAGACATTCGCAGCGGAACAAAGTGGATCGGTACGGACGGCTGGGTGTGGGTTGACCGCGACGGTCAGCTCGAAGCGAGTAATCCGGATATGATAAAAGAAAAGTTTGGCGTCGGCGATATACATCTTTATCAGTCGCCGGGTCATTGGCGAAACTTTATCGATTGTGCAAAGAGCCGCTCGATGACGATAACTCCCTGTGAAGTTGCGCATCGCTCAGCTACGCCGGGGCACCTCGGTCAGATTGCCCTGCTTTTAGACCGAAAAATACGTTTCAATCCCGAGACGGAGGAGATAATCGGTGATTCAACGGCCTCGCGTCTGCTCAGCAACGCAATGCGCAGCCCGTGGCATTTGTAAAATTTAAGGAACTATAAATGAAAACAAATCAGAACATTAACAGGCGTAAGTTTCTAAAGACCGCTTCTGCAATGGCTGCCGGGGCGATAGGTTTTCCGTATATTGTTTCGTCTTCGGCACTAGGTAAGGCAGGGTCGATTGCCCCGAGCAACCGAATCAGTGTTGGTGCTGTCGGCGTCGGCGAGCAGGGCAATTTAGTATTGGGTAACTTCCTGAATCAGGATGACGCACAGGTAATAGCGGTTTGTGATGTGGATAAAGGCAGGCGGGAGGGGACCTGCCAACGGGTTGATCAGCACTACCAAAAGAAAGGATGTGCAGCATACAATGACTTTGGGGAATTACTTGGGCGGGAAGATATTGATGCGGTTTTAATTGCGACCCCTGACCACTGGCATGCGCTGTGCGCGACAGCAGCTGCCAAGGCGGGAAAAGATATATATATGGAAAAACCGATGGGATTGAACGTAGCCCAAGGCCAGGCTTTGCAGGCAGTTGTGAACCGTTACGGAACGGTTTTTCAGTTCGGGACTCAACAGCGCTCCGATATGCAGTTTCGCCGGGCCTGTGAACTTGTCCGCAACGGCAGGATTGGCAAACTACATACTATAAATGTATGGGCTCCTGGGAGTGTTGCCGGTGGCTCGACGAAGCCCGCACCCGTACCTGATGGTCTTGATTACGATATGTGGCTGGGCCCTGCACCTTATAAACAGTACACCCATGACCGGTGTGCAAGCGAATGGGAAAAGAAATTCTGGTGGTTTAATTCCGACTATTGTCTTGGATGGATTTCAGGATGGGGTATTCATCCTGTCGATATTGCATTGTGGGGAGGGGCAGGTAAACTTGCCGGCCCAATAGAAGTAGAGGGTACGGGAATTTTCCCAAGTGAAGGCTTATGCGATACCGCTACTTCCTGGGATGTTAAGCTCAATTATGCAAGCGGTGTAACTATGAACTTTCTGTCCAACCCCCCTTCAAAGCAGTGGTTGAGTCGTTATCAAACGGATGTAGATCATGGGACAGTTTTTGAAGGGACAGAGGGTTGGGTTCATGTTAACCGTAATGGAATGAATGTTTCAGATGAATCAATGAAGCTTTCAGGCAGTTCTAATGATATAAAATTATATGAAAGCACAAATCACACCAGAAATTTTCTTGATTGTGCCAAAAGCAGAGCTAAGACGATTTGTCCCGTCGAGGTGGCGCATCAGGACGATGTTGTATGCCAGATCAGTGATATTGCGATAAGACTTAGACGGAAACTTAAATGGGACACGAAAAAGGAAGTGTTTATTGATGACGATGGTGCCAATCGGATGCTTTCAGGGGCAATGAGGAGTCCGTGGAGTTTATAGAATGAAGATTGAGAAAAATTTTGGTTTAATAATGATATTAACGGCAGTCTTGCTGTTGTGTTCCTGTGCTAAGGAAACTGCGAATATGTACAACCAATCATCTGCTGTGAAAGTTGCGGTTATAACCGGCGGGCATGATTTTGATGAGGAAGAATTTTTTGAGATGTTTGATAGTTTCAGGGATATTGAATACGCACATCTACCGCAGGAAGATCACAGCGAGGTTTTTGAAGACATTAGCGACTGGCCGTATGATGTAGTGGTTCTTTATAATATGAGCCAGGATATTTCCCCGAAACGCCAGGGGAATTTTGTCAAGTTACTTAATAAAGGTGTGGGCCTGGTTGCGCTGCACCATTCGAATGGAGCATTTCAGCAGTGGCCGCAGTACAGAAAAATCATTGGAGTAAAATTCTACCTGGATGATTTGGTTGAAAATGGCGTTAGCTACAAGAAGTCAGACTATAAGGAAGGTGTGGATATGCCTGTTCATATCGAAAATAAGCGCCATCCGATTACAAAAGGCTTGAAGGATTTTACGATTCATGATGAGACTTACAAGAATTGTATCATCGAACCAGATAATAATGTCCTTTTGACTACTGATGAGCCCTCCAGTGATAAGAGCATCTGCTGGACAAGAACCTACGGAAATTCCAAGGTTTGTTTTATCCAGCCTGGACATGGATTAGAAGCATATAACAATGAAAACTACAGGACTTTAGTAGCCGGTGCCATTAAATGGACCGCGGATAGATTGAATTAATATAAAGGTCTATGATGATTGTAGGTTGTTTTGCATTGGTTGAGCCGTTCGGGCCGATGGAGCGGCAGTTCGAGGCGATTAGTGAGATGGGTATTGAGTATGCCGACATAACCGATAACCACAATGGAGGTATGCTGGGTGTTGAATATGGTTTTACCGCGTCGTTCAGTCTGGATAGCCACCCGGCAAAGATTCTCCGAATGGCTAAAAATTTTGGACTTACGTTGACCAGCGTTTGCGCTCATGCCAATCTCCTTGATCCAGCCAGCCCGGATGTGTATGGAACACATGAAATCGTCAAGGCTATTCGTCTGGCTAAGCTTCTGGATATTAAACACGTTATAACCACGGAAGGTGATCCAAAAACTGAATTTGGTAAAAACTTAACGTCTAAAGAGAGGGTGTTTTCTATATGTGAAAAACTTCAGTCTCCTATTGAGTGGGCCGATCAGTTGGGGATCGAGCTTCTATTGGAACCTCACGGAATTGTAACAGATTCGATCGATGATATGTCTAATCTTCTTGAGCTACTTGGTCATCCCGAAACGGTTGGCATATGTCTGGATACCGGGAACAGTTGGCTTGGAGGCAGCGAGCCTTTGGATTATATAAAAACCTTTGGAAACAGAATCAAACATGTGCATTGGAAGGATATGCCAAAAGAGTGGATCACAAAACGCGGGAAATTATACGGCTGTGGCATGAGTATCATCCCGCTTGGTGATGGGGTGGTAGGAATTGAGGCCATCGTTGATGCGCTAATGAAAATAGGTTTTGATGGTCCAACAACTCTGGAGGTAGCTGGCATCGATGCAGTTAAAATATCATACGAACGTTTGCAGAAATGGTCACAGATTGTTACATAAACAATAAGAAACGCAGAATAAGAAAGGATAATGCAATGAAATTTTGGACAAGAAACATAGTCGTATTATTAATGGCTTTATGTCTTATCGGCTGCAAACCGAAGCAGCCGCCGGAGCCTGTGCAGAAAGAATTGCCAAAAGCGCCGGCACCGGTGCCTGCTGAACCTGCTGTGGTCGAGGTACCCGAGGAAGAAGAATGGACCGAGCCGGCTGAACCTGCGCCACTAAAAGCGATGCTTTTAACCGGCCAAAGCGGCGATTGGCACCCGTGGCGGGTGAGCAGCCCGGTCCTGAAACAGTATCTTGAGGAGACCGGCTTGTTTGCAGTTGATGTTGCCAGAACACCTGTCAAAGGTGGTGATATGGAAACATTCAATCCGAACTTTTCCGACTATGATGTAGTGGTGATGGACTATGAAGGAGATTACTGGTCCGAATCCACTCAGACAGCATTTCTCGAATACATCAAGTCAGGTGGCGGAGTTGTTTTTTATCACGCGGCAAACAATAATTTTCCCAAGTGGAAAGAATTCAACGTGATAGCCGGCCTGGGTGGCTGGGGCGGCAGGGATGAAAAGGCCGGGCCGATGGTCCGATTCCGCGACGGTAAATTCGTGCTCGATACCACACCCGGCGAAGCCGGTGACCACGGACCGCAACATATCTTCCAGATGATAAACCGTGTAAGAAATCATCCGATTACCAGGGGTCTGCCGACTAAATGGATGCACGCCAAAGATGAACTGTATGCCAAGCTTCGCGGCCCGGCTACAAATTTGACTATCCTGTCGACTGCATACGCAGACCCTGAAAAAGGCGGCACCGGTGAACATGAGCCATTATTATTTACGATCGGCTACGGCAAAGGAAGGGCC
>SDBT01007342.1_pt1 | contig 18126 bp, 11 predicted proteins | sample 2277101 | NCBI WGS metagenome assembly SDBT01 (sample SAMN10404973, study PRJNA504765) | marine sediment metagenome | isolation source: marine sediment core GS10_PC15, 103 cmbsf | place: Arctic Ocean: Southern Knipovich Ridge | collected 2010
AGATCAGAAAGAAGATCATAAACTGTCTTATCGCTTGTTATAAAGACTCTCCTTGAAATTGGTTCAAAATCAATAATTACTTTTTTACTTTTTAAATCCATAGCTCATATTAATTAATAATATAAATTTTTATGACTAAATGTTAAGTTATTTGTAAAAGTCGCAAAAATAAAAAGTTTATTACTACCTCATATCACGTGAAGATATCATCCTAATATTATCTCGATAAAACATCATCTTTTATATGAACTTTAAGACAGTCGTCAAAACCACATATTCCGATATTTCCGTTCATGAGTATCTCGACGGAGCGTGCCCTGAATGATGTTCTAAATTATTAGGAATACGTACAAATTGTAAACGAGTCACAATGTGGATATTGGGACTCCTTGGGAGAAATATTTCGTACGAATTAAAATAAATTATTTGAAGTGTGAAACTTGGGGATGCTCATTCTCGCCTAAACATCCCGATTATATAGGAAACTTATCCTATTTTAAACTTTAGAGAAAGTTTTATAAATACTGGGATTTAAACTTAAAATTACAAGTATTTTTTTCACTAGTTTTAAAAAAATTATAAAGAGTTGAAATTTAAATGTCCGAATTTATAACGGAAATAGTTGAATTAAATGAAGATAAAGTTAAAGAAATGTTAACTAAAAAAATTGAAAACGAAGATCCACTAAAGATAATGGATGAAGTAAAACAAGCGATGAAACAAATCGGTGATAAATATGAGCAAAAAGCCTATTTTCTTCCAGACTTAATATTATCTGGAGAAATATTGAAAGACATATTTGAACAATTAGGCCCTAAATTAAAAGAATCGGGAGAACAAGAACAAAAAATAGGGAAGATTCTTCTAGGTACTGTTGCTGGAGATATTCACGACATAGGAAAAGATGTTGTAAAGTTTATGCTAGACGCAAATGGTTTTGAAGTAATGGATTTAGGAGTAGATGTGCCTACGGAGCATTTTGCTGAAAAAATGAAAGAATTTAAACCTGATGTTTTAGCTCTAAGTGGTTTCTTAACGCTTACTTATGATTCTATGAAAGAAACAATTCAAAAAATTAGAGACGCGGGATTAAGAGATACGGTAAAAATTATGATTGGTGGTGGGACTATTGACGAAAATATTGTTGATTATGTTGGAGCTGATGCATTTGGACTAAGTGCAGTTGATGCTGTTAAATTAGCTAAGAAATGGATGGGGGTGTTAACATCATGAACGAAAAAAATCCAGAAGAATTGTATAAAGAACGTATGGAGCGTGTTATGACCACTATTGGTTTGAAAGAACCAGATAGGGTTCCAATAACGCCTATGTCAATGTTTTACGCACCTACACAAAAGGGATATACAAAAAAAGAAGCGATGTACGAGCCACAAAAATTAGCTCAAGCTTCTTTTGAAGTATTCAGTAAAACTAATTGGGATATGGTTCCACCCTTGTTAGGTGTTTTTCCTGCAGGTGTATTTGATGGTTTAGGTGTACAGTTTTTTAAATGGCCTGGTGCTGCTGATGAAAAACAAAGATTAGGAGACGATGTTCATTTCCAATATGTTGAAGGAGAATACATGAAAGCTGACGAATACGATGAATTTTTTCTTGATCCTACTGGCTTTGTGATCCGAAAGATTATTCCTCGTCATCACAAAAACTTACAAGGATTTTCTATGTTTCCCAATCTAATAAGTTTAGTTAGTGGGTACGGCGTAATCCTTAATATACCTCTTTTTTTTGGTACGCCACCAAATCAAGAAATGATGAAATCAATTGGGCAAGCTGCAGTAAAACTTTTCGAATATGTTGGAGCTAATAATAAATATGTTGAAGATATGAAAAATATAGGCTATCCTGTTGGATTTTCAAATTTCGTTCAGGCACCTTACGATGTGGTTAGTGAATTTTTAAGAGGGATGAAAGGCGGTATGTTGGATATGTATAGAAGACCTGAAAAGTTAAAAAAATTATTAGAAATGCTAGTTCCAAGTTCAATTCAAGCTACCCTTATAGCACAACAAATGGCTCCAGACAACCCTATTGTCTTTATTCCTCTACATAGAGGTGCAGATGGATTTATGAGCAGGGAACAGTTTGAAGAATTTTATTTTCCTTCTCTAGCAGCAATTATGGAAGCATTGATACAAAACAATCTTATACCCTGCCCATTTTGGGAAGGAAGTTATAACGAACGCCTTGATTTTTTAGGAGAATTCGCCCAAAAACATAAAGGTAAAATGATATATTGGTTTGATAGGACCGACATAATTCACGCAAAAGAGGTGTTTGGTGATTACGTTACAATAAGAGGAAATGTACCTGCCTCAATGTTAGCAACTGGTACACCTCAGCAAATTGATGAATATGTGAAAAAGATTATAGAAGGTTGCGCTGAAGGTGGAGGTTTCATAGTAGATGGTGGAGTTTCTGGAATACCAGACGAAGCTAAACCTGAATGTGTGAAAGCAATGACAGATGCAGTATTTAAATATGGAGAATATCGAAAGTAATATTTCACCCCTAATTTTCATTTTTTTTTTTTTTAATCATGAAAAACTTAAAATAAAACCATTCTGGCTAATTTTGCAAATTCTATTCCCGAATGAAAAGTAAGAATTACATAAATGTTAATAAACTTAATATAGTGATTCTCACCCATTTAAATCAGTATTTAATATATATCTCTTTAAAATCTATTTTTAAATAAATAATTTAGACTTGATTATTTTTTTAAAAACGTGAATTCGATTTTATTGAAAATTCAATACCAATTAACGTATTCGGTAATTTACTTAAAACAATACTCTTAATATAAAAAGTTTTTTTAGTTGGCGGGGTTAGATTAAAGTAAGAAAAATAATTGATATTTTTTAATCTAAATCACGATTAAGTGAGTCTGTTAAAATTGGAAAATCAAGAAGAATTAGCAAAGGAAGCTTTAAATTATTTAGAGGCTGCCCAAAAATTGGAAGAAGAAATGGATATGGAGAAATCTATTTCATATTATCAAAAAGCGGCAGATTATCTTAAACGAAGTGGATTTTTAACACATAGATTAAGTGATATATATGAAAGAATTGATGATTTAAATAAATATATAAAACAAGATCAGTTACTCCAACGTGCTCAAGTTCAATCTGAAATTGAAAAACTGCAGGATGAGGCTTTTTCTTTGCTTGAGGGCGCAAAAAAATTAGAATTTGAAGGTTTTTTTGATGATGCGATTGAACAATACAAATCTTCTATTACATTATTAATCCAATCAGGCTGGACTGAAACCCAGTTAGAGAATTTGCAGACCAAAGTAAAAATACTTAGAGATAAAATTGAAAAACAAAAACTAACAAAAGATGGAATCCAAGTAAAAGAAATCATAAAATTAGAAAAGGATATTCCTCAAATAGTTGGATTTTTTGGAGAGAAATCAAGTGTTGATAAAGTAAAGTCCTTAGAACAATTTAGCGTTATGAAGAACCATGAAGAAGAGATACAAAATCAAGCGTTTGCTCACATTGATAAAGCTAAAATATTTGAAAAAGAAAAAAGATTTGATACCGCTATTATGAACTATGAGCGTGCAATTGAATTATTAAATTCTATCGGTTGGCAAGCCCAAACTAACAATATTCGTAGTATTATTAAAAAACTTGCTCAAGAAAAAGAAGAATTTGAAGCATTTCAGGTCCGTCAATCAGAACTTATAGAGGATAAATCAGATCAAATACAAAGGCAACGAGATATAATGGAATCCGATTCGATAATTAAACAAGAGAAATTAAGAGAGTTTAAAGATAAGAAGAAAATGGAAGAGAAAATACAAAATAGAGCTTTTAAATTAATTGATATTGGGAATAGACTTGGAAGAGAAAAAAATTATGATAAAGCTTTAGATAATTTTAATCAATCAATTGAACTTCTTACATCAATTGAATGGGATTCATATATTCAACCTATTCTTAAATTGATTGAAGATATAAAGGTAAAACAAAAAAGAGAAGAAATAGCAGAACAACTAAAAGAAAAACGACAGAATAATTTAGCAATTCTTCAAGATTCAATATACTTGAAACAAAGAGAAGATATATTTCAATCTGCAAAAGATTTAGAAATTAAAAATGAAAGATATAAAAATAAGAGAAAAGGAGAGAATAGAAAGGAAAGACAGCTATTTTCAATATTAGAAAATGCAGATCGAATATTAAAGGATAAAAATTATGATGGAGCAATAAAAGAGTATAAAGAAAGTTTAAAAATTCTTGAGGAATTAGGCCCAGAATGGGCAACTTATTCTGCAACTATTAAAAATACAATAATTAATGTAGAAAAAATTAAAGAAGAACAAATTGCAAAACAATATGAAACCCAGACAAAGTTAGAGAAGAGAAAACAGGAGGAAATTGAATTCCAAAAGCAGATTGGCTCATATTTAACTAAGGAGCGTAATAGATTAAAAGAAAAAGAAATTTCCTTAAAGGCACATGAGGAAAAAATTGGTTACTTTGAACAACGGAAAATTGAAGCTTTTAAATTAATAGATTCTGCATCGCATAATTTAAAACAAGGTGATTATGAAGGAGCTATTACAGCCTATCAAAATGCGGGAAATATCTTTGCTGAAATTCAGTGGACAGATGAAATCCCTATTATTGAAAAATCTATTAAGGAAGTTGAGGTTCTTCAAGAAAAACACCACATGTTATTGCAGGAAAAGTTAAAAGAAACTATAGCTAAACAAAGAGAAGAAGATGAGTTCCAAAAGGAAATTACAGACTATTTACAACGAGAGAAAGAGAAATTAAAAAGAAAGAAAATTGTATTAAAAGAACGTGAACAAATATTAAAACATCGAGAGGAAAAGAGGAAAATTGGATTTAAATTATTAGCAGAAGCTCAAGATAATGTAAAAATCAAAGAATTTGATAAAGCTGTTGAAATACTTCAATATGCTATAACTTTTTTCTCTGATATCGAATGGCATGATGAGGTCAATTTAATTCAAGACTCGATTGTAGAAATTGAAAATAAAAAACGTGAAGCTGAATTACAACAACAGATCAAGTTCCAAGCGGAGATAGAGAGGGAAAAACAAGAAAGGGTATTCCAAGAATTTATTAAGAATGAAATGATAGCTCAACGTGCTGATCTAAAACAAAATGAACTTATAATCAGAGAAAAAGTACAAGAACTTGCTTTTCGAGAAAAAAGAAAAGAAGAAGCATTCAAATTATTGGATAAAGCTCAAGAATTTATTTCTCAAAACAAATTTGATACTGCTCTTGAATTTTATCATGATGTTTCAACTATTTTTGCTCAGATCCAATGGATAGAAGAAATTTCAGTCATTCATAAGGCTATGAATGAGATTAAGGATAGAAAGAGAGAGCATGAGTTATACAAACAAGAAACTTTGAAGAAAGCTATAAAAAAAGAAGCTAAGGATCGTGCTTTTCTCGAAAGGATAAAATATTATAGGGAAAGAGAAGAAATTGAAATATTAAATGAACAAGGTCGAATTGATTATGGAAGACAAATTTCATCTCAAAATTTAGTAAAAGAGCAAACTGCAATTAAAATGATTGAAAATGGAGATAACCTGATAAAAACTAATAAATTTAATGAAACAATAGAAAATTATCTTAAAGCTATCGAGCTTTTTAAAGAAATTGGTTGGGGAGAGGGGAATCTTTTATTATTACAAGAAACTGTCAATTTTATAAAATTAAAAAAGGAAGAGAAGGAGAAAGAAAAACAATTAGAATATGAAATTGATTTAAGAAAACAAAAAGAAGAAGAGCAGTTTCAACAAAAAATAAAAAAAAATATTGATAGAGAGAAAACAAGGTTAAAAGATAAAGAAATTAAGATAAAAAAAAGGGAAGAATTAACTCTACAAATGGAAAAACAAAGATTAGAAGCTTTTAATTTTTTAGATAAGGGTGAAGCATTATTGAATCAAGGATTATATGACGATTCACTTGAAAACTATCGACTGGCAGAGTTAATCTTAAATGAAATTAATTTCCGTACTGGATTAGTTAGAGATATGATATATAAGATCCAAGAGAAAAAAAGAGAGGAAGATTTAAACAAATTCAAAGAACTAGAATTGAGGTTCAGAAGGGAACAAAATGAAGAATTATTCCAACAGCAAATTACGGAGAAAATCCAATTAGAAGAACAAAAATTGAGAGATAAACAAGTTAAATTAAAACAACTTGAAGAAGTTAAAATACATATAGAAAAGAAAAAGGCTGAAGCATTCAAGATTTTGGAAGAAGCTCAAAACTGTATTGAATCAGAGAAGTATGATGAAGCTATTGAACAATACAGAAAAAGTGCAATTATTTTCAAGGAGATTCAGTGGGACCAAGAAGTCGAATTAATTAAGAGTTCCATTCAAGTCGTTGAAAATAAAAGAGGTGATTCCGAGTTAAGAATTCAAATTGATTTAAAAGCAGCTTTGGAAGAAGAAAAACAAGAGAAATTATTCCAAGAAGAAATTCTAAAGAATATGAAGATTCAACGTGAAAAATTAGCACAAGAGGAAATTTTGTTAAGAGAACAAGAACAAGAACTTGTTTATCGTGAGAAAGGGAAAGAAAAAGCTTTTACTTTATTAGATAAAGCTCGAGAATTTATTACACAGAATAAGTTTGATGAAGCACTCGAAATTTATCTTAATGTTTCAAATATTTTTGCCCAGATTCAATGGTTAGATGAAATCCCTATACTTCAAAAGGCTATAAAGGAATTAGAAGAGAAGAAGAAAGAAGAGATTTTACTAAAACAAAAATTATTCCAAGATGCAATCCAACAAGAAAAAGAAAATTCTATTTTCTTGGAACAAATTTGGCTTATAAGAGAAAAAGAAAAAGCTAGGGCAATTGAGGAAAGAATTTTATTAGAAAATCAAGAAATTATTAACTCTCAATATATATCTAAAGAAAAAAATGCATTCAAATTTATTGAAGAGGGATACAATTTAATAAATAAAAAAATGTATGACGAAGCATTAGAAAAATATAGAAATGGAACTAAAATTTTGACTGAAATTGGATGGACTTCTGAATATTTAATATTACTTCAAAATACGATTAAGACAATTGAATTCAGAAAGAAAGAACTTGAGAGCAAAAAGGAACAAGAATATAAAAAGAGAATTCAACAGCGTGAAGAAGAAGAAGAATTTCAAAAGAAAATTTCTGATTATATGATTGGAGAGCAGAATAGATTAAAAACAAAAGAATTTGAAATAACTAAGCTTGAAGAATTAATGGAACTGAAGGAAAAACGTAAAGTACAAGCTTTTGAAATAATGGATGAGGCACAAAAAGTCTTGAATTTAAACCAATTTAATCAAGCTATAGAAAAATATCGCAATGCAGAACTCATACTAAATGAAATAGGATTTCCAACTCAATCAGTCAGGGAAATAATTTCAAAAATTCAGACTAAGAGCAGAGAAGAGTTAATTGCGAAACAAATTGACTTAGAGAATAAATTACGCAAAGAGCAGGAGAATTTTGAATTCCAGCAACAAATAAAACATAATATAAGAATAGATGAGATGAAATTAAAAGTTAGAAGGATTGAACTTGATAAACAAAGAGAAAATCGTAACTATATGGAAAGAAGAAAAGATGAAGCTTTTAATCTTCTTGAAGAGGCAGAAGTTTTTATGAAACAAGCTCAATATGATAAAACTCTTGATTATTATCATGCTGCAGAATTAATTTTAAATGAAATATTATTCCCTACTGGAGCTATCAGAGAAATGATAATAAAAGTTCAAGATAAAAGAAGAGAATTCTATCTCCAAAAACAAAGGAAATTGGAGAAGAGTTTAGAAAGAGAAAAACTAGAAATAGAAATTCAACAAAAAATTGCTTCCAGTTTAGAGATTGAAAAGAAGAGATTAGCTAAAAAACAATTAAGGACTCAAAAATTAGAAGAATTGATGTTAAAACTAGAAGAAAGAAAGAAACAGGCTTTTACGATTTTAGATGAAGCAGAACACCTTTTAAAGTCATCAGATTATGACAATGCTTTAAATAATTATAGAAAGGCTGAGATAATATTGAATGAGTTGCAATTTCCAACAGATTCTATTAGAAATATGATTAGAAAGATCAAAAATTTAAAAAAACAGAAAGAAAATTCGCAACTTCTGGAATACCAAAGAAAATTAGACAAAATGCAGGAAGAAAAAGCATTAAATGCTCTTATAGAGGAGAGAAAAAGGCAAGAAAAAGAAAAGAAGAGAGCCCAACAATTAGCACTACAAGAAAGAGAAAAGATAATTCAAGAACGGATGAGTGCAAGAGAATCAGCGTATTCGTTATTAACGGAAGCAGGTAAGTATCTAAAGCAACACAATCCGGATTATAATAATGCTATCTCTCTCTATATTCAAGCCCGTAATATTTTAGTAGAAAATATTGGTTGGGAGCCAGAAATAAATAACTTAAGTATATTAATAAAAGATCTACAAGAAGAACAAGTAAATTTTGCTGAAAAGAAAAGACTTGAGGAAATAGCGCGGTTTGAAAGACAAAAAGAATATGATTTGTTTCAAGAGGAAGTAAAGAAAAGAAGACTTGAGCAGGAAAAGATTAAACGAGAACAGGAAAGGCAGTATAGGGAAATAGTCCTTAAAAAACAGCAAATAGAACAGATTAGGGATGAAGGATTAAGATTAATAGGTGAAGGAAAAAATTTTGCAATATATCATAATTTTCCAAGAGCTTATAAAAATCTAAATATGGCAATATCAAAGTTTAAAGAAATTGGATGGGATGCCGAAATAAAATATATAGAAATTGAAATAAAAAATGCAAAAAAGTTGGAACAAAGGGTAGAAAAGGAAGCTGAGAGAGCGGAGCAATTTCAAAAACAGTTAGAAGAACAGAGAATTTTAGAAGCGAAGCGGCGAAAAATAGAATTTAATAAATTAAAAGAAACTAAAGAGGAAGTTAGCGATTTAACGGATATTGTAATGACAATGATCATAGAAAAGAAGGAAAAGCAAAAAAAAGCAGAAAAAGAGAAAAAATTATTAATAAAAAAAGAAGCAAAAGAATTTCGTAATGAGATGGGGAAACTACTAAAATTTAAGGAAGAGCTTGGTCATGAATTAGCAAAAAAAGAAAAGGAAAAGAAATTAAAAATAGATAAACTAAAAGAAGCCAAAGAGAGAGAAGAAATAAATGATCTTAAGAAAATGATTAAAGATGCTGCTAAAAATGAGAAGAAATAAATTTAAAAGAACATAAAGTGGTTGATTATAATAAAAACAATTTTGTTAATTATCTTAAGAAAAGTTTTAACTAAATAGAATTATCCAAAAGAGTTTAAATTTTGATTTAAAATTATTATATTTAATTAAAAAAAATTTGAGAAATTAAAAATGACGGAAAACACGGATAACATTGTGAAATCACGTATGTATGCCCGCCAGCAATTAATTGATGGATGGGATCAAGATGTGGTTAGCAATGGAACGATCATGATTATAGGCGTGGGTGCTTTAGGTTGTGAGATAGCCAAAGATTTTGCTTTAATGGGGATTGGAAAACTAATATTAATTGATCTCGATACAATTGAAACATCAAATTTATCCCGACAAATGCTTTTCAGACCTGGAGATGAGGGGCGTCCTAAAGCAGAGGTTGCTGCTGAAAGATTAAAGGAAATGAATCCATTTCTTAAAATTGATCATTATTTTGAGAAGCTCCAAAAATTACCAATGGCAGTTTACGAAGAAACAGATGTTATAATAGCTGCTCTTGACAATTTTAACGCACGATTAGATTTAAACAAAATTTGCCTAAGGATGAAAAAACCTATGGTTGAAGGGGGAACAGTAGGTTTCGAAGGTCATGTACAAATTGTAATTCCAGAAGGTTCAGGTCTACAATACAAAAATAGAGAGAGGGAAATCGGAAATCTTGTTGAAACAAGACTATGGGATGTTACCGAAATGGAATATCCAGAATATTTTGAAGCCCAAAGAAAAATTGAAGAACTTGAGACAGAAATAGAGAAAATAAAAGACGAAAAAATTACTCCTTTAATTGAGAAATTCAGAAAAGAAATAGAAATGGTATTTGATTGGAAATTTGCTCCAGAGCTTTTGGATCAAACTCCTTGTTATAGATGTTTAGTTCCTATTCCACCCGCTGACGATAAGCTGGTTGCGGCTTGCACTTTGAAAGGCTTACCACGAAATCGTAATCATTGTGTTATAAAAGCAGAAGTTGAGTTTGAAAAAAGACACAATCATAAACCAGATTTAAATAAAGACGATGAAGTTTTAAAATTAAAAGAGATAGCTCAAGAGGAATTAAATAAGTTAAGAGGGAGGGTATTTGATGAGAATGTACCTCCAGAAGAAAGAAAATCCCTTACTCAAGATAAAATTGAAGAATGGAAAAAAAACATAAGGGAAACGTTCGGAGAAGATTATAAATTTGAGGAAATGGAAAATATTCTCGGGAACAAGATTGCGGCAATACAGACAGTTAGTTCTATTATCTCGAGTGTTGAATCTCAAGAGGCATTGAAGCTTTTATTTAGAGTAAAAGGAAGAAACATTGGTCCTCCGATGGATCCCCCCTATGTTAATTATAATGGAGTTTATGGCCAATTTGATGCTTTAACAATAGTTAAACGAGACGATTGTCTGGCATGTGGAGAGATAGAAGGTGAAGAAAACCTTCAAATTGTAGTTCCATTTGATGCGGACGTTGGTTATATTTTTGAGGCAATGAAAATAGCAGAATATGAATTAGATCCCGAATTATGGATGATAACGAACCCAATGACTAAAGAAATCTATTGGAATCCGTATATGCCTTCATTGAAAGATCCTGATATTAAATTAACAACACTGAAAATAAAAAGCAATGATGTAATTACTCTATCTCCTCTAGGGAAAGCGTTAATTGAATCCGAAATCAAGAAATACAATGTAATAATCACTTTTATGTAGAATTTAATCTTTTCTTTTCTTAATTTTTATTCTATTTATAACCTATAAAGTTCACATAAAAATATCTTCTTACTATTTTACTAATAATGCATAGTTATTTTCACTTAAGGGGTGTTCTTTATAACTAGAGATGATGAAAAAAAGAAGAGAGACAAACCTATGGGTAAAATTTGGTTTAAATTGATGACATGGGGGTTTAAAAATCGTGATAAAAAACATCCTCCTCTAAATAAGATTAAAAAAACTAAAATTAAAATGGGGGATTCGGTGTTGGATTACGGTTGTGGTCCAGGAGGTTATACGATTGCTGCAGCAGAATTTGTGGGCAAAAATGGTAAAGTATATGCTGTAGATATACATCCTTTGGCTATTGAGAAAGTTAAGAGTAGAGCGCTCGAAAGAGGAATAAAAAACATTGATACTATTCTTACTGATTGCGACACACAAATGATAGAAGGTAGCGTAGATTCTATTTTACTATTGGATATTTTACATGATCTCTCAGATCCAGATAAGATTTTAAAAGAATTACACCGGATATTAATAAAAGATGGGTGGTTAGCAGTTGATGATCATCATTTGAAGGATAGCGAAATTATTGAACAAATTACTCATATTAAATTATTTGAATTTAGAGAAAAGAATGAGGAAGTCTTAAACTTTAGAAAATTGAATACAAAATAGATTGGGCTTAATTTTTTAATAAATTTTTCAATTTATATCTGTCTATAATATAACACTTTGTACCCTATCCTGTGAAATGGACAAGTTTCAATACATACAGAACATCCAACAGTTTTATAAAAATAGTTAAAACATTTATCACTGTCTATTCTAGTAGTTGTTCCATTTTTGTTTATAATTGGGGTATCATAAATCGCCTTTACAGGGCAAGAACTCAAACATCTTCTACATTTTTCACAATAACTGGATATATCTATTTCTTGAATATTTGTGTCTGGAAGAGGTTCAGCATTTATAGAGATCATTGATAATCTTTGTCTTGGTCCAAATTTTTTTGTAATTAAAAGCCCTTGCCTACCAATTTGTCCTAATTTTGCTTTAACTGCCATAGCTGGATATAAAATAGGACCACCTAAGGGATGACAAGCAATCGCTCTATATCCTTTAGATTGGATAAAATCTGTTAAAGAATTTGTTGCCGTACCCAATTCAGCATAAATTCGTAAAGATTCTAATCCTGCTTGAGGTTCTGGAGCTTGATTTATAGCTTTAAAATCCATTTCCATTCCTAAAACAATAGCATTCGTATATAATAATTCTATTCCGCCAACATAATCTTTTTTAAATATTAAATCTTCCTCCACAGGAGCAAACCCGATAAGACCGATTCCTAAGGATTCACATTTTTTGATAATTTCTTCCCAAAATTCTTTTGGAGCAGGGGAAATCTCATTAGGGGGATTCTTGATTTCTTTTTTATAGATAACTTTAGCTTTTTGAATACTTTTAAAAACTTGTGGTATAATCTTTTTAGCTTCTTCTGCCAAAGGACCAGTGAATAATGAGATGTCGAATTTAGTCATATCAATCACATTAGATATTAATCCTTTTGATCTTTTTAGCACTGTGATCACCATTTGTTATAATTTTTAAAATAATTTGTACTATTTGAAAGTTTTAGTTAAAAAATAAAGTTATATCTATTAAAATAAAAAATAGATAAAAAAATAGTAGAAAGATAGGAACCCTCAAGTAAATATTTTCGCTAGTTTATGTAGCGGATTTAAAGTTTGGGGCTCAATCCATTGCATATTTCTTGCACCAAGAGGCTGCTTTAATGTTGAACTTTTTCTTAGCCCTAAAATATTGCTCTCCAGCCTCATGGTTCAACGGATCTCCGGGATTAAAGAAAGGAGGTTCAACATGCATCATTCCTTTCAAGGCTTCAATTATATTAGTTAAGGTTTTACTTGGTGTCCATCCACTCGCTCCAGTAGAAGCATCCACCTTTCCTACGAGATCGGGATTAATTAAATCTAAGCATATATTCAATTTTCCTGGGGGAATTGAGGAATCAATATTAGGATGCCACATCAATGTCACAGCATAAGCATAGGGTGGGGCGAACGGATAGTTCTCAGGGAACTTGATTTCAAACACAAATCTTCCCCCCCCATAGGGTGTTCCTTTTTTCCCTATGATGGTGAGTCTTAAGTGATCAATACTCCTACCCCATGGTTCTAAAATCACATGAGGTTCGTCTTTATATTCTTCCAATGCTTCTGTATAGTCTGTTTCTTCTCTGATTATTATCACCAATTCATAAATTTTGCTTTTAAATTGTAATTGTTATATTAGTTTAATTTTATAAAATTATTGATTACTTTTTTAATAATTTTTTACAACAAAATTAACTTAAGTATTTTGCTACAAAATTTTTGGTTAATAATTTTATAAAGTGTACATATATGAAGTTTTGTCTAATTAAAGTGTTTTACACACAAAATCTCATGTAGAAATAAAATTGTTTAATTTGTACTCTAGACCAAAAAAGCGTAAAAAATATATAAATTCTATAATTATTTATTTTAAAAACAATCCCTCCCTAACTCAGTGGTAAGAGTGCTCGGCTGTAGATAATATCGCGTACTAAAGCATGTAGCTAATGAAGATACGTCAGCCGAAACCGAGCGGTCCCCGGCTCGATATAAGGATTTGGATCAAATCCAGCTAGATTCCGGGGGGAGGGACCATACCTTCTATTTTTTATATGTTCAAAATCAATAAAAGAGATTGAAAGGGAGAAATTATTTTATTCTGGATTTAAATCGAAATATTAGATATATTAATGAGAAAAAGAATATAATTAAAAGAAAATTAAATGTATATCCAGGAATAACGACACTTTTCTCTACTACAAATATTTCAAAATAGGTTGTTGTGGCTGAAAATAATTGAACGATTACATCATATCCATAATTTAATCTTAGTTTATCAGGTTTATCAATCATCGGTAATATAAGAGTTGTTGTGCCATTAACCCAGACGAAATCATCATAAATTATATTCCCATCTATATTGTAAACTATTACTTGAATTTCTTGAGAGTATGGATAAATATTCACTTTCTCATTCCAATCTTCAATTATTACGATTAAATCATCTTCAATATCATTAAAACGGATTGTTGTCACATCATAATTCGGTAAATAATAATTATCAAACCATGGAAAAAACAACCAATCTAATGATTGGCTAATAATCTCTTCAAGCGCGTGTTGTAAGTCTGATAATAAAGCTATTCCAAATTGATTTTGTTCATAGAAATTTTTTAAGCCTAACGTAAAGTTCCCTAATCTTATTGTTCTGCTGATTTTCTCAAGAATTAAGGGTGTTTTAGAATATGAAATAAAGACAAAATCTAGATTATTTTCAATTATTTGATAGGTAGATTGGTTTATTCTCGAAGGCGTGAGGACTGTTCTTACCTCATCATAATATCGAGTAAATTGAAAATAATTCCAATTGTGATGAAAAACCCTCCCATAATAATCAACCGACCAGCTAGTCAATCCTTCATCTAAAAAGCCCCAATCAATTTGATCAAACCCTACTAAATTATACCACCATTGATGAGCTACTTCATGAACTATCGTTTTTTCTAAAAGCTTTCTTTTAGTACTAGTTAAATAGTCATCGTTATTAATCAAATGTGATACATAAACTTGAAGAGGGTATTCCATTCCTAAATAGAAAGCATATTCTTCTACAATGTTAAGAGTAGAATAAGGATAAGAGCCAAAAGTATCATTAAAAAGTTCCAACGCATTTTTAGCATGTTCTAGGGCAAAATTTTCCCATAGAAAGTTTGATTCTTGTAAGTAATAAGTGGAAACTGTAACACCATTTACGAGTTGAGATTGATTTTGAAAATATCTCGAAGCTGCAAAGGTGACTTCTCTTACAGGGTACCCGGGATTAAATTGGTGAATTAAAGTAGATCCTTTATTGGTTAGATTAACTAACTCTCCTGTTGCTGCTATTACCATTCCAGTTGGAGCTTCGATTGTAAGATCATAATAAGCCATATCATAATAAAATGGATCACCTGATTCAAGATATGGATCTAAATTCCATCCATCAAAATCATCATACACACAAGGCATAGGATAAAAACTAGCAAATTTGTAAATTCGTGAAGATGAAGCATCTGAACCATGAGAATTTGCTCTATCAAGTCCTCCATCCGGAATAATAGAAGTAAATTCAATTTCAAAGAAAGCTCGTTCATAAGGTTCTAAGACAGCATCCAGATAGACCCATAATAATTGAGCTGCTTCGTTTACTACGTATGTTAAAGGAATTTTTGGTTTCTTTATGCTCGTTGTATTTAATATATTAATTTCTCCACGCCGAATAGTATATAACATGGCAGATAAAAAAAGGTGGAAAGGGATTCTGGTTAAATTCACAGGGTCGTTGTTATAATAATTAACGCTTAAATTTCCTATTACACTTGAAGTTGTTTCATCAAATATAATTGATAAATTATAATAGGAAAAATCTTCTCCGTTGAAAGAATTTTTCGGAGAAATTTTGAATTCTGGCAATTTAGCTTTAAAAGGATTATTTGATTCATCCTTATTTGAAGAAAAATCAATATTAGAAAAATTCCCAAAAAAACAAAGGTATCCAAGAACTAATATTACGGGGTTTTTTAAATTAATTCTTATTCCAATCCCCTAAGTCTAAGAAAATTAATTAAGTTAAATTCACTTTTTTTCTATTTAAAGTTTAATCTACTTCATTTATTTTTTTTAAATATTGCCACATTACAATTTCTATTCACTGAAATCAATTCCTAGGTTTATTTGAATTCAAAAACTTCTTATTTATAAAGCTATTATTTTTTATTATAAAGGATATGAATGTTTAGCATTATTTACTAGACTGAACTGCATAGAAGCGAAGTAAACCTATCAAGATAAAGGAGTCAAGAGATCTATGAGCGAAAATAATAACGATATTGATCAACATGAACTAGAAAAAATACGTTTGAGAAAGATGAAAGCGATTGTTGAAGCTAAAAGGAGAAATGAAACAATTCAAAAAGGAGTAGTTTCTATTTCAGACAAGATAGATTTTGTTTTAAAAGTTGTATTAGCACCTGATGCATACAACTATCTAAATAAAATAAAGGAAAGAGAACCACATGTGTACCAAAAGGTATATGGAGAACTTATCAGTCCAGATGTCGTAACAAGCATTGATTATTTAATATCGATAATTCAAAGAAGGGGAGGCATTCCTCGAAAGATTCCACTTGACGCAATTATATATTTAGAACGAAAGGTAAAAGGAATTCGTTCTAAAATTCAAGTACAGCGAGGAAATGAGATTATGGATTTAGGTTCATACCTTACAAAAGAATAAAAGTTGTTTTTTTGCGCGAAAGATTTTAAGCTACTGTTCTCTTCCAGAGATAATTGCTATTACTTCCCATTCATTATTAGGAAGAGAATTTGCTGAAATATCGAAAAATTGGAAAGCAAAGGGTCTGCCAAATACTTGTTCAACCATAAATCCAAACGAGCTTATCGCGAATATAAAGACCCTTTTTAAAATAGATTCAGTTTTTGCTTCGATATTTAGTTGTTGCATTACATCTTCCAAAACATCGATTTCCTTCTCGTTATAGTGATATTTGAAGACGAGCTTAAAATCTACAGGAGTTGGAGCTTCGGGGTCTGAGAAAAATAACCCTCTCTTCCGAAAATGAAAGAACTCACTTAAATAAAAAGAAAATATTTCTTCATGATGATCTTTTAAAAGGTGCGAGATTGCAGAGCGAGGTTTATATTGTGGCCAATATTTTTGCATTAATTCCAGAAGTCGTGGATATTTCTTATATTTATTTTCGCTTTCTTTTTTTAAATAATTGAGCAATTTATTCTTAAGTGGTTTGAACTCAGACTGCTGACCAACTCGAGTTATGAATTTTCGGAATTTAACACTCATTTCTTGGACTTTAAAACTTCTTGATAAAAACTATATAAGTATATATTTATTTTTACCTATGATATTTTGATAACACTAGTTCTATTATATTTTACTAATTTTTTACAGAAGTTTAGTATTTATGAAAAATTGTAATAAAATTAAAAGGAAACTCAGTTTTAATAACTATTATGGTGGATAAAGTAAGCCTAATTTTTACAGAGGATTACCAGAAGTACAATTTCGGGAAAAATCACCCTTTACGTCCGTTACGCTTAAAACTAACATATAGTTTGATAGAAAAATTGAATCTCTTAGAACATGAGAGACTTGAAACTGTGAAACCTCGAATAGCAACTCAAGAAGAAATTGAACGCGTACATTCACCAAAATATGTAGATATCGTAAAAAAATTAAGTATTAATCCCGAAGATAGATCAATGCAGCCTTATTCATACGGATTAGGGCCGGGGGATAATCCAATATTTGAGGGAATGTATGACGCGTCTGCGCTAGTCTGCGGAGCAAGTATCACAGCTGCAGACATTGTATGGAATAAAAAAGAATTTAATATTGCTTTTAACCCAGCTGGAGGATTGCACCACGCTATGAAAGAAAAAGCTTCTGGATTTTGCATATTTAATGACATAGGGGTTGCAATTGCTTACTTAAAGGAATTAGATAAAGATATTAGGATTGCTTATTTAGATATTGACTGTCATCATGGAGATGGTGTTCAATGGTTATTTTACGATGATCCTAATGTTCTGACCATATCATATCATCAAGATGGGAGATCCTTATTTCCGGGTACAGGGAGTGTTAATGAAATTGGAGAAGGAGAAGGGAAAGGATTTTCAATTAACTTTCCTTTAATCCCCGGGACGAATAATAAACCTTTTTTAAATTTATTCAGAAAAACGGCACCGAAAATATTAGAAACATACGCGCCTGATATTTTAATCACACAGTTAGGGGTAGACACCTATTTTAATGACCCTTTAACCCAAATGGGATTTTCTTTATCGATTTATAGAGACATAGCTCAAACTTTGAAAACAAGTGCTCGCGAATTTTGCCAGAATAAATGGTTAGCAATTGGGGGTGGAGGTTATTTAATGACCGTTGTACCAAGAGCTTGGACTATTTTCTTAGCGAACATGCTC
>SDBT01007343.1_pt1 | contig 18124 bp, 16 predicted proteins | sample 2277101 | NCBI WGS metagenome assembly SDBT01 (sample SAMN10404973, study PRJNA504765) | marine sediment metagenome | isolation source: marine sediment core GS10_PC15, 103 cmbsf | place: Arctic Ocean: Southern Knipovich Ridge | collected 2010
ACGGACACACCTTTCTGAGGTATCAAATCCTTCACGTGCGTCGCGTAAACGTACTTTGCCAGCTTTTCCATCCCCTGGACCGGGTCATCCAGAAGACGAAGAAAATTACCTGTATCAAAATTAATACCAAGATAGGGCGAATCAACATTTTTTAAAATAGTAAGCATCTCATCAGAATCAAAATCCAGGTGATTTTCAACTGCCATCCTGACATCATGTTTTTCAGCAACCCTGACAGCGTCTGAGAACATTTTTGAGAGCCGCTCAATCTGAGGCCCATGAGGTTCAAACCTGAACGATAGACTGCTTCCTACCACGCGCATTACTTTAGCGCCGATATCCACTGCATATTCTATGTTCTTGATCATATCATCATAGGCTTTTTCGTTCTTCCCGCCTTCAAGTCCATCGGGGTGACCCCATGCCCATACACAATCAAGATTATATTCATCTAACATTCCTCTTATACCGGTAAGATATTCTCTATCATAACGGGGCACAAAGCATGATTCAATAGAAACCCCGTCTACCTCAAGCTCCCTGGCCCTCTTTAAAAAATCCTCAAGTTTCATTTTTCTCTCAGGCGCGACCTGTTCAGGGTAGACTTCCCCAAAAAACCTATGATAACAATAACAGTCAATACCTACTTTCATCATCAGCCCCCTCCAGTATTTAAAAAATATTCAGGCTGTCCCTTAACATATACAATGACTATTGACATAAAATATACTGTATAAAATCAAGCATAAAAAGCACAATCTGTTGTATGGGGCAGCCTAATAAGAGGTTGTGGGACAACCTCTATTAGAATCTATTTTACGGCTCCTGTCAAATAATTTCTTCAGGCACTCCTTTTTTCAGCGACACGTTTGCCGCGACAACCGCCTTTACAGCCGCAAGTCCGTCATGGCCGGTTACAAGAGGCCGGGTTCCCTCTGTGACGCACTCAATAAAGCTTTTCATTTCATTTATATAAGCGTCTCTAAACCTGTTCCTCCAGCTCCTGAAAGAACTCCCTTTAATCGTTCCATTTATATCACAGGTAAGGAGAGCTTCACCTTTAATCTCGCCGATGCTAATGAGCCCTTTTGTTAATACGATCTCTGTTCTTGCGTCGTACCCGTAATCAGCGGGACAGGTACCGTCAATTGTACCGATAACATCATTCTTAAACCTTACAGTACAAACAACATTATCGTAAAAGTCGGGATATTCATTTTTGAGATTTAACACCTTCCTGTTTACCGCTTCAGCATAAATCCTCTTATACTCACTCCCTGAAAACCACCTTGTAGAGTCAAAATCATGGCTGTTTACCTCGCCTAAAAGACCGTTGCTTTCTGATACATCATAGGTCCACGGAGGCGGCAATCCCGGGCCTCTGCCGGTTGATTTTATTATCATAACCTCGCCTAACTCACCGTTGTTTATCACTTCTTTTGCGTGAAGAAAGGAGGGGTCAAACCTTCTCATAAAACCTATTTGCAGTCTAACACCTTTTTTTTCAGCTATATCTATCATTTCCTGAGCTTCATCTGCCCTGATTGACATCGGCTTTTCACAGAAGATATGTTTTCCTGCTCCGGCGCATGTGACCGCTATTTCCCTGTGGGTAAAAGTCGGGGTCACGATTACAACAGCATCAAAAAGATCTTTTGAGAGAACGTCATTCAGACTAACAGAGAGGTTCTCCACTCCCAGCTCCCGGCCTCTTTCTTCCAGGACCCCTTTATTACTATCAACAATGCATGTGAGCTCGGCATTGCTGATATTGTAAACTAAATTATTCGCGTGTACCATTCCCGCCCTGCCCGCTCCAATAAGGCAAAATCTAATTTTTCCCATGACTACTATTCCTTCTCGTTATTTTACTGATAAATTATAAAATAATATTTTTTTTTGTCAATAAATTTAAAATTTTTTTTTTACAATTACTAGATATATTAATTATATAAATTTAACCTGGTCTATTTATCTTTTTGTTAATCGCATTTTCGTAATAAATAAAGGAAAAAACACTATGGCAAACAAAGACATACTTTTTTTAAAGATAAGGAGCCTTCTGCCGTCTCTTAATCCGGCCTTAAAAAAGATAGCCCTGTATATCCTTGACAACCCGCAAAAAATTAAACTTTTAAGAATAAAAAAACTGGCAGGAGACTGCGGTGTGGCAGAAGCCACAGTAACGAGGTTTGTTAAAACTATTGGTCTTAACAGCTTTCAGGAACTCAAAATAAATATTGCGGAAATCACAACAGGGGAAATTGCGGAAAAGGAATTTGTATACGATGATGTGTCAAAAGAAGATTCTATCAAAAATATTATAGATAAAATTATCTTTATAAACAACAAAGCCCTGCAGGATACTAAAAAATTAATAAATTTAAAGGATATTGAAAGAGCTATAGCTACCATTGAAAAGGCGGACAAGATAGATATATACGGGGCCGGAGGTTCTTTTATTGCGGCTGAAAACGCGCGTATACGATTCTATAGAATAGGGAAAAGATGCGCTATTTATAATGATCCGAATCAACAGGCAGTTTCAGCCTCTTTATTAACACATGCCGATACAGCCATCGGCATCAGTAATTCAGGAAGGACTATTTCAACAATTAACGCTTTGAAGAACGCAAAGGAGAACGGAGTGGCAACCATATGTATCACCAACTTTGATCAAACCCCGATTACGGAATATGCCGATATCAAACTCTTCACATCCACGCAGGACTCCACTTTCTTCCAGGAATCGATGATATCCACGGTGGCACAGATAATAATCATTGATATATTATACGCGGGACTTGCTGTGAAGAACTTTTCAAAGTCGGTAAAGATGATAGAAAAGTCGGCCGAATCTCTCAGAGATGTCCTGTTATAAAAAAAATCCTTTTATCCAATTTTATTAAGCAATGCTGCTTCCCGGAATCACCATCTCTCCTGAGACCATATATATTGTTCGGGATGGACGCTGATATGTCTTTCAAAAAAGTTCATTATCCGGTCAATATCCTGATCCATATTTCCCTCTTTCATATAAAAAGGCTCTTCAAAGTTGATAACTATCCGGTTCCTTTCGTCTCTAAGGGTATACATGGGTAGAAAAGGCTTTTTTGTCTTTTGTCCAAGAATAAACGGTCCGCTGAATATTTTTATTTCCTTTCCAAATAATTTTCCTTTTAGATCTCCTCCCAGCGCTTCCTGGTCCGCTACAAGGAAAATAATCTCTCCGCGATTCAGCAGATCTCTCATCTTGAAAAAAGTCATCGCGGAAGTCCGCGGATCATATCTTGTTCCAAGAAGATAAACACCCCAACCGCTTCTCATCCAGTTAAGCGCCCTGTTGGCTTTTGAATTTATCATAAAAACCGGGGCATAGAGATTCCTGTAGGCTCCCGCGATATAAGCGGCACCATACTCCCAGTTGCCAAGATGACATGTAACTATGATAAATCCGCCGCCTGATTCAATCAGTGTTTCAAGATATTCCTTTCCGTTCCCGATTACTATCTTTTTGAATCCACCCTTTCTAGTTTTAAAACGTGCCTGAAATATTTCTCCCGTAAACTTCGCAAGATGAAGAGCGTTTTGACTTATGACCCTGTCATGCCAGTTTCTATCCTTGTCCTTGAACACTCTGGGGATAATTCTAGCAGCTCTCAATCCCCATTTTCCCTTCTTAAGCGCCCGGCAGAAGATCGGATGGAGCAGCCGGGCGAGAAACATTACAACCGGATCAGGAATAATTCCAAAAATGACAGAAATAATTTTAATAAGAATCATAAGGGGACAGCCTCAATTGTTTACTAAGAATTTGTGAAATCCTATGAGGATATGTGATCCTAATTTTAACCTACAGGCTGTTCTATTTTAACCGGAGGAGGTCGGTTCACTTTTTGCGCTTCCTTTTCCTGATCATCCTCTTCCCTCTCCCCAAATATGTTATAAACATAGAGGAGAATATTATTTTTTGAAGTGGGACTGATCCTAACAAACATAATGTGATATTTTCTCACCCTTTCATCAGATGTTTTGGATATATTTAAAATCACACCCAGCACAATGATACGCTTTGAACCTGTCAGTTTAAAATCAATTTTCAGTCTGTCGTTCTTTTTCAGCATCCTCCCTGCGAGCATGCAGCAGCCGTTTGCGGAAAGGTCGATTATTTGACCACCATGGCCTCTTTTTGAAATAACCGCCCTGTTATCTCCCTCCACCAGAGAATATACTACGGGATTAAATTTTGCCCGCATCCTGGTCTGTACCCGTATATTTTTTCTATTCTGCATTCTTTTCAGGTTGCTCGAATGTGTCAGATAGAGGAGAGGATATTCCTCATGAGTAATCTGGTCCAATACCTTGGTCTCGAATAGGTAACCGGCATCCTCCCGCCGCCAAAAATATACAGATATCTTCTTTGAAACCCAGTTTAAGATCTCCCACTCTTTCTGTCCGCTCGGCTGCGTGATAACAAGTTTTTTCCTCGTTATTTCAACTGTCCAGCTTATGAATGTGCCGTATGTACTTTCCCGTATTATGAGCTTCTGCCTTGGAAGCATTGAGGCGGTATCTCTTATCCTCTTTTTATACTTCGGGAGGTTGAATTCCGCCTTTGTTCTTAAATCAAGGAGCTTATTCGTCATCGTCTGTTTATATTCAGGTGTCATTTTTTCATCTGCGGCTATTTTTCTGATTGCCGGTTTAAGGCATCTGTCAAGCTGTCTTGTCGACCAGAAGATGGACTGAGGTTTTTGAAGCTTATTCTGTATAGCAATTTTCTTTATAAAACTTATTTCCTTAAAAGAGAAATTTTCTTTTCTTCCCCTGCTGTAAAACTCATACCACGGAAACTGGTTTTTCCCTCCACGAAGCCTCCAAAGAAGAAAAATAATAACTATAAATATTAAAACAAATATTATTAAAACCTGCAATTGAATCCCTCTTACCATTTAATGATACATATTAAATATTCGACAGTAAATAAAAATTATTTAACCAAAATATAGGCAAGTAAACTTATCGATCTTGATGAGATTTATTTCTCGCCTATGGTTTATAACTGATTATTCATTTTTAAGCAACAAATTCTGTTACAAAACACCCGAATATTAATAGATAAAACCAAAGGCAAGTAAACTTATCGATCTTGATGAGATTTATTTCTCGCCTATGGTTTTTACCTGATATGTTTTTAAAAAAAAATAAATATACCGGCTTTTAACATTATATTGGTATAGCCTGTTGTTAAAATTATGGTATTTTATGATGACTAACACTAATTTTCTTTAATAATAGAGGAGGAAACCGTGGACCTGGGACTCAAGGGAAAAGTAGTTCTTGTGACAGGGGCGGCCAGTGGTATCGGGGCAGCAATCGCAAGGGCGTTCTGCAGGGAAAATGCAAAAACTGTTTTCACAGATGTTAATGAATCCGGATTGAAAGATGCTGTAAAAGGCTATGAGGCGCTGGGTATATATAAAATATGTGATGTCTCAAAAATGGAAAGCGTCAAAGAATTATTTCAAGCTATAAAAAAAGAAATCGGAACCCTCCACATTCTGGTAAACAGCGCAGCTATTAATACCGCTGATTATATCGAACAGATAAAGGAAAAAGACCTTCAAGGGGTAATCAATATTAACATAAAGGGGTACATAAACACAACCACACAGGCCCTCCCCCTGATGAAAGAAGCAGGCTTTGGCAGATTAATTTACATCAATTCCGGTTCAGGGCTGAAAGCTTCTGCCGGCATGTCCCTATATTCAGCATCAAAATATTTCAATAGAGGGTTTGCCATATCCGCCGCACTTGAGGTCGGGAAGTACAATATTACTTCAAATTCCATATGCCCTTCAGATGTATACCCTGAAACAGAAGGGAAGGGAGATATTGGCGCAAAAAGCTGGACAAATGAATCGCTCCTCAGAATTTCTCTTCAAAAAGAAGGTGTAACATCTCTAAAAGATCTTATAGAAAAAAGAACACAGTCAAATCCAATGAGACGTTCGTGCATAAAGGAGGATGTTGCAAATCTCGCGCTATTCCTTGCGAGTGAAAGGGCAGGATTCATTAACGGGCAAAGCATCGGTCTGAATGGCGGGGCCCTCCCATATTAAAATTGCTCATAAAATACTTTAAAAAATTAACTGATATGTAATTCAATTACAAAGCATGGGATCAAGAAATTTAAAAAGGTGTCGAAATGGAGAGTATGTTTGAGGAGCTAAGAATATACGATATCATTTTAATTATCGGTAATTATGGAGCAGGTAAGTCCCGCCTGGCGAATGAATATTTTAAAGAAAGAAAAAGAATAGACAGGCATGTATTAAGGTACACTATAAAAGAGATGACCGGTCATGGAGAAAAATGGAGACTTGAAGACTGGAATGAAGACATCGAGGGGCTTATAAAACATGTTGAATATGATTTAATCTGTCATTTTCTTGATAGAAATGAAAAGATAATTATTGATAATACCAGCCTGACAAAAAAGGGCAGAGCCAGGTATGTTGGTTATGCTAAAAAATATAATAAAACAATTGCCTGCGTTTTTTTAAACAGAGAGTCATCAGTTTTATTGCAGCAGAATAAGGAAAAGCAATATCCTGTTCCTGATCATGTTATTGTTCAACTCTTCACAAGAACAGAATTTCCTTCCGATGCCGAGGGGTTTGATAAAATTGTCTATGCCTGATTAAATTTTATCCTTACATTCCCTGTAATTTCCACGGCAGCCATGTAAAGATGACGTACTCCACTACTTTTCATAAAAAAGTAGAAATAAACATTTCTCCTTATTATGATTAACTTCACTGCAGGAAATTAATGAAAAGGATATTGTAATGAATTACAATGAAAAAGAGCTTCTGGAAAAAGCTGAAAAACCCTTTAAAATAGCCTCAGGAATGCACGCGTTCTATAAAGGTAAAATCGCCGTTTCGCCCAGATGCAGGATCAGAGATTATCATGATTTTGACATCTGGTATACACCAGGCGTGGCGGCCCCCTGCATGGAGATTGAGAAAAACCCTGAATGCGTGTATGAATATACAAGCAAATGGAATACTGTGGCTGTGATATCGGACGGGACAAGAGTGCTCGGGCTTGGTGACATAGGGCCTGAAGCCGCTATTCCCGTAATGGAGGGGAAGGCCCTTATATATAAATATCTTGGAGGCGTCGATTCTTATCCGATATGCCTGGATACAAAGGACCCGGATAAGTTTATTGAAACTGTAAAGCTCCTGCAGCCAACTCTTGGAGGAATAAACCTCGAGGATATCGCCCAGCCGAAATGCTTTTACATACTGGATAGGTTGAGAAAAGAGTGTAAAATACCTGTCTGGCATGATGACCAGCAGGGGACCGCGACAGTCACTCTGGCAGGATTGATCAACGCGCTGAAAGTTGCTGACAAAAAAATAGAAAATGTGAAAATTATTTTTATGGGTGCCGGAGCGGCAAACATAAGGATAGCAGATCTTATTTTTAAAGCCGGAGCAGTTCCCGGGAGATGTGTAATGTACGATTCCAGAGGCCCGCTTTGCAGACAGAGGTATGATATAGAGGGGAATCCATTATTGTACGAAAAATGGAAAATTTGTGAATGCACGAATGAAAATGATGCGGATTATTCTATCGGGGAGGCACTGAAAGAGGCTGATGTTTTAATCGCGCTATCAAGACCGGGTCCGGGTGTTATTAAGAAGGAATGGATCAGGGGTATGGCGAAAAACGCTATTGTTTTTGCCTGCGCTAATCCGGTGCCGGAGATATGGCCCTGGGAGGCAAAGGATGCCGGCGCACTGATAGTTTCCACAGGCAGAAGTGATTTTCCGAACCAGGTAAATAATTCTCTGGGATTCCCCGGTATATTCAGGGGGACCCTTGATGTAAGGGCAAAAACGATTACAGACGAGATGTGCATAGCGGCGTCAACAGAACTGGCAAAAACCGCGGAGGAGAAAGGCTTGAATGAAAATTACATCATTCCCACGATGGATGAATGGGAAGTTTTTCCAAGAGAAGCTGCCGCTGTCGGTATGATGGCAATCGAGCAAAAAATTGCCGGAAAAGTAATGAAGCGTGAAGATCTGTACAGAACGGCGAAATCAATTATCAGAAACGCGAGAGATGTGACAAAGGTATTGATGTCAGAAGGTTTTATAAGGGACATTGACGAAGAAGGGCGAATAACTTGACATAAGGGCACTGTATAATACAAAGCATCAAACGTATAATCTGTATGTACGGGACAGCCTAATAAGAGGTTGCATAGCAGCCTCTATTCCAGCTGTCCCTTAACATATAAAATGGCCCTTTAGATACAGAACCCTTTGTAATTTACAGCATCAAACGTATAATCTGTATGTACGGGACAGCCTAATAAGAGGTTTTGAAACAACCTCTATTATAAAGAACTCATAGCTTTGTCAGCTTCCCTGGCAACAATAGCAGGATAACCAGAATACTTGGCCCTCAGTAACTCCAGAGGACTTACTTTACCGTTAGCATTCCCCATTGCCCTGATAGTTGCTATAACAACTACATTGTCATGATCTGAAATTCCAGCCTCCTGCCTATCGTTTTGAAAGGCAAGAAAACGGCTCAATGCCTCAGCAGCCTCTATGGAAGGGATGGACCGAAGAGATTCAATCGCATAAATAGTTTCGCTGCTGTCATAATTCAAATAAAGCACCTGCTCAATCAAGGGTACAGCTCCGCTGTAATCAACCTCATAGTTAATAAACATCTCCATGGCAAGCAGACGGATTTCTCTGAGAAAGGCATGATCTTTTACACTTGATGTCTTAACAATCAAACCCTGATTTAAAGCCTCGTAGGCAACTTCAATCTTTTTCTCAACAGGAGCATCAGACCTGTATTCCGCACTGAGAGCTGCAAGTTTCACTTTCAGGGATGAATCAGTCTTTATCAAATGTTTCAATACCTCGGAAGGGTTTTCCAATATATTCGGCAATGCATTCTCAGCCGTTTTCTTTATCTTCCTCGAAAATCCGGAATTTAACGCAAGGAATACAGGAAGATACCCGGCCGGGTCATTCATCCTTTCAAGGGCAACGATACATCCGTATACTATTGCTTCCTCCCCTCTCAAATCGTCTCCCCTATAAAGGGTCTTATTTCTCAGTATTAATGCAATATCCTCAGCATAACGCCTGGCACCGGTTTCCCCGAGTGCAATTAAAGCCTCCCCTTTCAGGTAGGGGTCCTTTGTTTCACGCATGACCCGGTATATTAACGGCGCGGCTTCTGCCGCCCTTAAATCACCAAGCTCATTAATGATAAGGGTTTTTATATTATTCTGAATTACCATGTCCTTTTCATCAAGATACAGCTTCATCTGATTAACCTCTTCAAGAGCACCCATTAAAACCGGAACCGCATCTCTATTGTCCAGTTCGACAATGCTGAGCATTATTTCATACTTCTGATGCAGAGTATGAGCCTGGTTATAAATCTGTGCCCACACCTCTGCGACTTCATCAGCAAACACGGCTGCAGGTAATAAAAGCATTACAGACAGGCCGATAAACAAAATGGTTTTGATTTTAATCCTAATCATTTTCAGCGCTCCGTATAAAAATGTATTAAACAACAACTAATGAAAACTGTAACGCAAAAAATCAATAATTCCATTTTTTTTTAAAAAAAACACAGCCAAATCCAATGATACGTTCGTGCACAAAGGAGGATGTTGCAAATCTCGCTCTATTCCTCGCGAGTGAAAGGGCAGAATTCATTAACGGGCAAAGCATCGGTCTGAATGGCGGGGCCCTCCCATATTAAAATATCTCATAAAATACTTTAAAAAAATTAACTGATATGTTATTATAAAGCCATGCTTAATTCACCGGTACTCACACTAAATTCAGGGATGATTCCAATAGATATCTGCAATGTAAAGGATGCAGTAATACTACAGTTATTAAACAAGGCCGAAGCAATAAAAGTTGATAAAACGCTAACAATACACTCCCAGTACCTATCCATCCCGCTGCCGCGTGTTATTATGCTTTTTAATTTTCACAAAATTCCCAGAAAAAGGGTAGTTTATTCACGCCTTAACATAATTTATAGAGATGACATGCGGTGCCAGTACTGTGGAAAACGATTTAGTATGGATGAACTTACCGTTGATCATATCATTCCGTTGAGCAAATGGGATGTTGTTTCGCCTTATAAGAAACCCGAAAACCCGAACTCCTGGGAAAACCAGGTCTGTGCCTGCAAAATATGTAACGCGCGAAAAGGCAGCAAACTACTTGAAGAATGCAGTTTTACGTTAATCAAGAAACCTGTTGAGCCAAAATACATGCCTTACCTTGTCATATCACGTTATAATGCGGACAAATACGGTTGGATTGAGTTTCTCAATTATAACGTCCGAATTGTTGAAGCGATCAATTAATAGTAATGTTTTTATATGGAAATATATGGAACTGCTAATTGGAAATACAACGCTCAAAACCATAGTTGATGATATCACCACCCTCAGCACAGACGCGGTGGTAAACGCAGCTAACAGCAGCCTCATGGGCGGAGGCGGAGTGGATGGAGCGATACACAGAGCAGGGGGAAAAGAGATTCTTGAAGATTGCAAACAGATTGTGGCGAAAATCGGAAGACTTCCTACAGGAGAGGCTGTTATCACAACCGCCGGTAATATGCCTTCAAAACATGTCATACACACAGTAGGGCCTGTATGGGGGGGCGGGGGGCGGCGGGATGAACAGGAATATCTGAAGAATTGTTACAAAAACAGCCTGCAGGCCGCTATGGACAACAGCTTGAGAACAATCGCTTTTCCTTCAATCAGCACCGGAGTTTACGGATACCCCGTTAACAGGGCTTCAAGAACGGCTGTCAGTGCGGTCATAAAGTTTGTAAAGCAGAATCCCGGTATGTTTGATGAGATCATATTCTGCGGATTTGATTCTTCAACGGAAAAAGAATACGCGAATGCTATGAAAGAAAAAGCCTGAGTTCTTGCCTTACAATAATTGAGGCTGTCCAACAACCTCTAATTAGGCTGTCCCATACGACCAATTATACGTTTAATACCTTATTTTATACAGAATGTTGTGTTCAAATGTTAATTATATATGTTAAGGGACAGCCTGAATTCCGCGTTAAACAACAACATCATCTACAACAACAACTCCCGGCAGATATTCCTCGTTTATATTTTCAAGGGACCTCAACGCGTTTACACCTGCTTTTGGATGGTCCCTCTCTATTCCATTGACAATTCTTTTAAACATTTCCCTTTTTGTCTCTTTTTCGATAGGACACCTGCAGTGGACAGCAGGAAAGTTATATAGCCGTGAAAATTTTCTCGTATCTGATTCGGGTATGTTATAGAGAGGTCTTATTATGGTTATTTTCCCGTTAAAAAGCCTCTGAACCGGCAGCATTGTTGACAGTTCAGCCTGATAAAAAATATTTAGAAGTAGTGTTTCAATAACATCGTTTCTGTGATGCCCCAGAGCTATTTTATTGTACCCCCATCTATTTGCCATTTCAAACAGCACTCTCCTCCGGTTCCATGAGAACCAGAAAGGGCTGAGCCCTTTTTTTCCCACATCTATCTTCATTTCAACAATCCTGAAAGGATAACAATTATCTGTAAAATACTTTTTAATAATATCCGGATTCATCAAACCATCACAGGCTAGATTTGAAACAATATGAAGGGCAAGAAATTCATAACTGTTGGGATAAAATCCTTTTCGATCATTCAAGATTTTGAGAAGGGATAGACTGTCTTTTCCCCCGGAAACCCCGACAAGAATTTTGTCACCCCTTTCTATCATTCCATATTTTTTTATTGTTTTTCCTACTTTTTTAAGAAGGTAGTACTCGAAAGGATCTTCCTTTTTCATTTTTTTATTTACAATTGGTTTTAAAAATGATTGTTCCGGCATCATCCTCCTCTTCCCATGCATTCATTTTAAATGTTCAGCTATTTTTAGACTCTTCCCATAAGAGATCAAGCTCTTGAATAGAATAATTTTTTAACGGCTTTTTACCTATTTTTTTTACTTTTTTCTCGATATATTGAAATCTCTCTTTAAACTTATTTATGGTTTTCCTCAAGGAATCCTCCGCATCGATTTCCATAAACCGGGAAATATTTACTATTGAGAACAGTATATCGCCGAATTCATCCTCTATGTCCTTCTTTTTTCTTCTCCCCACGGCATCCTTAAGCTCCTGAAACTCTTCAAGCACTTTTTCAAAAGCTCCCTGAATGCTGTCCCAGTCAAACCCTACCCTTTTTGCCTTTTCCTGTATTCTCCTGGCCTTGAGCAGGGCAGGCAAAGATTCCGGCACGCCATCCAGGACAGACTCTTTCCCTTCTCTTTTTTTTATCTCTTCCCAGTTTTCAAGCACCTCCTCAGAGCTACTAACCTTTGTATCACCAAAAACGTGGGGATGCCGCCTTATTAACTTATCCACAATTGTTCCGGCAACATCATCAATCGTAAACCTTCCCTGCTCCGAAGCAATCTGAGCATGAAAGACGATCTGAAGAAGCAGGTCTCCCAGTTCTTCCTCCAGATCCTTATCCTGTTTACTATCAATTGCATTCAACACTTCATATGTTTCTTCGAGGAGGTATGGTTTCAGGGTTTCATGAGTCTGTTCATGGTCCCAGGGGCACCCATTTTCTCCTCTCAACTTCCTCATAATTTCTACCAGTTTATACAGTTCCTTCAAATCCCCTCCTATAAAAATACGTTCACGCGATTATTCACAGACATTTTACTGCTTAAACCTGTGAATCGGCCGGTATTACACCTTATCAGCTTCAAATCTCCATATCTCATCAAGTCTGGCGAAGGAAGAAGGCTCCTCTTCATCATATGGATGCTCAAGAAGCTCTGCCATCCAGGCATTCCATTTATGATAGTGTGGGTCTTTTTCACGGGTCTTTGTAAAAGCGGCGATATCATCAATGAGCGCATAAAGAAATAGAAGATTCCCCCGGAGATAAATCGTCATCTCACGGCATCCTGCCTCTTTCAGGCCCTTCAGTATTTCAGGCCATATCTCATTATGAGCCTTTATGTATTCATCCTTCTTTCCAGGTTTAACCCTGTACACCAGTGCAAGCCTTTCCATCTCTGTCACTCCTTAATCCTGTTTTTGTTACCCTGTTCAGCCCCGTACTCAACACTGCCATGCTTATTAATTGCCCGGGATTCTCCTGCCGTAAAGACAGTCTCAGCAGATTTTCACGCTATTCTGTTCACCCTTTTGCCGCCATCCGCTGTCCGGTCCATCATGTACCAGTATCCAGCCCTTTTCATGAAAGCATTGTTCACAGAGCATCTCACCACCCGGGACTTCAAAGGTTACCTTTCTTTTTTCGCATCCGGAACAGACACCGTAACGGGTTGCCGGAGTAAACTTCTTCTGCTCCAATTTTCCCTCTGCACGGTGTTTTTTAATCTCTTCCAGCCGCACTGCAGCGAAGCAATCTTTTTGGAATGGCTGGCTTCTGTTCAGGGGAAACCTGCCATATCTGTGCCCTGCGGCTATCATAGACATAAAATTCTCAAAAGGCACATCATTTGTAATACTGTGGCTTGAGGTGAGTATATACCCGCCTTTTTTTCCGAGGACCTCAATATGCTCCAGAACATCCGTTTCAACCTCATCAGGAGTGCCCAATGCCAACACACCCGCAATGTCGATATTCCCGCTGAAACATATCTTATCGCCATACTTTTTATAGACTTCATATATATCAGCGCCTGAAGTCGGTTCTACAGGATTATACATAACGATCCCAATTTCTATCAGATCAGGGATAATTTCAACGGCGTTACCGCAACTGTGTAGTGCCACAGGGATGTTATACCCCCTGCACAAATTTATAATTCGTTCATAACAGGGAATCGCGTATTTCCGCGTGAGCTCGGGCCCCATGAGCAGGCCCCCCTTCCCGCCAACATCATCACCTATGTAAATCCAGGATATCCCCTCTTCACATGCCATTTTTATTATTTCGATATAATAGTCCATGCACAGTGAAATTACCTTTTCAACGAAATCCCGGTCTGTAATGAGTTTAATCATAAATTCCTCAAACCCCACAATAAACTGATAGGGCGTCATAATCGGTGCGGCAGTCATTATGGTTGTTCCTGCCCCTGTTTCCTTACACGCGTTTATATATTCACGCAAATACTTACGTTTGGGCTCAATATCAAGCTCTTTTGAATAAGGAATCACACGGTCAAGCTGCTCCCATGTATGGATGCTCCCATCAGTAATTATATGCAGATTCCCATTTTCATCCTTCCTTTTCAACGGCGCCCAGAGGGCCTCCATTCCGATCGCGTCCTGCCCGATCAATTGACAGATTTCGATGTAATCTCCAGCATCCATGGGAGGATTTACATATTCATCCTCTGAAGCACCTTTTGCGGAGCCAAGAGTATGACCGACCGTGCGGCCGAGAAGACGGCTGGTATGTTTATCCTCGATGAGAATTTCAAAATTTGGAACACGGTCTAATTTCCGGTGTTCAAACGCCGAAAAAATTCTCTCAATATCCGGCTGATCACAGCGCATATTTTTCCCTCCTCATAAAACACAGATTTTGAGATTTTAATACACGGAACGGTAAAGCCTTCGCACTGTTTATTTTATAACCGCATCCCCGAATTATGCGAACCGGTCATTTAATTGATCCGGCGGTGAGCCCTTTTATCATTTTTTTCTGGAGTACCATTGTAATGGCCATCAGAGGTATCAATGAAACAACCATTACGGCGCTCATCTGTCCCCATAAAATACCCCGATCCTGTCTGAACCATGATAGAACCACCGGAAGTGTGGCACTTGATGAGTTGGTAAAAATAGAGGCAAACAGAAATTCTGTCCAGGTCAGGAAAATACAAAAAAGTGCGGTTGCTACAATTCCGGGAAATGCCATCGGAATAACAACTTTAAAAATACAGGTTGCCCGTGTTCCGCCGTCCACAAGAACAGATTCCTCTATTGCCTTCGGAACTTCATCGAAAAACCCTTTCATCATCCATATGACAAAGGGCAGCTGAATCATGACATATATGAATATAAGACCCAGGTGCGTCCCGGAGAGATGAAGCCTGCGCATCACCCAGAACAGCGGCACCGCGATAACAATGGGCGGCATCATCCTTGTTGACAGTATCCAGATTCCCATGTTTCCACTCCCCCTGAATTTGAAGCGGGAAAGGGCATAAGCTGCCCAGATCCCGACAAGAAGTGATAAACACACTGATCCGGTAATGATAATTAAACTGTGTCCAATATTAGGAACAACAGACTCCACCCTTCCAGCGGATTCTTCAATGTAGTAAGTTGACTCAGAAAGTTCTGTGGGATTGATGGTCCAGGGCGCGAAGGCTTCCCTATAATGGAATAGGATCAGCCTGTCCGGAAGGAACTTCGGAGGCATCTTGTAGTATTCTCTCGGCGTTTTAAAGGAAGTCATGAACATCCAGAGAAGTGGAAACGCAAAGGCCAGAGAGATCGCCGCAATTAATATGTGCAGCCCGATTGTCCCGGCCCGTCTCTTGAACTTTTTCTTCATACTACCGCCTCCTCAGATCGAAAAACCTTCAGAATAAAATAACTGATCAGATAAACAATGATAAAAATAATCCAGGACAGGGCAGCCCCGTACCCTAATTTAAACTGGGTAAATGCCTGCCTGTACAGGTAAAATGTTGCGACTGTCGTGCTCTGCCCGGGCCCGCCGAATGTGAGCGCGTACACAATATCAAAGGTCTTAAATACATCCATACTCCTGATAAGCAGGACAATCAATACCTGCCCTCTCATTAAGGGGAGTGTGATCTTGGTAAACATCTGCCATTTTGTGGCTCCGTCTACTAAAGCAGCCTCCTTCGGTTCATTCGGTATAGAACGCAATCCCGCAAGAAGAGTTATTATGACAAAAGGGGTCCACTGCCATATTTCGACCAGAATGACTGCCGGGAGCGACCACTTTGTGGTTCCTAAAAAATCAATCGGTTTAAATCCAAGAAACATTATCACCGCATTTATTGCGCCCCAGCGAACATCCAGTAACATCCTCCACAGGTTTCCACTCGCGATGAGCGGGAGCATCATGGGGCTGAGTATCAGTGCCATCCAGAGGAAATCCGCCTTCACTTTTTCTTATTAAGAAGATGCGCAATAAAAAAACCAAGGGCAAACTCGATCGTAACGGCAATGAACAGGATGGTAAAGGTTGTAACCAGAGAGAGAAGAAAATACTGATCTGTCGCGGCAGTAACAAAATTTTGAAAACCAATCCACGGCATATCCCAGAAAGTAAGGCCTCTTTGAAGCTTAAACCGTTTAAACGCCATAACCAGCGCAAAGAGGAGCGGATATACGATAAAAAAAAGCAGCCAGATCATAGTCGGCGGCATGTATAAATAGGGAGCAGCCTTTTTTTTCAAATAACCCGTCTTTCCTGATATTGCAAATGACCCCATATCATCCCCCAGCCCGAATATACGATTTCATGGTTATTACATACCCTGATATTGAAAAGAAACGATGTATTATAAGGCGGGGATATAGAAAAAATACTATATCCCCTTTTACGTGCATCTAATACACTTTTAAACACCTCAATTAATCAAAACAAAAAGATCTTTATTCAGACATTATCTTCTTCCACTCTTTCATTACCCTGTCATAAGCCCTGGCAGATGTCTGCTTCCCGGACCAGGACCGGTGCAGTTCATTGAGCAATGATTCGTAGAGTTTTGACGCCTGCGGTACCTTTATATCACCAATACCAATATCGAGAGATTTCATGGTGGGCTCTACCAGCGGACCCCAGACATCCTTTACCCTCTGATCGGCCCATACCGAGTAACGGTTAGGATCAACACCCGAGCCGGAGTTGGTAGCGTAGATCTGCATTGTAGTGCTTGCCAGGAACTGGGCATAGAGAAATGCCACATCCCTGTTTTTTGTACCTGTTGGTATGACAAGAGCCTTTCCAACGGCAAATGAAGTAACACCGTCGACACTCCCATCCCTCTTCTTAAATCCAGGCATTGTGACAGCATATGTCTGGTCCCAATATTTGGCCTGGCGCGGATCTCTGAAAACACTCGTTGCCCACTGCATTGTCATCGCCACTGTGCCATTACCAAGGCCTTCCTTGCTCTCAGGATACCCCCACGAAAGAATCCCAGGCGGTGAAAACTTCATGAGATCCATATAGAAATCATTGGCTTTGATGAACGCGTTTCTGTTAAGCTCAATTTTCCCGTCATCATTCACAAGCCCGTTATCGAACCTCACACCATCGGCATGGAGCCGGTTCCTGTAAACATTCGCCCAGTAGTCAACTGCCCACCAGGTTTTAAGGGCAAGGGTTCCGAATCCATAGAGCCCGGACTGGCGTCCTGTAAAGAATTCAGCCAGGTCCCTGACCTGTTCCCAGGATTCCGGAGCTTCCAGAGCATAACCGTATTTACGGTTGAAGTCAGACTTATTCTTCGCGTTGTCAAACAGGTCCTTTCTATAGTAGAAGAGGTTCACATCACCGTCATAGGGAATGGCATACCAGGAACCCTTATACTTGTCAAAACCGACCTGTGCGCCTTCAATATAGTCATCCGTATTTATCTCTCTTCCATACTTTTTGTACAGGTCATCCAGATTATCGATGAACATTGATTCCGCGTACTCACCTATCCAGGTGGGATATATTTCCAGCAGGTCATACTCGGAAGAACCTGACAGGAAAAAGGCAAGCTGTTTTTCATGCAGGCTATCCGGAGGGATAACATCGATTTTCAACTTTAACCCGGTCTCTCTCTGAATCAGCTCTTTTAACTCCAGAGGCGGGGCTGAGTCTCCGCCACCCTGAAACATGATCCTGATTGTTTTCCTCTTACCCAGCTTTTTCAGCGAAGGCGGAATCGCCTTGATAAGTTCAGCTTCTGTGGGCATAACCTCAGGAGATCCGGCGACTTTAACACCCTTCGGAATATCCTGTGCAGTTGCAATAAAAGCTGCAATCATCAGAGGTACTAAAAACACCATTAGCATCTTTGTTCTCATA
>SDBT01007344.1_pt1 | contig 18123 bp, 12 predicted proteins | sample 2277101 | NCBI WGS metagenome assembly SDBT01 (sample SAMN10404973, study PRJNA504765) | marine sediment metagenome | isolation source: marine sediment core GS10_PC15, 103 cmbsf | place: Arctic Ocean: Southern Knipovich Ridge | collected 2010
CCAAATTCTTCATCAGATCATTTTACGTAATACCGATTTAGAAGCGATACAAACACTGCACAAAGGGGAAGGATTCACCAACCTTACACGGGCACAAAGAATCAATGGACTTAATGCATTTTACAATTCATGGGTTTGGAATATCTGCCGTGGGCATTTTACTTGGGATATTTCCCAGGGAAAGATCTATGTTCCGAACGAAGAAAAAGGTTATGAATTTTTGATCTATAGTTTAGAAGGGGAATTATTGAGAAAGATAAGAAAGGAATACATTCCCGTTGAGGTGTCCAGGGAGCTCAAGGAACGCATGATGGAAAAATTGACTCAGAAGGATATGGAAAGATACAAGCTGAAAGAGAAAATCTATTTTCCCAGTGAAATGCCACCCTTCCAGTATTACTTTATGGATGATGAATCGAGGCTGTATGTGATGACATGCGAAAAGGGGCAGCATCCGAAGGAATATATATATGATATTTTCAATCCCGAGGGTGTTTTTATTGGCAGGACAGCCTTGAACAATTTTGGGACTCCTCCTTATGCATTTCGAGAGCTCCCGCTCCAAATAGTTGCCAAAAATGGCAGACTATATCAAATGCAAATTAAAGAGAGTGGCTATCTAAAACTAGTTGTATATAAAATGAATTGGAAATCTCTGTGATGTACTGATTACAATTAAGATAATAGTGACTTGCCCCACATTGTATATCGTCAAATAATTCGGACACATGCCCTGATTTTCTAAGCGATGGTTTGTTTACTTCTCCCCAACTGAATGGATGCAGATCCCCCCCTCCCTTAAGTTGAGCATGCGAAAGAGAGGCTGGCTGGGGTGAGGAAGGAGTAGAGAATATGAAGATTTCATCCCTTTAATTTGATATAATAATTCGGAATTCCAACCGCGCGCCCGTAGCTCAGCGGATAGAGCAGTGGACTTCGAATCCGATTTGGGGGGTAATGCTAAATCGCTGAAAATGCTGTAAATATATTTATTATCAGAAACATTGCATTGTTTCTGTTTATGTTAATTTATGCCAATTTATGCCAATTTAGATCTATTATGGACACTATATGGACACCAGAAATACACTCGAAATTTTATACTTTATTAAAAATAGAACGCGCTGGACTCAAAATCCAATTCTCTTTTAGAGAGTGTGGGTTCGACTCCCTCCTCGGCACCATGTTACACCCCTTTTTCTAACAAAATAAAATTGTCAGAGTCCAAATTTTGCGATTGATATGATTGCGGGTCTTATCTCCAAAAGGGATTGTCTTAAGGATTCCATTGCCGAATATAGATTGACGCTATCCCCTTCTATAGGTAGTGAAAAAAGAAGGTTTATGATATTTCCAATTTCTTCCTCAGTCATCATAAAATCTTTCATCAATGCTAATTCATCAATGCCTATTTCTTCTTCTGTCGGAAATCCGACTTCTTTTAAACTCCTTTGATAATTTCTAATCACCTCAGAAGGAATTGATATATCAAAATTCAATAGTTTCAATTCATCAGCAAGTCTATACAACGAATTAGATAAACGGTCCAAACGATTCCCTTCAATTGTCAGAAGAGCTGCTGCTAACTGAGCAGATTCACTATGCATCGACATAAAATCAGTATTATTTGCTTCCTTAGCAGCTTCGAATCTTTCCAGAGAAAGCACCAAAACTCTCAAAGATTCAACAGTTTGTGCCACATCTTCAACATATCGAGTTGCGATATAGTCAAAACTTGATTTAGGCTCTGGTAAATCAAGACTAATCCTCATGGGAACAACCTTTTGGGTATATTCCTCGGCCGGAGGATCTTCAGCCATATCCTCAAATATAAATCCCAGAACGACTGTTCCTCCCTCGATAAGACCAAGAGCAATTCCACCAACCACAGTTGATATAAGAGGGGACGCCACGGCAGATCCAATCAACGCTGTTAAGATCGCACCCCTAGAAATGTTCTTTGCTGATTTTTTTGGATTTTTGCCTTGGACGATTTTGAAGGTTTCACTTGTTAAAGGATTATCAAAATTTTCTGTTTCTAGAGTTATTCTATAAGTATTTGGCTTAGCAAACTCGCCGCTTCGATCCCTGCCTTCCCAATTCCACCATTTGGTTTCTCCAAAGCCAATTTTTATGTGCCCTCTTGTTACCTTTGGAGTAAAAATGACTCTACCCTGAATGTCTATTACTTGCCATGAATTCGGATTAGGCAAGACTATATCTTCCCTTCCCCCATTATGTAGACAAATGGGCACGATTTCGCCTCGATAATATTCACTCTTGGTTACACTTAGTTCTATCTGTTGAGCGTAAATGTTTAACGACAAATAAAATATAGAAAAAAACACCATGACTTTTATTGTAGTAGTTTTCATTTCCCCTTCCTGAATATTGATTCTAAATACATTTATTTAATACCTCGATAACATTTTTTTGTCAATAAAAAATTATAAGCAACCTCTTTGTTTCGAATAATCCTCAAAATCTTAAAAGGTTTTTCGTATGCGGCTGTAACATACAAACCAAAACCATTTAATGATTTTGGGCCTTCGGCCATGGAATTAACTGGAAGATCCCTATCCCTGATATGTGATACAAATTCAAAGCATATGAACTCCGCTCTTGTGTTGCCACACAAATTAATATTTTATATACTTAAACCAAGATTAAAAGCTTAATAAGATATAAAAAAAGCATATTAGATAGGTGTTGATGAATTTTATTAATAATAACTAAAAACATATGAGTTCAGACCTGACATTCATAACTAACGAAGAAGAACAAAATCTTTTAGAACGATTCAAGGTTCTAATAAAAGACACTGATTTCTTTGATGTCCTTGTGGGATATTTTTTCACAAGTGGTTTTTACGCGCTGTATAAAGTTTTAGAAAGCACAAAAAAAATCAGAATCCTTATAGGAATTGCTACAGATAAAAGCACCTATCAATTTATTCAAGAAGCAAAAAAATCAACCCAACAAAGTCTTCAATTTTCCCATGCAGAAGCTAAAGAGTATTTCTCCAATGTAGTTGCACAAGAAATGGAAAATTCAGAGGATAATCAACAAATTGAAGAAGGGATCAGGAAGTTTATTGATTGGATAAAAGAAGGAAAGCTTGAGATCAAAGCATATCCCTCCGAAAACATCCATGCAAAACTCTATATAATGACATTCAAAGAAGAAGATCGTGATAGGGGGAGAATCATTACAGGTTCCAGCAATTTTACACAAGCTGGATTAGTCGATAATCTTGAATTCAACGTAGAACTTAAATCTCCATCCGATTATGATTTTGCAAAGAGAAAGTTTGATGAACTTTGGAAATATTCGGTTGATGTAAGTGAGAAATACATTGAATCAATTCAAAAACGAACCTGGATGAATGACACAATTCAACCTTATGAATTATATCTAAAATTTTTATATGAATATTTTAAAGATGAACTTACTCAGTCTGAAGATGTATTTTACAAATATGTTCCTATTGAATTTATAAAGCTTGAGTACCAAGAACAGGCTGTATTGAACGCTAAAAAGATATTGGATGAATATGGTGGAGTATTCCTTTCCGATGTTGTAGGTCTAGGGAAAACATATATTTCCGCAATGCTTGCAAGTCAAATCGATGGACGAAATCTTGTAATTGCTCCACCCGTTCTGTTAGATAAGGATAATCCTGGTTCTTGGCCAAATGTATTTTCTGACTTTAGGATACCAGCTGATTTCGAATCACGTGGAAAACTTGACAAACTTATAAGAAACGGAACAGAAAAATATAAAAATATATTCATTGATGAGGCTCATCGTTTTAGATCTGAAACAAATATTACTTATGAAAAACTGGCAGAGATTTGTAAAGGAAAAAGAATCATTCTAGTAACTGCGACTCCATTAAATAATTACCCAAAGGATATTTTAAGCCAGATCAAACTATTTCAAAAAATCAGAAAGAGTACTATTCCCAATCTTCCAAACCTTGAGGAATTTTTTACTAGACTAGAGAGGAAACTTAGAAACTTAGATAGAAAACGTGATTATGAAGAATATATTAAAACTGTTAAGGAAAATGCGAAAGAAATTAGAGAAAAAATCCTAAAGTATCTAATGGTGAGAAGAACAAGAAATGAAGTAATAACATACTTCGAAAACGATTTTAAAAAACAAAAGATAAAGTTCCCTGATGTAGAGGATCCAGATCCAATTCTTTATGAACTAAATGAGCTAGAAGATAGGGTATTCAACAAAACTATTGAATTAATAACAAAAAAGTTTAGATATTCACGATACATGCCTATGCTTTATTACATTGGAGAAAAAATCACAGACATTGAAATACAAGGGCAAAGAAATATGGGACGTTTTATGAAAATATTGCTCGTAAAACGATTAGAAAGCAGCTTCCATGCATTCAGGAATACACTTGGAAGATTTATTAAATCTTATGAATACTTCATTAATGAATTCGATAAAGGGAATGTTTATATATCCAGAAAATATTCAAATAAAATTTTTGAATTGCTTGAGAATGATGATGATGAAGCAATCCAGAGATTAATTGAGAGTGGAAAAATTGAACATTATGATTCAAAAGACTTTAAAAAGGAGTTTAAGCAAGATTTACAATATGATCTAGAAACTCTCAAAGAGATTAAGGAATTATGGAAAGAAATCGATCGCGATCCGAAATTGCTGAAGTTTATTGATATTCTCAAAAGCAGAAAGATACTGAAAGAGAATAAACTTATAGTTTTTACAGAATCAAGAGAAACTGCTGAATATTTAGGAAAAAATCTTCATAAATATTTGGATATTCCTATTCTTGTTTTCTCTGGAAGTTCAGGTGCAGCAACTCGAGAGAAAGTAATTGAAAATTTTGATGCACGTGCTCGTTTTAAAAAGAATAACTATCGAATTCTTGTTACGACAGAAGTCCTATCTGAGGGTGTAAACCTTCATCAAGCCAATGTCGTTATTAATTATGACATCCCTTGGAATCCTACTAGGTTAATGCAACGAGTAGGGCGTATTAACAGAGTAGATACAAAATACGATAAAATTTTTACATTCAACTTTTTCCCAACCAAGCAATCCAATGATCAAATTAAATTGAAGGAAGCTGCGGAGGCAAAAATTCATGCATTTATTGAAATGCTCGGCACTGATGCCCGTTTACTTACAGAAGGAGAAGAGATTAAATCCCACGATTTATTCACCCGCTTGATATCAAAAAAGACCATCACCGGAGAAGATGAAGAAGTAGAAAGTGATCTTAAATATTTAAATGTAATAAAAGATATCAGAAACAATGACACAAAGCTGTTCGAAAGAATAAAACGACTACCCAAAAAGGCCAGAACTGGACGATATTCAATTGATAAAAAAAATCAACTTATTACTTTTTTCAGAAAAGGTAAAATTCAAAAATTTTTTGTTGCTCATAAAGCCATCGGATCTGAAGAATTAGATTTTCTATCTGCTGCTAAAATACTAGAGGTTTCGGATGGTACAAAAAGAGAGACTGCTGGAAAGGATTTCTATCATCTACTGGATGAAAATAAAGAAGCTTTTCGAATGGCAACAAGTGAAGAAATGCATGAGATAAAACCAAAGAGAGGAAGAGATAATACTGTTAAGCTTGGAAATCTGATAAAGGCTATTAGAGGATATGGAGGATTTACTGATGAACAGGATATATATCTAGATAGAGTAATTAGAGAACTCGATGAGGGAGGTTTGCCAAAACAGACAATTAAAACAACACTCAAAGCTTTTGAGTCTGAAAAAGAACTGTTAAATAATCCCATCAGAGCAATAGGCTTACTAAAAACAAATATCTCACCTAATCTTCTCCAAGACAATATTGTAGCTATTACAACTCATTCAGGGCCAAGAGAGGTAATCCTTTCTGAATATTTAACAAGTAAATGAATATGGATAAATCCTTTCATAAAAATCTTATTGAAGATACTTTTGAGAATTCTTTTAATAAAGAAAAGTTTCTGTTTTTTATAAAAAATTTTCTCAACAAGATTGATGAATCTAAGGCTTTTCATGCGAGAGGCTATGTAAAAGAAAAATTTAAAGATGTCTCTGGAATTATTAAAACTTATGAAAGATTAGGAACATACACAGATCCGAATGGCAAAAACATAGATGTTTTAGTTGTATATCTTGGGAAAGACAATTCTATCGATAGAGCTCGAACTTCTCTCAGGAATTTTGTGTCGGATTACCTAAAACAAAGAGCAAAGAAAGATGCAGGTTTAGTTGCATTTGTGCCTCCAAGTAGAAAAGACTGGAGGTTTTCTTTTGTGAAAATGGAATATGAATTAGCCGAAGACTCTCGAGGAAAGCTAAAAGGAATGGAAAAGTTCACTCCTGCTCGACGATATTCGTTTTTAGTGGGAGTACATGAAAGCAGTCATACTGCAAAAAGCAGACTGGTGCCAATTTTAGAAGATGATGTCAATAATCCTACCCTCGAACAATTGGAAGAATCATTTCATATAGAGAAAGTTACAAAAGAGTTTTTTGAGAAATATCGAGAACTGTATCATAAAGTTAAAGAGGCATTAGATGAATTGGTCAATAAAGATTCGGCCATTAAAAATGACTTTCAACAAAAAAAAGTGAGTAATGTTGATTTTGCTAAAAAACTGCTCGGTCAGATTATCTTTCTTTACTTCCTACAGAAGAAAGGATGGTTTGGTGTAAAGCGCAACGAGGAATGGGGTTTTGGTTCAAAACGGTTTCTACGCGAACTTTTTGAAAAGAAACATGGTGGCTATAAGAATTTTTTTAACGATATTCTAGAACCACTTTTTTATGAAGCCTTACGCTTAGAGCATCCCGGCGACTATTACAGCCACTTTGATTGTAGGATACCATTTTTAAACGGAGGTCTTTTTGATCCAATCAATGATTATGATTGGTGGGATACCGATATTCTTCTGCCTGATGAGGTATTTTCAAATAATCGCAAAACAAAAGAAGGCGATACAGGTGATGGAATTTTAGATGTTTTTGACCGATATAATTTCACTGTCAAAGAGGACGAGCCACTTGAAAAAGAAGTTGCGATTGACCCAGAGACCCTCGGTAAAGTTTTCGAAAATCTTCTTGAGGTGAAAGACAGAAAATCGAAAGGGACATATTACACTCCCCGTGAGATTGTCCACTATATGTGTCAAGAGAGTTTAGCCAATTACCTGACGACTGAGTTGGACGGAAAAGTTAAGAAAGAAGATATTGATACTCTGATAAGATACGGAGAAACTTTTGTTGAGCACGATAACCGCGTTATTAATGGGGGACAAGAAACAAAAGCATACTCTTTCAAACTTCCGCAAAGCGTTCGGGAACATGCGAAATTGATAGACGAAAAACTTGCATCAATAAGAGTATGCGATTCTGCCGTAGGGTCAGGAGCATTTCCAGTAGGAATGATGACTGAAGTGATTAGGGTGCGTAATGCTTTAACTTCTCATATTGGAGAAGACGGAGATAGAACTTCATATAATTTCAAGCGTCATGCGATACAATATTGTCTATACGGAGTGGATATTGATCCGGGTGCGATTGAAATTGCTAAACTTCGATTATGGCTTTCCCTTATTGTTGATGAGGAAGAGCGCGAAAAAATTCAACCCTTACCGAACTTGGATTATAAAATCGTCTGTGGAAACTCACTTTTAGGTTACCCTTATAAACCTTCATGGACACAAGAGGTAGAATCTCTTAAAAAGAAATTTCTACTTGCGACAAGTCCAAAAATAAAGCAAGAGCTTAAAAATCAAATAGATACTAAACTCAAAGGATTTCTAGAGAATTCTGAAAAATCTTTAGGCTATAAAGTGGATTTTGACTTTGAGATTTTTTTCTCTGAAGTTTTCCATGAGAAGAAAGGATTTGATGTGGTGATCGCAAATCCCCCCTATGTAAGTCATGTCAATTTTTCTAAAAAAGAAAAAACCTTAATACAAAGAAATTTTCAAACATATAAGGGAAGAGCAGATCTTTATGTAGCATTTTATGAACAAGGGATAAGAATATTAAAAAGCGATGGACATTTGACGTATATTACTCCTAATAAGTTTTTTAGAGCTGGTTACGGGGAGGATCTGCGGAGATTTCTTGAAAGTAATACAAAAACTATTACTATTATTGATTTTGGTGATTCGCCAATTTTTGATGCAACAACATATCCCAGCATCCTATTGCTTCAAAAAGCAAAATCTCTTGATTATAAATTCAATTTTCTTCAAGCCAAAAAACCTATTGATTTATTCAAGAGGGATAGCTTTACAAAATTACTCAGTAGTTACCTTTCAAATGACTTATGGACATTTGAGAACAAAAATCTAATACAAATTTGGAAAAAAATTAAATCTTCTTCAGAAAACCTTCGAGAGTACATTAATAATGATTTTTATAGAGGAATTGTAACTGGATTGAATAAAGCATTTATTATAGATGAAAAACAAAAGAACGTGTTTATTAAAAAGAATATTCTTATATCTGAAATAATCAAACCATACCTGAGAGGGAAGAATGTAAAAAGATGGGTTTCAAAATCTGATTCTTATATAATTTTCACCTATCATGGAATTGATATAAGTAGATTTCCGGAAATACTTGATTATTTGAAACCATTCAAATGTAAACTTGAAAAAAGAGCTACCAGCAAAAATCACAAATGGTATGAATTGCAACAACCCCAAACAGGGATATTTCACCACTATAAACAAACGAAAATTATTTCTACTGATATTGCAAAGAGATGTGAATTTACAATTGATATTAGTGGCTCTTTTATTGACAATACTATTTTTTGCATACCCTTGAATGACTTATATCTTTTATCACTTCTAAATTCACGGTTAATTGAAGCATATTACAGAAGTCAAACGAGCTCAATAAGAGGAGATTTTCTCCGTTTTAAAAAAATTTATCTGGACTTGTTGCCTATTAAAGAAATTGAAGATGATAAAAAAATAGCATTTAGAAATCTTGCAGAAAAAATTCTGAACATAACTAGAAGTGAAGACTATTTTGAAAATTCTGCTAAAAAAGCTAAAGTCCGCGAATTTGAAAAACAAATTGACCAACTTGTCTATAAACTCTATGGCCTCACATCTAAAGAAATTGAAGTAATAGAGAATTCTGTTAAAAAATAGATACATAAACGATTCCTTATTAAGAATAAGACATTTGACCAAATAATAATTAGTTGAGGCGAGTGGAGGCCAGATCTGAGAGTCCTGGCCTCCCGTAACTAAGCGGGACGATTATGCGAATTATCGCCTCGTGCGAACTGACGAAATAGTGATATATAAATTCTCATGCAAGGAAAAATTTAATGGATGATATTGTATTTTCAATCACTGCGAATCTGGATTTGTTGGTTTTTTCTGCTCATTTATCTTTTGGAAGTGGTGATGTGAGAACAGAAATTCCTCTTTATAAAAAAATTATAGACATTTTTGGTCAGAAATAGGAGTCTAATTTTCCAACTGAGGATAATTTTATTTTATGTCCTCTGAATCAGAAATACTTCTGTTGATTTTTTTAATTTCTTCTTTAATTAATAAACGAGTTTCATCATAGAATTTGCCGAATCCTTCGTACATATTGTTTATTTCTGTAGTGGTTAATTTATCTTCTTTAAACTTCTTTGATTCTTCATTAGTCACCTTATAGCTGGGAAGAAGAAGGATAATATCGTATGTTCCGTTTTTCTTTATAAACGAAGGCCATCCTGAATATTGATGCAAGAAATCATTCCTAATAGCATCAAGTTCCTTTTTCCATTTCATATCTATTTTGGCATTTTTCAACTTTTCATTTAATCTAATATTCCCTTTTTCTAAAACTTCTTTCCACAAGATTCTTATATATGAATAGATGAAATCTACCGCCGATTTCATAAAAGCAATAAGAATTTCTATATAGGCAAGAATTCTGTATATATGATATGGTTCTACCCATGGAAATACTGTTCCTTTTTCAATACATTTTTCAACTTCTCTACTTTTTGAGTTTAAAATCTTTCTTATTTCAATCATTTCCAGAGTGATATTATCGGTAATAACCTTCATCTCGGATAACCTGCGGGACAATGACCTTACAAGTGAAGGAAGTCGTGTGTTTTTATACTTTTGTTTTTGGTCATCATTAAGTAGATTTCTTAGTTCATGGTAGTCAGGATAACGGGCAATAAAAAGTATAAGTATTTCTTGTTTTGTATCCATTTTTTCTTTCTCTCTTTTACTATTATACTCTATAAAAAAAGGAGATGCTTTTGCATCTCCTTTTTCCTCTCTGCTCGATTTATGTTATCCATCAAAGGATTTAAATTCCTCAATGGGTAGTGAAATAATATTTCCTCCAACTCTCTCAAGCTCAACACTTTTTTCCCAGGATTCTTCTTTTTGTGCTGCCATAGTCACTGCATTTGCAATACCGAATTTGTCATATTCAGGTTCTGCTCCAAATGCCATTAGGATATTTTCAGTTTGAGCTTCACTTAATTTGTAATGTTTCACTACATTGTGAATCGTTTTCTGGACATTTCGGATCTTCATTTCAGTTGAATCTCTTAGTGTCTGGATAATCTTTCCAAATTTACTGAACAATTCTCTAATCGATCTCCTGATCGAAAGATAAGTCATTTCATCTGAAAGCTCATCTCCATTTCCAAGGTGAATTTCTCTTGTCTTAAATTCTTCAACAATCATTCCATTAGAGCATTTTACCCGGAACATCCTTGGCTCTACTCTTAAAGCCTTGTGTCCAGTTTCTGAGTTTGTAAAAAAGAGTCCTCCGGTAATTAGATCATCTTTGTGTCTTACAAAGTCCTGAAGTTTTGAGCTTTTTACCTTGATATTCATCTCTGTCTCAGAAAGAAAACAATCTTCTATGTCAGCTTCATGAGCTTGGAGTTCGTTTAAAGTGCAGTAAAGTATGTCTAGATGGTCAATCACTCTGTATCTGTCGCTTAGAAAGGCTCTTACGGACTCTCCTAACCCCCTGATAAAGAAGTCCTTTTCACTTTTCTTTAGCCAGGTGTTTACGTTTTCAACAAGAAGTTCTGGACTTTCTGTTTCCATCTTGTGGTAATACTTAAAGGGAATCTCGAGTTTGTCAGCTATCTGGCTGTGACATGATTTAGTGATAGGAAAAAACTTTTCGTCTTGAAGATGAAACATGGACTGATTCTCAACTAAGGTCATTTCCAGATGGGAAGAGTTGATTTTCTTATCCCATTTCAAAGGTTTTTGTCTTTCTAATTCTTCGATTAAAAATTGTAAATCCATAGTATTCCTCCTTTTTTGTTTTTAAGGTGCTTATTGGCAGAGAGGTTTTTATTTAAATGATCGGATAGAGCCGACCGTTGATAGCAAAAGGGGGGTTGATGGGAACCATCAAGGTGTGCACTTTCTCCGGTCGGCATGAGAAAGCGAAAACTATTATATCATTAATTGAAAAGGAGATCTCTGATAATTTAATACATTTCTTTTTCAATCCTCCACTTAATCCTCATTGGTCTTGGCAATTTCTCAAAAACCATCTTCCCGTGTGTTCCTGCAGATTCTATAATCAAATCCCCAAATCCTATTATCCTTCCCCAGATCCCGAAATTACAGGTGATGTTTTCAATATTTTCTAGATTAATAGACATATATTGTTTGCCGATAATTCCTCTTTCTTTTATAAGCCGTAGATTTGTAAGATAAAACTTATTAAATCTCCAATCGAGATAAAGGACTACTATCAAAAATGCTGATGCGAAAGATGTAAAATAGATACAAAAATTCGTAAGTTCAATTAAAAGAACAGATCCAACAAATGAACAGATAAAGAGAAGATAGATTAGCCAGAATATGAAAATCCCAAATATGGGGATTACAATAAATAGCCAGTGAGGATTGGTTTTATAAATTAACTTTTCGTTTGGTAATAAATTAGAAAGGAAGCTGTTGCTCATAAGGTTTTAAAGGAGAAGGAGCCCGGAATAATACTACTTTTTCTACTTTTATCCTTTTCCTTGAATATTTCTTCCTAGAATTCTTTATTATTTCCCCTTTATAAGACTGCTTTTTTCCAAAAGGAGGGAGAGTTACAGCACTAAACGGTTGAGAGGTTTTTCCGTCTATCATTAGTTTTAAATAGATATTGTAATTATGGAGATTTACAAGATCACCCTCACAAAAAACTGGTGAAAACTCTCTTGCCAAATACTTTGCATCTCCTGCTCCCACTCTAAAGGAGATTAAAGTCCCTACATTTCCAAATATTGCAGCCCTTAGTTTCTCATCAAGCTGCTCTATATACTGATGAGCAAGAGTAAGATTTAAACCGTATTTCCTTGCTTCTGATAGGATATCAGCAAAGGAAAGAGTTAGAAAATTATGGATCTCATCTACATAGAGGTAAAAAGGTTTTCTACTATTTTCTTTTAGATTCACCCGGCTTAAAGCTGCCAGTTGAATCTTAGTTACAATCATTGCTCCAAGTAGAGCACAGTTTTCTTCACCGATCTTTCCTTTAGAGAGATTTACAATAAGTATTTTCCCTTCATCCATAAGAGTTCTAAAATCGAAGGTGTTTTCTTTTTGACCTACAATATTCCGGAGAGGAAGACTTATTAGAAACTGACCGATTTTATTAAGAATAGGGGAGATAGCCTGTGATCTTAACCAAGCAGAGTATTTATCAAACTCATAAAACCAGAATTCTCTTACCTGAGAGCTTGTGATGTGTTTTAGGACATCTTGACGGAATTCTTTGTGAGTTAGAAGCTTTGGTATGTCTAGAAGTGTACTTCCTGGATATTCAAGAAGAGTGAGGACTGAAAATCTTAGAATATGTTCTAATCTTGGGCCCCAAAATTCAGCCCATATTTTTTTAAATGTTGAGATTATTCCTGAAACTACAAGATGATGGAAGTCTTTTGGAACTTTTTCTAATGGATTAAAGGCTATAGGAAACTCCAAATCCCCTGGATTAAAATACACTACATCCTTAGCTCTTTTCTTAGGGATGAAATCCAAGATTTCTTCAGCTAAATCTCCGTGAGGATCAATTAGAGCCAGACCTTTTCCGTTTTTTATATCTGAGATTGCCATATTTAAAATAAGTGTCGATTTTCCGGTTCCGGTCTTTCCGATAATATAGATATGGCCTCTGCGGTTTTTCTCTTTAATCCCGAACCGTTTTCTTATATCCCTATAGTCAGTCACTGCAAAAGGAGTTATTGAATTTATATTATTTGAATGTGTCATATATTTTAATAATAAATCATTCTAACATTCACAAAAAAGAGAGAAAGACCTGCCTTAAAAGGCAGATTTACCCTCCTTGTTAGAACCTCTCAGTGTCTTAAACTGAATATAGAACCTTAAAAACCAAATTAGACAAGGAGGTCTAACAATGAAAAAGGAATCAAAATGTTTTGAGGTAAGAACCAATGGAGGAAAGGTCATCCTGAGTCTCTATGTTTATGACAGTGAGGTTGTAACCGTTGAAAACCCAGAGCTTTTAGATGCAAAGAAAGAGGAGACAAAAACAGAGAAAATGAATGAAACTTCTAAGACTGATGGAAAAGAAATGACATCTGCTCAGAAGCGATTCATTTTCAGGCTGATGGCTGGTCAGGGAATAGAGGCGGAAAAGGCTCACGAGCAATTAATGGAGTTTTTCCAGGTTGATTCTCTAAAAGATGTCTCCAAGTATGAGGCAAGCAAGATGATTGAGAGATTGCTCGAAGAGAGCAAAGGAGGCAAGGATGATAGAGTACCTTTCTAGCAGTCGGATGAATCTTTTCTTGCAATGCAGTTTAAAGTACAAGTTCCGGTACATTGACAAAATCCCAACACTTTTCAAGTCGTCAGGTCTTGCATTCGGGAGTGCTGTCCATACTGCACTCTCCTGGTTACACAAAGAAAGAATGAATGGAAGAAAGGTCGTTCTTGAGGATCTTCTTAGGATTTTCGATGCAGACTGGTACTGTCAAAAAATCGATACACACATTCGCTATAAGGCTGGTGAGGAAGAGATGAATCTAGTTGTTGTCGCAAAAGAATTGCTTGCCCTTTATTTCCAACAAAAGCATAACGGAATAAAGGGAGCAGAAGTGCCGTTTTCAGTACCGTTGATTAATCCTTCAAACGGAAAAGCACTCGGATTAAACCTTGATGGTTTTATGGACTTAATTGAAGATGACGATACCATTGTTGAGTTTAAAACTTCAAACCAGACAATGAATCAGAAGGACATAAATGTGAATCTCCAGCTAACTGCCTACAGCTACGCCTATCAATTCTTACATCAGAAACCGCCTAAACTCATAAAAGTAGTAGATCTCGTCAAAACAAAGAAGCCCAAGATCATTGTCCTAGAAACAAAAAGAGAAAAGAAAGATTATCAGAGGTTCTTTTCTTTAGCCATCCAGATCCTGAGAGGAATTCATTTCAGGCTCTTTTTCCCAAGACAGAGTTTTATGTGTAAGGACTGTGAGTATGCGGTTCAGTGCAGAGACTGGGAAGTTGATTCTTGAATTTCAAAAAGGAAGTAGGAGAACCTACTTCCTTTTTCTCTTATTGACTGAGGATTTTATTAATTTTACAATTAAACTGAAATTATGGTGGGAATAATTTCAGAATCCTTCAATAATTAGTAAAGAGTAAAAAAATTATGGAACATAATCTACTATATCCAAAAGGTTCTATTTGGAGAAAATGGGATTTGCATATTCATTCTGATTCTGGTTCACCAGAACAAATTGTTGAGAAAATACTAATAGAAGAAATATCTGTATTTTCAATTACGGATCATTGTTGTGTTAATAGAATTGATAATTATCTTGAACTAGTAAAGAAGAAACAGAAAGAAAATAAGGAAATACATTTTTTACCAGGGGTAGAACTCAGAACAGATAAAGGAAAAAAATCTGTTCATATTATCGGAATTTTCCCTTTAATAGATCTAACAGGCAATGAAATAAATTCAGATTATTTGAAACAAAATCTTTTATCAAAGATAGACTGTAGTGATTCAGATATAAAAAATGCTGGAAAAGAAGCTCTAGGTGATGGGAAAGACGAAAAACAATATTTGAAAAGGGGGTATACCGAAATATCTGTTAATTTTGAAAAAGCTGCAGAAAAAATAAAAGAATTAGGTGGGATCGTGATAGTTCATGGGGGAACAAAAGGCAGTGGGATTGAGACAGAAATGGATCATAGCGATACCGATAAAGAGCATGAAATACTTAATTCTTTAGGACATACAAAAAGAAAATTAATGAAGGAGCATATTTCAGTATGTGAATTACCAAATTGGAATGCTTCGAACCTGATAGAAAGAGATTTCTATTTAAAGACTTTTAATAAACCCTCAATTGTTTGTTCTGATAGCCATAAATTAGCAGTATTAGGAACTAAATTTACATGGATAAAAGCTGATCCTACATTTGAAGGATTAAAACAAATTCTATATGAACCTGATATGCGAATCATATCGGGAGAAAAGGAAGAAAAATATTTATACCCTCAGATCCACTCTATTCAATTAAAAGGGATTGGAGAATATCAAACCAAAAGAGATAAAATTGATTTCCCACCAATAAATTTAAATGAAAAAATTCTATTTAATCCCAATCTTACAAATATCATTGGCCCACGCGCTTCTGGTAAAACTGTGCTTGTGGAGTTGCTGAGTTTCCCATTCGATAAACACCTCAAGAAAGCAATAAGAGATGAAAAATTGTCCTTGATTCCTTATTTAGCAAGACGGTTTCCAGATTTATCTGTTTTAGTTACATTCCAACAAGGAGAACAAAAACCGAATGTAATTGAGCGGAAAATTGATGATTGGAAAGACCCACTTTATGCTCCACCTCTACATATAGAGTATTGGCATCAAGGAGAGATCGAAGATGTAGCTGACAAGAAAACTAAGATAACAGAATATATGGATGATCGATTGAGATCGTCACACCTTGAGGATCTTTCTCAAAACATTGATAAATTGAAGGCAAAACTTAAGAACCTACGTGATAGATATCTTAATAAATTTGAAACAGAGATTGAAAAAAGGAGATTTATAGCAGAAAAAAAACAAATTGAAGCTTATTTTGAAAAACTTAAGACTAGAGAATATCAAGATATTGTTAAGGAAATTCGAGAGAATAGGAGTAAAAATCAGACATTAAAATCATTTATTACAAGCTTAGAAATAACAATTGAATCTTTGGAATCATCGAAACAAAAAATTAGCTTCAATGAGACTCCTAATAAAAACACAATTTTAAAACTGTTTTCAGAGAACTCCCCGCTTCAGCGAGAAATAGATAATCTATATCAATTTACTGAATCAAACTTTGAGAAATATATTGAAAGATTTAAAAAATTAAAACAACTTATTAAAGAGTCAGAAGAGTTGAAAAATCTTGGAGAAGAAGAGCAAAAATTTAAAAAAGAATTTTTTGAATATTGTGAAAAAAACGGGATTAAAATTAATCAAGCAGAGTATGATAAGCGGACAAACAGGCTTACGATTATAAATCAAAAATTGAGAGAAAATGAGACTAAATTAAGAGAATACAAAGACGCAAAGGAATCTCATGCTAAATTAACTCAAGAATTAGAAGACAAGCTAAATCACTGGAAAATAGAGAATAACCGAATAATCAAAGAGTTCGACGAGATATATTTAAAAAGCAATATCCGGTTGATTTGGGAAGATCCTATAATTAATCTAACGGAGTGGACAAAGAAACAGTTTTTAGATAGCGATTCATTAACGAAATTACGTATTAGCAAGCATTATCATATGCAATCTCCAGTCAGAGAAGATTTCGTAGGTGAAATTATTAAAGAATTGATTATAGATAAGAAGTATTCGTTAAAGAGAATTATTGGAAATCTGGAAAATAGAAAAACACCTCAATTAGTAGAAAGTAGTGGAAAAGAAGAGAATCTTAAGTGGTTTTTTCAACGGGATGCGACAGAGATTTTAAGAGAAAATCTAATAATGAGACTTCAAGAAAATGCTGAGAGAGGCATTAATCTTATTCAGTATAAAAGAAAAACGTTAGGAAAAGACAATATGTCGTTTGGTGAACGTTGTGGTACAGTTGTTGAACTCATTCTTCATTCTGGTGATCACCCGCTTATTATTGACCAACCAGAGGAACATCTAGATGGAAAATTTATTGCAAATCGAGTGGTGGAAATTATTAAAGAACAAAAAGTAAATCGTCAAATAATTATTTGTACACATAATGCAAATATTGTAGTCCTTGGAGATTCAGAATTAACAACTGTGCTTTCGATGAGTAATCAAGGGACGGAATATTGTCAAGGTTCTTTAGAAGAGCCGGTGATTAGAGAAAAAACATATGATGTTCTAGAGGGTGGTCGAATTGCATTTCAGAAAAGAGAAAGAAAATATGGATTTAAATGACTTTCAAAGACTATGTCAAATAGAGCTTTGATCAGTTAAGAAATGAGATAATCGTTGGTTATGGACATTATTGATCAATTTGATTGTTGGACTTGCCAACTTGTCTCAGGAACGAACCTTGCAGGACCAGTCTGGGTAATTATCGCTCTTATGCCGGTTGTTTTCCCAATGAAGGGGTTGTAGATTACTCAGATCTTCAGTTCCTCCCTTTGAGACAGGTTTGATATGATCGATTTCCCATCCCCATTTTTCCAGCTTGCCATACTTAGGTCTATGCATGCTGGCACCACAAACGTCCTTTCGGAAGCTTGGAAAATCAGGTTCTGAAGTTCCTTTTTTCCAGACAGCTTCGATTGTTTGTTCATCAAAAGTTTTGCCATCTGACTTAGTATTATAGTTCCGTGCCATGATCTAGCTCCTTTCTTATTACCTGATAATTTATGTTTTTTAATTTAGTAAAATGTTATGATCCTCGATTCACCCAGTGTGGCATTCTTTAGAACACCAGTAACACCCATTAGACTGAGCATATGGAAATGGTAAGCTGAAATCCTAGTGCAATGGTAAACAGAAATCCCAGTGAAATGGTAAGCAGAAATCCCAGTAGGATGGTAACATGGAATTCCCATTTTGAGGCGACTCCTGTAGGGTGTC
>SDBT01007345.1_pt1 | contig 18123 bp, 18 predicted proteins | sample 2277101 | NCBI WGS metagenome assembly SDBT01 (sample SAMN10404973, study PRJNA504765) | marine sediment metagenome | isolation source: marine sediment core GS10_PC15, 103 cmbsf | place: Arctic Ocean: Southern Knipovich Ridge | collected 2010
ACCAGAGATTGGGTTTATAATTAAACCTATTATGAGTTTATTTATATCCGTCATAAAAATTCACTAAAAACCATAAAAAAAAAATAAAAAAAAAGAATATTATGTGAAAATTCTTATGTGAAAAAGATTTTTTTTATAAACTTGCCGTAAATGCTTTATAGTCGTCTTCTGAAAGTAGATTTCCTTTCTCAGCGTCTAAATTAGAAGGTTCGATTACGTATAACCAACCTGCTCCAAGTGGATCTTCATTGATTTTTTCTGGTTCATCCATTAGGGCTTCATTAATTTCTTTTACAGCACCTGAAACTGGGCTGTAGACATCTCCAACTGCCTTACTAGACTCTACGGTAGCGTCTATTGGATCTGAGGTAGGTTCATCTCCTGACATTTCAACTTGAGTTAATTCAGCATCGGCTAAACCTTCCAAATCTACGAAACTAATTTCTCCTAATTGTTCTGCGGCATATGCACTAAGTCCAACCTTTTTTGTATCAGTATTATACCACTGATGGGTTTTTGTAAATAAGTTTGCCATTTTTCATCAACCATTTCAATTTTTTTTAAAAATTAATATAATTTTATTATAATATTGAATTAAATGATATGTTAAAAAATAATTGTATTAAAAATATAAAATTTTTTTATTGAGAAAATTTATGCTATAAAAATTTGAAAAATATGGTCAAAGACCTTAAAAACCAGATAAATTTTTTTGATGAGTTTAAAGAATGGTATTATAAAATAATAACTGATTTTAAATTTAATATTGAAGAAGATCGTGATGCGCGTGATTTTCTGTCTGACGTCTTAATGCAAAGTTCAGTTATATGGAATCTTGAAGATATACTTAAATCATTTAAAGATTTAATTCAGTCAAAATCTTACATATTGGTTTATGGTTGTGGAGCTTCACTTGAAATAACAATGGAAAAGTTGGAAGACAAAGTATTTTTTAATAAGTCTTTAAATCTAGCTGCTGATGGTGCTTCGGTGTTTTTAAAAGAAAAGCAGATCCCGGTTGATGGAATTTTTACAGATTTAGATGGTATTACGATTAATGAATTTAATTATCCAGAGTTCATCATAGTCCATGCTCACGGCGATAATATCAAGAAATTAAGATTTTTTAGAGAAAAGATGATAAATTTCAAAAAAATCATAGGTACCACTCAAGTAGAGCCTATAAAAGATATTCTTAATCCCGGGGGATTTACAGATGGCGACAGAATACTTTTTTTTATAAAATCATTTTTATTGCCGCACCACAAGATTTTTTTAATTGGAATGGATTTTAATAATATTATTGGAAGATATTCTAAACCAGAATTAACCAAGAATCAAGAAGCCGATCCAGTAAAGCTCAAAAAATTACGTTATGCTATTAAATTAGTAGAATGGCTTAAGAAACAAATAGTAAATGAAATTTATTTAGTAAACTCAAATTTTGAATCTAAATATTTTGAAGGCTTCAAATTTTTATCGATTTCTGAATTTAAAAAAATGCTATTAAGTTAAGTCAATTAGATTTTATAATCAATTATCCCTTCGGAAGTGATTTTATAAAGTACTTTTTTTTCTGGCAATTTACTTGAATTTACAAGATGGGCATAATTTTTTTGATCATGATGGCTTAGGTATAAATATTCTGAAAAAAAATGATTAAGATACTGATTTCCAACTGGAATATTTTCAATTAAAGCATCATTGGTAAAGTTTGGGACCACTTGTGCTGTAGCTATTATACATATATTAAATCGGTTATTTAGATTGTTAAGTTTATTTAAGATTTGTATAAAAGTTTTTTTAATTCGATGAAATGAGAGATTTTCATTACCTTGTTCAGATCTATAATAGTTATTAATAGAGTCAATAAATAATATAGCATTTTCATCTTTATTGAGCTGTTCTTCAATGTTCTTCAAAGCCATTAATAAGGCTGAATTGCTCATAACATTCGCAACTAGAATGGATTTTAAAATCTTACCATATTCAATGTTCCTAGTAGATGCTAATTCTTTTATTCTTTCAGGGCGGAATGTATTTTCGGTATCTAAATAATAGATCATCTTTATATTTTCAGAGGTTTGCAAAGGATTAGGTTCCATTAATTTTTTGTAAGCTTGAATACAGAGTTGGTGAATTAATTGTGTTTTTCCAGTGCTATTAGCGCCAAAAATTAAATATGGCTTACCAAAGAAAAAGCCTCCTCCTAAAATACTATCAAGATTTTTTGAATCTGTGGATATAGGGATGAGATTAAAATCATGATTTAAAGATTTGATTGGTAAATTCTGAATTCGTATGATTTTTTCCTGATTAATCTTTAAGATTTCAGATAAATCCATTTTTGATTTAAAGTTAATCCTGTTTAAGTATTAATTAATTATTCTATAACTTAAAACATATGACTCTCTTATTTTATTAATTTTCGTAATCAAACCAAAAAATTAATCTTTTAATATACATAAAATAAATATAATAAGTCTCAGAAATATTTTATCTAATATTAAAATATAAAATAGCATAGTCCTAAAATGGCAAAGAAAAAAAAAGAAGTCTGTCCATATTGCGGAAAGAGTTTCGCATACCTCTCGCGTCATAAGTGTAAAATTAAAGAAAGGGTTGAAGGCGACACAAAAGATAAAACAGTATCTGAGAGAAGAATCGAAAGAGTGGAAGAAAAACGAAAAGAAATTCGCCGTAATTTAAAAAAAGACGAAAAAACCGTTTTAGAAATTGTCAATCGGCAAAGAGATTTATATTTTGATGAACTTAAAACCATTTTAAATATTTCCCATAATGATCTGGAAAAAATTTTAGATGTTTTATCATTACAATCAAAGATAAAAGTGAAACGTGAGCTATTGGATAGTTCTTGGACCAAAAGAATTAGCGCTATTGTAGATTATTCAAATGATGTAGAAGTTTCGGATTTAAAAATTAATAAAAAGAAGAAGGATTTTATTTGGAATTTATTTTCTCGTCAGCCATGTTTTATATGTATTTTTCATGAAAAATGTAACGACACTAATTTAGATCCATTGAATCCACAGCACTGCGTGTGGTTAAACGAGTGGATTGAAACCCTTTTAGAAGGAAAGGAATATACTATCAATTTCGATGAAGTTAAGAATACTATTAAAGATTAATTATTTTTTCTTAATCCAATAAGATATATTTCATTACTCTGTTTTCTTGAAGCTTTTGGCTTGTAGGACAGAGTTTTGAAAAACTCATTTTTCATAGCTTTAAAAAATTTTTCAAAATCTTGTCCTTGAAAGAGCTTAAGAACTAATACGCCTCTATATTTTAGATAGAGCTTTACAATATTAAGAACTTTGAAGCAGAGGTTAATTTGTCTCAATTGATCCACAAATTTGTTGCCTGTTTTATTGATTGACAAATCTGAGAGAATAAGGTCTAGTTTTTTTCCTATGAAAAAGTCATCAAGTTCCTTCTGAAATTCTGGATTAGTTATATCCATTTTAACCGTATAGATGCCTTCAAGAGGAGATACTTTTTTTACGTCAACACCCATAATTTTAAAATGATCTCTGTGGTAATTACTGTCTTTATATTTAACTAAATTTTCTTCAGCAAATTTGTAAGCAACTTGCAACCAAGAACCAGGAGTGCTACCTATATCTAAAATATAATAAGCTCTTTTAAAAATATTAAATCTTTTTTGTATATCAAGGAGTTTGAATGCAGATCTTGCACGATATCCCTTGTGTTTAGCTTGTCTATAATGAGGATCCTTTTTGTGTCTTTCAGGATTTTTCGTCATTTATTTTCCTCCAAATTGAGTTGAATTTCCAGCAGAAGTGATTTTATTGAATTGATATCCATATTTGTTTTTATTGAGGTAAAGTCAAACTGAGTTCTGGAAGCTTTATATCCTTTTTTTTTAATAGAATTGATAATTTCATCAATTTTCGGAACATTAACAAGCCTTAATTCTTGAGAGAGTTTATGAATATTATAATAAGAAACAGGCATATGAATTTCTTCCATAGCAAAGTTTAGGAGTTTATTAATTCTTTTTTTATTAGAATATTCCATACTTTCATTAATTTTTAATAACTCCATTATATATTCTTGATCATGAAGCATATTAATCCACAAAGGACCTGCATAATCAAGGTATTTATCTTTGCCGCATATAGGACACATTTTAGGTACTTTTAATATGTTACTCTGAAACGTGGCTCTATGTCCACAGTTATGACAATGTATAATATACCCATAGTTACTGAAATAACTTGAGATAGTTTTTACTTTTTTAAAGGTAAGACAAAACACTCTTATGAAATGACTAGAATAAAGAGTCAAAAGCGGATAAATCCCTAGTTTGTTCACATTTGCCATTCTTGCTATAAAACATACTAAAATTCTAGAGCCTATTTCTTTAGTATACTCGGTTCGAAGTGGTTTTGCCAGATATTTTCTAACACAAGCATTTGGTCGTACACCAAATAAAACTGCTGTATCTGTGGCAGTAATACAAATTAAACCATTAAATTTTTGTATCGCTTTGAATGCTGAATCTAAATAAACATTTGGTGTCCCAAATGGATCAATGGAAATTACGTTGGCTTTGTTATGTTCGGAGTTTGAACTTACATAAGTTTTTTGAGCCAATTCAGAAAATAATAAATTAGCATCTTTATTAGAGACTTTAATTTGAATGTTATTATTATCTAATTTGTTTAAAGCTAAATTTCTTTGAATCAGTTCCACAGCTATTGAATTTAAGTCATTAATATACATTTTTTTAATATTTTTACATTCCATTAACATTCTAATTGAGCCAATTCCTGATGCTGCCATAGAATCTATAACAATTAAATGTTCAGGATTATAGAGATTATTATAAGCTATTAAAGCTAAATTAGAGATGTCTCGATTTAATTCCATTTTTTCATTATAAAAGACATTCATAGATTTTGAGGGTACTAAATTTCTATCAGCAGAATGAACATATATTTCCGCCGACCCTTCTTTAATGATTTCCAGATCCTTTTTTTCCATTATCTTATTATAAGGTAAATTTGATAAATTTATTTTTTGATACCATCTACTCAAATCCATGAGATGTTAAATTAGATAAGCAATTAGAGTCAACTTCTTCTAGATGTTTTGTTAAAAGTAATTCTCTAACATTTAATTGTCCAGTTCGACTAATTTTTATTGAATTTGTAACCCAATAAACCATGACTTTACCACCACTTTGTATTTCTATGGTTTTATCATCGTAGCTTTTTCGGCTCATTTCGTTTACTAGTAATACATCAATGTTATAAGTTTCATTGATATAATGTAAACTCGCCAATAATTGATTTAATTGGTAATTTAGAGCCACATTTTTTTCCTTTCTTTCTCTATTTATCTCTAATCTATATAAATCAGTCACAGAGTCTATTATTAACATCTTAATTGAATTTTGTTCCTCACTTATCTGCTTTAATATTAAAAATTCTAGATTTGCAGTGATTGTTATTAAATCAGCGAAATTTAATACTGATATAAAAGAGATATTATTTAGAATATTAATTGGATTTTCTGGAAGAATATTTCTCAGTTTCTCATAAGGAAAATTTGGTTTGCTATAAATATATAATGTTTTTCCTTGTTTTGAAGAATTAATTGCAGTTTGAAGTGCAAGAGTCGTTTTTCCAATTCCATAATCCCCCCATATTGAAAAAATCCCCTTAAGCGATTTGTTCGTTTCAAAAAATTTGTTAATATCAGGAATTGGAAAATTCATAGTTAAAAATTTTTAATTCTATAATTAATTTATATTTATATAATTTGAGAAACAATATATTTATTTTAACTGATGATTTAAACTTCTTTTACTTAGTTAATAAAGAATTAAATCGCCTTAAAATCAAGTTTAAAATATTAAATGTTGGAAATAAAATTCCTAAAATTCCGAATTCTCTTATCCTTACTACTCAAGAAGAAGTGACAAAATTTGAGACTCGTTATAAGGGTAATAAAAATATTCTACCATATTCTGATGATGAAATTTTTAGCCACTATATTATTAGAGTGTTGGCAGCTAGAAGGGTCTCTCCCAAAATGTTCCAATACTCTGAATTAACCTTCTCTATTGATCCGGGTTCAAAGCATTTAGGATTAGCCGTTTTTTTAGATGGTTTTTATTTAAATTCTCACACTTTGTATAGTGATGATGATCTACTTAATAAGATTGAGATTTACATTAAAGTCTTTCAAAGTGTCACTCAGAAACCATTAAATCTGATTTTAAAATTCGGAAGTGGCATTTTATCTTTGAATTTTTGGGTACTTGAAAAAATCTATCATAAATTTAAAAAAAAAAAATCCATTAAATTTTTTTTAATAGACGAATCTAAATCATCGAAATATAAGATTTATACACGAGATAAAAAAAGGATACCAAGTCACGAAGCCTCAGCTTTAATTATTGCATTGAGAAAGGGATTGGAAGTAGAACAAACTATTATTATAGATTTAATTAAAGAATTTAAAATTCATGACTTAAAGAAGAAGATTTTCAAATTTGAAAATAATAATAAGCGGCATGAGTCATTAAATGAAATAGCGGAAAAAGTTTTGAGGGGTGAAATTTCGATTAACGATTCAATTGATATGTTGGATAACAAAAAACTGAAGAATCATCAAAATTTTTTAAAATAAGAATAAATACAGTATTATATTTTCAATTATATCATAAATGTTCCATTACGCTAAATTTTACCAGTAAAAAGTCCTTAAAATGAAGAGACTTAAAAGCATTGATATCTTTAGAGGATTAAGTATACTATGGATGTTAATAGCACATTTACAACATTGGTGGTTAAGAAAGGAAGATTTATGGGTTTATTATTTTACATGGGCAATATTTGATGTTATAGGATCAGCGGGATTCTTATTTATCGCAGGTATTAGCACTACAATTTCGTATAAAAATAGATTAATTAAAGCTGAAAATTCTGAAAATTACAATTTAAAAATGCTTAGAACTGAATATATGTTTAGAGCAAGTTTTATATTATTTCTTGCTATACTGTATAATTTTGTTTCCGTAGTTAGGACGGGTAATCTTTTATTTATTTGGACTTGGTTTGTTTTATTAACTACAGCTGTTTCTCTGTTTATCGCGTGGCCATTATTGAAAATATTAAAATCTGTAAGAATTATTCTTGGAGCAGTTATATGGATATTAAACCAATACATTCTTGCTTTCCTCTCTGGATATAAAGGACAAGTTAATTCTTACGGAATTCTATTTTATATATTATACAATACCACTGAAGTTGATCCAATTTTATCCTTTTTTCCCTTTTTTTTATTCGGTACCGTGATTGGTGAAGTGCTTTTTGATGTTTATTGTATAAATAATCAAGTAGAGAGAAATTTAGCTTTAAAGAATAAATTAGTCTTTCCTTTATCTGTTATTGGAGCATGCTTAATAACTTTTGGAATATTGTTTGAGTTCCCTACTTTCTTGCAGCATCGAACATTTCCTTGGATGATTTATTCATTAGGAGTTGATTTACTCTTTTTCTCAATTTTAATTAGTGCTGAAGAATTCCTTTTTAATGAGACTAAGAGAAATTACAATTTTCTGTTTTATTATTCTTATTATTCCTTAACAATCTACTTAGCGCATAACGTTCTATATTATATATTCAATTCTCAATTAAATGCATATAATATATGGTATTTTATACTAGTAACTATAATTATTACTAGTTTTGCTCTAATGATATTACATAAAACACTGGGGAGAAAAGCCTCGGTCAAACAAATAATCACGCGATTAGGTGCTGGTTTAGCTGAAAAATTTGAAAGAAGAAGGCAAATAAATGATAAAAGCAAATCTTTATAATAAGAGAAGTCGAATAAACTGATTAAATAAATATCAATAATAGGAAGAATTTGAAGTAAGATGAAGCTGAAAAGATATAATAGTATTGATACTCTTCGTGGAGTTTGCATGGTAATTATGATTGGTGGTCATTTATGGGATTGGTGGCTAACCACAGAGGATTATTGGTTCTTTCTTCTTCTGAAAAATGTTTTTGGAATATGGGGTGCAACTGGCTTTGTATTTATATCTGGAGTGAGTACATTTATATCGTACAGACATGGTATGAAAATGGGTAATAGTAAAGATAAAGCTTTTATGGCACAAGCAAGAAAATTATATATGCTTAGAGCTTTTTTTATATTGGGTATAGCCTTGATTTATAATACTTGTATTGCAATTGCCGTTCAAAATCCTAAGTGGATCTGGACTTGGTTTGTATTGCAAACGATTGCGGTTTCTCTAATTATGGCTTGGCCCTTATTAAAAACCTCTAAAATCGTAAGAATTGGGGTTGCAATTATCTTATTTGGTATAAACCAAATTTTATTTGTACTTTTATCTCCATATCAAGGACAGTTTAATACTTATGGTATATTATATCATATTTTCTTTAATCCAATTGATCAATACATAATTTTATCCTATTTCAGTGTTTTTTTAATAGGAACAGTTATAGGAGAGACTCTTTATGAGTTTCATCAAATAAAAGATCCAATCGAGATGAGGAAGGTAATGAAATCGAAATTATCAGTCTTTATTTTATTAGGGACGATTATTATGATCTTTGGTATCGTTTACGATTTCCCTCTTTTTTTCAAATACGGGACTTTTCCTTCGATTTACTATTCGCTCGGATTGGTAATTATCCTCCTTTCAATTCTAATTTTTATCGAGAAGTTTGAAATCATAACAACTAAGGAGAGACATAAATTTTTCTCATTTTACTCGTATTACTCTTTTACAATCTATTTAGCTCATTATCCATTGTACTTTCTTTTTTACAGACAACTTAACATAATAGGTTCTATTATTGCACTAGCCATAACAGCCATAATTATGACTTATCTATTGTTCCTAATTTCAAGAAAGGTAGGAAAGAAAGCATCTTTAAAATTCGGAATAACCACTTTATCCTTTAGAATAGTAATGAAATTGGAGAAAAGGAAAAAAAGAGCAAATAAATAAAGGAATTAATTTACAGTATATCATAACTCACAATAAATACACCTAATTTCAAAATCATAGTCGTACTCCAATTCTACATCTTTTTTGAATATCTCGTTAACTAATTTGATATACTCACCTCCACGTCCAATTGCAATTCCCCTATCCTCATAAAATATATAATGAAGATTGACGATAATTTTCCCAGTCCTATCAATGTCTAATGTTATCTCGTGAACGTACGTATCAGGAAAAAAACCCAGTATTAATTTAATTAGAGTTTTTTCTGCTCTAATTATTATTACTTTATTGTTTGATTTTGCTCTCATGGGTTTTAAGAATTTTTTAGATTGAAAATACTCTGTAGTCTTGACAAAAAAAAACACGTAACCCCTACGGATTAAAATGCTTTCTGGATAGAGCTTTGTTTCGTCACAAAAAAAATTATAGAGTGTCACATGTTCATTATAGTATATTTTATTAATTGTCACTCTTTGATTGAGAAAAAGTTTTTCGTCTATTGTAGTTAACACATAAAAAAATTCGTTAAAAATAATATAAACCCCTTGGTATCTTCTTGTGTATTAGCAGAATTTAAATCCTTTAAGTAAACACATTAATAATGTTATTCTTTTTTTTAAGTAGAAATTAATCTTAAAAAAGAATTAATTTAATTAAAAATGATAAAAGAACGTTTAGATCTTCTTGTAGTAGAAAGACGGCTCGTAGAAAGTAGAACTAAAGCTCAATGGTTAATAAGGAATGGATTTGTATGTGTAAATGGAATTGAAATAAGAAAACCAGGAAAAAGAATAGATAATTCTTTGAAAATTGAATTGATAAAAGAGTTCCCATATGTAGGTAGGGGTGGTCTTAAATTAGAAGCAGCTTTAAAAGAATTTTCGTTAATTATTAAAGGAAAAGTATGTGCCGATATTGGTGCTTCCGTTGGTGGCTTTACTGATTGCCTTTTAAAACATTATGCTTCGAAGGTTTATGCAATTGATACCGCCCAAGATTTACTTCATCCATCTTTAAGATGTGATAAAATGAGAAATCGAGTAATTCCACTTTTAGGAGTTGATGCACGTAACCTAGAAATTTTAAACGAAAAAGTTGATATATGTACTATAGATGTAACTTTCACTTCCTTAAAGGCGATTCTTCCCAATGTGAGAAAATTCTTGAAAAATGATGGTAGAATTATCGCGTTGATAAAACCACTTTTTGAAACTGAATTGAAAAAAGATATACAAAGTCTAACTATCGTTAAATATAATAAAATACGGAATAAAGATTTATTTCGTAGTACAGAAAAAAATTTATTAAAGGACGTTGTGGAAAATTTGGTAAGATGGTGTATAGATGAGGGTTTTTTTCCTTATGGACTTATGAGATCGCCTTCGGTAAATAGAAAGAAATCAGTAGAGTTCATTATATATTTAAAGGTCGATAAGAGAAGTAATTTTTTTAATTATAGAAATGAGATAAATAAACTTTTTACATAAATTAAACAAAATATACTCCCTTTTTTTTTACCATTTATTGTGAGGATGCGGAGCGATAAGTAATATTCTTCACTTCTTTATTTTTGTGATTTTGTTTTGACACAAATGTATATATAATAGACTTGCTTATTTATGTATGAAATTCAATTACGATTTGAATTTTATAACTATTAATGGAGTGAAATCAAATGAGTGAGAAAGATTGGAGATACAAATCGCTTAAAATTGGGAATACGAATCGATTAAAAGTGTCATTTGGAGAATTACATTATTATAGTGCAATTACTAAAAATTCAGATTTCACAATTCTATATATACATGGATTAGCTGATAATTCCGATTGGTTTCAGCAACAATATGAACCCTATCATCTTGGGAAGTTTTCTTGGATAATCCCAGATTTAATTGGGTTTGGTTTATCATCAAGACCTGATGAATTGCAAGCATATACAATGGAAAATCAAGCACAAAATTTACTATCTATACTACTCAAAGAAAAAATTAAATCTTTAGTAATTTTTGGCCATTCTATGGGAGGTGCTATTGCAATATATCTAATTGAATTATTGGCTCAAGAATTAAAACATAAAATAGATCTCTTAGGATTATTTTATCTTGAAGGGAATCTAGATGAGAATGATACATTTTTTTCATCTAAAATTGCTGGTCTTCCTTTTGAAAAATATAGGAAAAAGACAATAAAAAAAAATGCTTTTCGTACTTGGGCCTCATGTGTTGATTTAGTGAAAGTATCAAAGACTGAGATACTTCTTCCTAAATTGCTTAAATATCTTGATTTTCCGGCTTATTTTGTGTTTGGAGAGGAAAATAAGGGACGTTTTACATCAGAAGCTTTAATAAGGCGATCTAGATTACCCTTGGTTTATATTCCTGATGCCGGTCATTTTTTGCATGTAGTAAATCCTTCTTCATTTTGGGGGATTATTACAGATTTATTACTTACTTTGAAACCGTGAAAAAATTCAAATGATGTAGTGAATTATCTTTTTCTTTTTTTTTTTTTTTAATCCTTTTTCTACGAATCGGCAGGAGTCTATTAGTAGGTAGGGGTATGTTCCTGAGTAAGATTATTTCTTATTTTTTTTACTTTTGAATTTTGGTATGGAAGTTTTCACACAAATGTATATATAGTAGATTTGCTTATTTGTGTATGAAATTCAATTACGAGTTGAATTTTACAAAACTTAATGGAGTGAAATCAAATGAGTGAGAGAAATTGGAGAGAGAAGGAATTTTTTATTTATTTAAAAATTGATAAAGAACGCCAAGATTTTGATTATAAGAATGAAGTAAATAATTTGTTATAATTTAGTATAATCATTTATTTTTCCCGGGGAAGTTGCTGGATAACTTTCAAACTTTTTACCCCACTTAGTTTGCTTAAAGCTTTTAATTATTTTTTTACCCTTTGTAGGATACCAGAACATATCATGATATACCATTGAAGCATAGGTTGGTCCTAAAAAAAATAATTCATTTTTAAAAAGGGGATATATAAAACTCAAAGGGCCTTTCCTTACCATTTGATCACCCCAAATCACCACGCTTCGCTTTACTTTAAAATTCCAATTTATGTTTGACACGTCCTCTCCAACCATCTCAATTTGATCAAAATCTCCGCATCCTAATCCCTCATCATGAGCCATTTTTATTGCTGGCAATTGTAAAGGGTCAAATCCTAACATTTTTGCTACTACCGTATCAACAGCAACTTGATCATATCCTGCGATTAAATAATTTTTAATACGGGGTATCATAGTTCTTGGGCCTGCACCATCTCCACACACAGTGCCATCTACTATTGCCATGATGCTTGGATGTATTTGTTTTTGAATAATTAATAAATCTACAAGAACTTCTGACATGAATTGATGACTAAAATGCCTTCTCTTAGTTAATAAACCTCCAAATGCATTTTTCATAGCACATGTAATTCCACCATGTTTCAATTCTCCTTGAGTATGCTTTAATGAACCACCTACTGCACCTGTGTGTCCATGTGTTTTTATTGTTGGAGTATGAATGATATTCTTGCCATAATAAAATAGAGGTATGCTAAATCCTTCAGGGAATATCTTAGAGTCAATAGCAAGTAATTGTTTATTTTTTAATGTCAAAAATTTCTTTTTTAATGATCTATAGGGAACAAATTTAACTCTTGTTAACGGCACGAACCACGTCCTATATTTCTTTATTATCGATTCCCATTTATTACCTCTCAATCCCTTTGCAATGTTAGTTACCACTGTCCTATTTTCTGCAGTGAATATCTTTTTGGGATCATAGCCATCCTCAATCATAGTTTTCAGCACGCCTTCAACCTGCCATGGAGGGCTAGAACACGATGGAAAAAATTTGGACCAACTAAGATTAAGTTTTATTATCGTTTTTTGATCCTTGGGATAAGATTTTTCGTAATTCGCTATATGCATTAATTTTGTATAATCTTTTAAGATTGTTTCGGGTGATGTCTTTACAACAAAGATTTGAGGTTTAACCGTCATAATTTTATAATTAAAAAAAAAATTTATTATTTTTCTTTATTCTAGAATTAAATATAAGGCAATTAAAAAGAATTTTATCATTAATAAATCGAATAGTATAATAAAATTGTAAAACAATTCTTTTATTGTAATGGTTTCAAAACATAACGACAGATATATTAGCATTAGGCCAAATTCTAAGCTAAAATTCTTTTTTTGGTCAGATCCCTTTAGACTTCCAAGAAACGATGAAATTTTAAGTAAATTAGAAGAAAAAGAGATTCAATTTGTTGTGGCGCTCGGAAAACATACTATGAATAATAAAGGTTATAATAGGATACAACCTTTAATTGAAAAAAGTATAGGGGTAAACATATGCATCTTAGATAAGGATTTTGCACATTTAGATAATTCATATAGATTTATTGAGCTTTATCAAATATTAAGGAAGAGTAAGAGTTTTAAGTACCTTAAGGAAATCTATATCGATGCTGAGATTTCAAATAAAATTAGAAATCTACCTATACAAAAAAAACTAACCTATGTCTTTGATAGATATCCAAAAGAAAAAGAAATTAAGAAAGCTATTGGTAATTATAATCATTTAGCAGATTTGATACATAAAGATGGGAAAAAATTTGGCATCATAAGATCAATTCCATCTATTTTTGAATTTGAAAAATTAACCCGAAATGTACCTTATGAAGAAATTAAGAGCGACATAACCGTGTTTATGACTTATAGAATTCCACAAGGTAGAGAAAAAGAATTTAGTGATATTTGGTTTTATCGAGTTGCTAAAAAGGAAGGAGACAATATTTTTTTAGGGGATATAAAAGATGGGTATCGGAGCTTGAAAAAAGACATTTCTATTTGTAGTTATCTTAAGAAGAAACGAGTATATATTTATGATTACTATGGATTTCAAAAATTTTGTAAATTAGGAGATTTAGAACCATATAAATATAAATTAAAACAGAATAGTTGGGAATCCTTGAAGCATATTAGTAAGTTTTCAAGTATGGAAATTATTGATAAAATTTTAAGACTTTTTAAATAATTTTTTCGCTCTTGGACTTTTACTCCATTTGTTTGGGATGGAATGCAAAAGTTCTAAATTAGAGATATTTTCCTTTCATAATTTTATGAGCTACTGTTTTTAAATGAACTAAAGGAGAAGAGAGGCTTCCTAAACTTCTGGATTTGTTTTCTAATAGACATTTCTTTATACCTTCAAAAGATCTTTCTGTTATACCATTAATCTCTGTGTAAGCTTTGCCAATTTCATTATTGCTATGAGCATCGGACCCACCAGTTTCAAAAAGATTATATTTTTGATTAAATCTTATAGCCTTTTTAACACTTTTTTTAAATGTAATCCTTGAATTTATTATTTCAATTCCATCGATATAATTATTTATTATTTTATCAGTTAATAATTCCATTTTTAATCGATTACTTCGTAAAAAGTCAAAAGGATGTGGAATTATGACTAAACCATCTTGTTCTTTAATCAAATCTACTATTGTAAAAAAGTTCTTGTCATTCGTCTTAATTTCTTCTCGTAAAAAAAGAGCGATGACTTCACCGATATTTGTTTCAATTTCCATACCAGGAATAATAATCAAATCTTGGTTATTCTTCTCAATTAATATCTTATATGCCTTCAAGGAGTTATGGTCTGTAATGGCAAATCCATCTAAACCTTTTAACTTAGCAAATTTCAGAGCTTCAATTGGTTTAATTAATGAATCTCCAGAGTACGTAGTGTGTAAGTGTAAATCTAATTTTATAGAATTCATATTAATTAAATTTTAAATTGAGCTATTGATTAATAAAAGAAGATTATCAAAGTAAAACGAATAGGTCAGAATGGCTAAGAGACAAATACCAGCAATTACCATTCCTTTGTCAAGAAATGCTTTCTCGGTATTGCGAGCTATTTCAGGTCTAGCTGAAGTTAAATACATATATCGAAATATTATATAAAGTATTAGAGGTATCGTAAGGATTGCTAAATATTCATGAAAATTAACAGTTTCTGCTGAAAATAAGTTAAAATGTATTATCAGATAAAGTGAATAAGTAATAAATAAAGAACCGGCAATTATTGCATGAAATTGTTCTAGTAAATTAATTGAATATTCATCATAGCTTTTTTTATGAGCTTTGGCCTTATCTTTGCCTAAAGTGTTTAATAGCATTAAATCGCCTTTTCTTTTTGCAATAACTAAAAATAAGGCGATTTCAAAAATGGCTAAAAATAACCAAGGAGATATGAATACCCCAATTAAAAAGCAACCAGCTAAGGCTCTCCATAAATAAATAATTGATAACCCGAGAATATCAATAAACGCGTATTTTTTAAGAACAAAATTATAGAATTGTCCTGTGATGATGATCAAAACAACCATAATCATAAAATTCCAGTTAGCGAGCCAAATAAGAGAAATACCAGCAATTCCAGCTAATATTATTAGGATGAAAAATGCAAAAGTTTTTGAAATTTCTCCAGAGGCAAGTGGTCTACCTTCTAATTTCTCCGGGTGTAGTTTATCTTTCTCTATATCAATTAAATCGTTTATAATATAGTTAATTGCTGAAGCACAACATAGGACTATGAATCCTACAATAAGACAAAAATAAAGAGAAAAATTCAGCAAACTCTCGCTAAAAAATGCTCCAAAAAATACCAAAACATTTTTGTAAAATTGCCTAATTCGGATGAGTTTAAGAATATTTTTAATTTTTTGTCGCATATTGATTTTTTAAATCGTAAATCTAAATTAAACTTTATTGACTAAAAAATACTTCTGGGTTTAAATCTCTTCAAAACTTTATATCCAAGTTTGCTAAACCAACTTGTTTCAGATTTTTTTTGTATAATACCAGTCTCATAATCAAAAGATATGAATTCAATCGAATTATAGGAAATGCTTACAACTTTTCCAAATATATTTTCTATAATTAATGTGTCGTCATTGTTATTTCTACTCTTAAGTGAATTTTCTTTAATGTCAGAAATTTTCGTATTTAATTCTTGAATATATCCGATTTCAATATTATTTACAGGTTTTTTAAGGTATATGTAGCTAAAAACGTGATTTTTAATTATCCATTTAATTATTCGAATTTCTGAATTTCGAAAGTCCTGGTTCCTACTCAGAGAGACGGATACTTTTTTTGGATGAATTATTAATTCTTTGAGCTGAGGAGAGTTTGGGTTTTTTTTCTTTTGTTTTTTTGGTTTTTTTTTTCTCTTATTTTGATTTAATCTTTTTATGTCTGGCATTGAGAGATTTAATTTAAATAATATTATACGATAATCATCCAAATTTTTTGCAGATTTTACATTAACACATTTAGTCACTTGTGTTTTACCTTTTACTTTTAAAAAGACGTCACGATTCTTAAAATTAGTTATAAAGTCAACTGAATAAGGTAGTTTTGTTTTTCTCAAGGGTTTATGAATTTCTTCATCATTGTCTAAAAAGACATAATTTCCATTATTTTTGTCATCATTTAGAGAGATATCTTTTAAAGTTAGAGGAGTATTCTTTTCAAAGTAATAGGGTTGATTAAACGATATAGGGGTTTTAGAATATAACGTGGTATTGAGATAAAGAGTTTTGTTTGTTTTGAAAGTTGTTATAACATATTCATCCGCATCACAGATACTATTAGTAAATTGTATGTCATCTAATTTTCCTATTAAAAATTCGTTTGTAATTTTGTTTTTAAACACAAAATCTCTATTTAACTCTAATTTATATGATTCTTTTTTTTTAAGATTTTCAAACATAGAGGATATGTCATGAACGTCAAAATTTTCCTTAAATTTCTCGTTTGCAATATTTTTAAAGGCTTCTGATGCATTAATAAATTTCTTTGCATATTTTATTTGTTTACTTCTCTTTAAACATATGAAAGGGAGTAGAGCTTCTTTTAAGGGCTTTAGATCTTCTCCTAAAATCGCTGCTATTCGAAAATAGGAGGGGGGATGAGAATTCATAAAATTAGCTAAAAGGGATGCTCGTGAGGGTTTAATCATAGATTGATATAAATATTTAGCAGTCTCCAAATAATCCATACGCTGGTTATCTCTCGTGATTTTTTCTTCTGACAACAGCATTGTATTTAATCCAAATTCTCGACCAGTTGCATAAAAACTTTCTAAGTTATAAAGCGCTTTAGCCAGCTCTTTAGCATATCCAGCATTTTTTGTTTTTAGATCCGCTTTACCCTCTAAGATTCTAACAAAAATATAAAGAATAATGTAAATGACAATGTTTAAGAAAATAAACCAGATCATTGGAATTTGGGGATCGCCAAAAGTATAGTCATAATAAGTAGCGGGTAACCCAAGAAGCATTCGAAAAACTAAATCAGCAGTTGTGATGAAAGTTAAAATTAGTGTATGATTCCCTTTTGTATGTGCTAATTCATGTGCTACGATTCCCTTCAATTCATCTTGAGGGATTTGGTTTATATCTTCGGCAATTATAGCAATTCTTTTATCAAAAACAGACCCATATGCTAAAGCATTTAATATTGGATATTTACCAAAACCTACCTTAACCCTTCCTTTAATTCCAATTTTTTTTTTAACATCATCTACAAGTTCTAATAAATTATCATCATCTCTAACTCTTTTAATCCCTAGCATTTTGTCTAAAACAGGGCCAGCGATGAAATAAACAACCCAATTAACAACAATCAATATAAAATAAATATTCATAATAAAATCTTGGGCTCTCGGGTTTTCTGAGCTAAGTGGAGAATGATAAATAAAATTAATGGGTGTATATTGATTAATAAAAATAACTATTAACCAAGCTATTATATATAAAAATAAGATTAAATAAGCAGGACTCATGAATCTCCACACTACGATATATTTTCTTCCAAATAATAGAAAACCTAAGCCAAGTATTATCCAAAATGAAAAAGCTAATGCGGTATTAATGTAAAATTGATCCTCTAAAAAGAAGGAGATTAATCCTGCAATAAAAATTACATGATAAGTTACTAAAGATATTATTAATATTTTGTTAATGACGGGATATTCTCTTAATTCAATAAGACC
>SDBT01007346.1_pt1 | contig 18121 bp, 9 predicted proteins | sample 2277101 | NCBI WGS metagenome assembly SDBT01 (sample SAMN10404973, study PRJNA504765) | marine sediment metagenome | isolation source: marine sediment core GS10_PC15, 103 cmbsf | place: Arctic Ocean: Southern Knipovich Ridge | collected 2010
GAAAATCCAAAACCTCTACGTGGACTTTAACTCCTTGGTTACAAAGGGACAGATCCTCGTTGAGCTCGATCCGGAACTCTTTGAGACACGAGTTCAGCAGAATAAAGCCAACCTCAACAGTACGGTCGCCTCGCTTGAGAAATCTAAAGTGACGCTGGAAAATACAGAAAGAAGATATGACCGAACTAAAGCTCTTTTTGAAAAGGAACTTGTCTCATTCGAAGAAATGGATTCAGCAGAAGTTTCCTATTTTAATGCCCAGGCCGACCTTAAATCGGCCGAAGCAAGGCTGGAACAGGCCCAATCACAGCTCGACACAAGTAAAGTCGACCTGACGTACACGATCATCAGATCACCCATCGATGGTGTGGTTATCAACCGCAACATCAATATCGGACAAACAGTGGCGGCCAGTCTTCAGGCCCCCGTGCTCTTTCAAATCGCCAACGATCTGGCGAAGATGCAGGTGGAATGCAGCGTGGACGAAGCCGATATCGGTCGTGTAAAAGAAGGACAAAAAGTCCGCTTTAGTGTGGACGCCTTCCCGGAAGACGAGTTTGAAGGCATCATAAGCCAGGTGAGATATTCTCCCGTAGTTCAGCAGAACGTGGTCACCTACACCACCATCGTCAATGTGGATAATCCGGAATTAAAATTGATGCCGGGGATGACCGCCACAATCTCTATGATTACAGGAGAAGCAAGGAATGTTCTTCTGATTCCCAACTCCGCCTTGCGTTTTACTCCTGAACTCGATGCCGAAGAAATGAGAGCGCTCTACCAGGAGATGTTTGCAGGAATGGGAGGAGGCCGAGAAGCCGCCCCATCGAAAAAACCCGCAAACAGCGAAAGTGGCGAAAGAACCGAACGGCAGAGGCCCACTGGAGGAATGTCGGGCATGATGATGGGCATGGGCGGCGGCGGTTCACGGGGTTCCCGGCGTATGCAGATTCCTCCCTCAGTATGGTTTGAAGATGAAAACGGAAAGCTCAAAATGATCATGATCCGCACCGGCGTCACAGACAACACCAATACAGAAATCATCTCTGGTGACATCACGGAAGGCCAGGAGATTATAACCGGTCAAAGCTCATCCAGCTCAAACAGCAGGGGACGTTCAAGTAATCCCATGCGCGGCGGCGGTATGATGTTTATGCGGCGTTAGTCAATTTCTAATTAACTTCCAAAGGATAAAAAAATGGATAACAACAATATTATCCAAATCGAAAATGTCAAAAGAGTGTACAAGGTCGGCGAAACAGAGGTCCATGCACTCCAAGGCATCTCCTTCAGCATTAAAAAAGGCGGAATTGTCGCCATTATGGGCCCCTCGGGTTCCGGCAAATCCACCCTTATGAATATCATCGGTTGTCTGGACAACCCTTCGAGCGGAAAATATCTCCTGGAAGGTGAGGAAGTTTCGATGTTTGACAAAAACAAACTGGCCCTGGTTCGTAACAAAAGAATCGGTTTTATCTTCCAGAGTTTCAACCTCCTTGCGAGAACAACAGCGTTGGAAAACACTGAATTACCTTTGGTGTACTCCGATGTGCCCAGAAAAAAAGCAAGGGACATGGCCATGAAGGCCCTGGCTCAGGTGGGCCTTGAAGGCCGGGAGCTTCACAAGACCAACCAGATCTCCGGTGGAGAGATGCAGCGAGTGGCTATAGCCCGTGCGCTGGTCAACAATCCCTCCCTGCTTCTCGCAGACGAACCCACGGGGAACCTGGACACTAAAACCGGAATAGAAATCATGGATATATTCAAAAAGCTCAACCAGGAACAAAATATCACAATCATTCTCGTCACACACGATCCGGATGTTGCGGTTATCTCTAACCGCCGGATCTATATCCGTGACGGCCTTATAGAAAGAGAGGAAAGGGAGTAAGTTATGAATATTATCAAAATATCGCGTGTGTCTCTGAAAGCCCTAAGTCGGAATAAGATGCGGTCTTTTTTGACTGCCTTGGGTATTATTATCGGCGTGGGAGCTGTCATCGCCATGGTCAGTATCGGACAAGGTGCGAAAGCCGCCGTTGAAGACCGGTTCACATCCATGGGGACGAACCTCCTCACCGTCCGTTCCGGCAGCCGGTCCCGTGGAGGGCTTCATGGAGGAGCGGGCTCCTCTCAGAATTTAACAGAGGCCGATGCCGAAGCGGTCGCAGAGGCAGAGGCCGTGGAATATATGTCTCCCCAAGTCTCCACCCGGACACAGGTCAAGTATGGCAATAAAAACTGGAACACATCCATCCAGGGTGTCGGCGCAGCCTATCCTATGATCCGGAACTGGGAACTCGACATCGGTATTTTTTTTGATAACAACATGGTCCGGGCGGGGCAAAAAGTCGCCGTTCTCGGTAGTGACGTCAACCAAAACCTCTTTGAAGGCGCCGATCCCATCGGCCAGGTAATCCGGATAAACCGTGTTCCCTTCAGAGTCATCGGAGTGTTGAAGACAAAGGGAGAAGCCGGAGGGTGGGGCAGTCATGACGACCAGATAGTCGTCCCCTATACCTCGGCCCAAAGACTCACTGGTCGACGTTCCAGACTCAACTCTATCGAGGTCAGTTCGTTTACGGGAAGATCACAGGAAGCCAAGTTGGAGATAGAAGAAATCATGAGGATCCGGCACAAAATCGCACCGGGCGCCGATGACGATTTTCGCGTCAGCGATATGACTGAAATCGCCGAGGCCGCAGGCGAATCGACCAAGATCCTGACCATTCTTCTCGCGGGAATTGCATCGGTCTCTCTTCTTGTCGGAGGGATCGGTATTATGAACATCATGCTGGTCTCGGTTACAGAGCGGATTCGTGAAATCGGCATCAGAATGGCCGTGGGAGCCAAAGAACGAGATATCCTCCTTCAGTTCCTTACGGAAGCCATCGTCTTGAGTATTTTTGGCGGCATACTAGGGATTCTAGTCGGTGTCGCCAGCTCAAAGCTCATCTCGAATCTGGCAGGCTGGTCGACCCTCATATCCATGGGCTCCATCATACTGGCTTTTGTCTTTTCGGGATCGGTCGGAGTGTTCTTCGGGTTCTACCCTGCCCGTAAGGCATCAAAGCTCGACCCTATAGAAGCCTTAAGATACGAATAAAAAGAATAGAACAAGCAGGAAAACCGTTGGGAGAAAAAAAGTTGATACAGCACAATATCGACTGATCCGACACTCCAGCTTAAAGTGAATTCAACTCAAGGAGAACTAAAAATGTTAAAACGTAACCGCACAATAGGGATAACCCTAATATTGATCCTGTTTGGTATACACGGACTTCAAGGCCAGACAGCCGAGAAGACAATTTCTCTCTCTTTAGAACAATGCATATTGAAGGCATTGGATAACAATTTAAGTGTGGCCATCAATGTGCTCACCCCTCAATTGTCCGAAATCGCTCTGACAGCATCCAGGGAAAAGTGGATTCCCAATCTTTCATTCGGTTTCGGTTACAGGAATACAAATCAAGTTTCATACTCTTTCCTCGATGCGTCCGATGCTGTTGAAACCAGAAACGACACCTATTCTGCCGATTTCAGCCAGCTTCTTCCTACTGGAGGAACGATCACGTTATCTGTAGACGGCGACAAAACAAATTCCAATAGAAGCTTCCAGTCCATCAATCCCAGATACGGGAGGACACTCTCCTTTAACTTCAACCAACCTCTCCTGCGCGACTTCGGCACAAAGATTAGCCGCAGGGAGATCATCATTGCCCAGAACAACTTCGACATGTCCGAACTCGACTTTAAAACCACTCTTGAGAATATCGTCTACAGCGTGGAAGAAAATTACTGGAATTTGGTCTACAGCATCGAAAACCTCAAAGTTCGAGAGCAGTCTCTCCAGCTGGCCGAGGACCTTCTGGAAAATAACAGACGGGCCGTAGAAGTGGGCACCATGGCGCCTTTAGATGTTCTCAGCGCCGAGTCTACGGTGGCCTCCCGAAGAGCGGACATCATCGAAACACGGGCTCAGGTCAAGAACAATGAGGACAATCTCAAAACTCTTATCAATATTGCTGCCGAGACAGATGACGCCGACCTTCTCACCATTTTCCCCACGGATCAGCCGGGATACGAGAAGATGTCGGTGAGCCTGGATCAAGCCCTGGCCACCGCGCTTGATAACAGAGCGAACTTGCAGTCAACACAGCTGGATATTAAGAACAGGGAAATAAATGTCAGCTGGGCAAAAAACCAGATGCTTCCCGGATTAAGCCTTTCGGCCCGGTACTGGAGCCCGGGAATTACCGGCGATCAAATTATCTACCTCAACAACAACGCCTTTACAGGAATCATTGTCGGCACCGTCCCCGGTTCGCCCTCAGATGCCTGGAAGGATGCCTTTGGACTCGTTTATGCCAACCTCTCCCTTACCCTTACCCTTGATATCCCCTTGGACACCCTCTTCACACAGACGACTCTCATTCAGGCAAGAATCAATCTTAAGCAAGCCATGCTGCGCTTGAAGAATCAAGAACAGCAGATTTTTCAGGAAATCAGAAATGCCGTGAGAGACGTAGAGACAAACCACCAAAGGGTTCAAGCCTATAAGATTGCCCGCGATCTGGCCCAAAGGCAGTTGGAAGGCGAAGAGGAAAGGCTCAAGGTTGGATTGACGACTCCCTATTTTGTTCTCCAGTACCAGAGAGATCTGCGCAACGCACAAATCATGGAACTCCGATCGATCATGGACTACAACCTTTCCCTGGCACGGCTGCAGAGATCCACGGGTGTGATCCTTTCAGAAAAGAATATTTCCATATTTGATGTTTTGAATAGATAATTATGGATCATCTCTAAAAGAGTTGGCAGGATTTTAAGGATTCATTGTTAAAGCACTTATTCAATCGTTAGAAAAAAAACACTCGAATCCTCGAATCCTCATGATCCTGATAATCCTCTGCATAAACTGTTCCAACTAATCGGGATAGGAACCCTAGACAAAAAAATAGCCTATTGCTTTATCTGAAAGAAACTTTAAAATAGAGCATAACTATGAAAACACTATGTAATTTTTTCATCATCTTTGTCTTGCTTCTTCCAGCCCTCGGTTTCCCACAAGAAAAAACAGAGTTCACTCTTGAGGAAATCATCCATATCGGGCTTGAAAAGAATCCACGAATTGCGGCACGGCAAAGTCAGGCCCAAGCGAAACAGGAAGCCTTCCTGGCCTCCAAACGGCTGTCCAATCCGGAATTCGAAGTGCAGGCCGGAAAGGGAGAGTCCTATGACGGTCTGGAGATCCGGAATACAAGCGAATTTACTATCAGCCAGCCGATCGAAAATCCGTTTAAACGGCGCCACCGTATCCTTGTCTATGAGAACGATTGGAAGGCATTTGAAAGCCTATCAGATTACTCAAGGCTCGAACTCATTCTTGAAATTAAAAACTTGTTTTACAGGATTCTATTTCTAAAGAATATTGAGGAACTTGTTCAGGAAAATTTTGACTCCGTCACCACGATCCTGCGCCTCATCGAAACACGGGTCCAATTCGGAGAAGTCAAAGAATTAGAGGCCATCAAGCTCCGCGTGGAAACACTTAAAGCTCAAAATGAATTGAACAGAATCCGGACTGAAAAAAAACTCGCCCAAGAGAGCCTCCATTCGCTCCTTGACAATTCACTTCCTTCAAATTTTAGCATCCGCGGAGTTCTGGACTATTTCCCCTATTCTGAAGAAGCGGAATCTCTTGTGACCAAAACAATGCTTTCCTATCCCTTGATCAAACAAAAAGAATTTGAAGTCAAGGCCGCTTTGAACAACCTGAGCCGTATCAAATGGAAAAGACTTCCCGATTTTAAACTCACCGGTTTCAGCTATAAAGAATTAGACGGTACGAACAAAGGTTTTGGACTGTCGCTGGATATCCCGCTGTGGAACTTCAACGCCAAGGAAATCGCCGAAGCAGAGTTTCTTGCAAGACAACACGAAGCAGAACTGAGGGCACTACTTCTTGACATCTCCACTGAAGTCAAATCCAAACTGACTAAGCTTCACTTGTCCGAACAGACACTCAACCTCTTTCATACAGGTCTCCTCAATCAAGCCGAGGAGAGCCTTAAAATTTCCGAAGTCAGCTACAAAGAAGGAGAAATCTCGCTCATCGACTATCTGGATTCGCAGCGGACTTTTTTCAGCATCATGTTTGACTACCAAGATTCTCTTTTTGCCTGGAATATGGATAAGGCAGCTCTTGAAAAAACGATTGGAGAAGACATCAAATGAAAAAATATATTATTCTGCTTACTGTTCTGCTTATGGTTTTCTGCGGAGGTCAAAAGAACGACACCCCAACCACTCAGAACGAAGACACTCATGAGCACGGCCAAGAGGGACAAGTTCATGAAGAAGATGAAACACCGGCAAAGCCGGAACATCAAGCAGAGGAGCACGAAGAGGACGAACACCAGGATGTGCATGTCTCTCTGGAAAAGCAGAAAGAGTGGGGGATAAAAGTTGGTTCCGCTGTTTTGGATGACATCATATCAAGGATTTCGCTCCCAGGTGTCCTTGTCCTCAACCAGAATAAAACCGCCCACATCTCCTCTTTTGTAGCAGGAAAAGTGACGGCCCTTTCTGTAGACTTGGGAACAAAGGTCCGGCAGGGCCAATCCGTCTGCACCATCAATTCTCCGGAATTCGCCCAAGCTCAAGCTGATTTTCTGGAAACACGAGCCCGGCTGAATCTTAGCCAGAAGGACTTCGAGCGAGCTCAAAAGTTGTTTGAAGAAAAGGCTCTTGAAGAAAAGGAGTTTTTGAGACGGGAGGCCGAGTACGAAAAACTCATCACCGAATATGGGGCACGTGGGTCGACTCTTCACTCCTACGGTTTAACTCACGAACACATCGAAGCCCTGATTTCAAAGTGTGAGGCCATCAAAGATGAAGAATACATGTGTGAGATCGCCGATCCCAATCTCCCTCTCCTCTCCCCACTCAGCGGGACCGTCGTTTTCAGAGATGTTATCCTTGGAGAACATGTCAACCCCGAAAAAACTGTGTTCACAGTGTCCAACCTCAACACACTCTGGGCTTTGCTGGATGCCTATGAAAAAGATTTACCTTTTATCAACAAAAACAGTGCGGTCACCATTGAATCTCCACTCTACCCAGGGAGAACGTTCGAAGGTAAAATAACCTATATCAGCGATCTCATGGATGAACAGTTGAGGACAGTAAAAATCCGTGTCGAGGTCAATAATGCTGAAGGCCTGCTCAAACCAAACATGTACATTCAGGGCATTGTCGAAAATATTTCTGAAACCAAAAACACTTTGGTGATTCCGGATGAGGCCGTCCAAAATCTCGAAGGAGAAAAAGTCGTGTTTGTCCTAGAAGAAGAGGATATCTTCACTGTCCGTCATATCTCTCTTGGATTAAGAATCGGCAGTTTAAGAGTTATCACTGGAGGTTTGACATCCACCGATAAACTCGCCGTTAAAGGCGCATTTTATCTCAAAACAGAACTGACCAAGGCGACCTTTGGACAAGCACATGTTCATTAATCACAAACAGCTGGGATGATCGATGATATCCAAAATCATTCAATTCTCTCTCAAGCAGCGTCTATTCATCATCATGACGACGGTTATCGTGGCCGTCCTGGGACTTCTGGCCTTCCAGAGTCTCCCCATAGATGTGTTTCCGGATCCCTCACCGCCGCTAGTGCAGGTCTACACAGAAGGGCACGGCATGGCTCCGGAAGAGATTGAGCGGTTCATCTCCTATCCGATCGAATCGGCCATGTTCGGCCTGCCCAAAGTCAAAAATATCCGCTCCGTTTCCACCTTCGCTCTCTCCATCGTTAATGTTTATTTTGAAGACGGCACCGACATCTACTGGGCCAGACAGCTGGTCGCCCAGCGCCTCCTTGAAGCCAGGGAGACTCTTCCCGAACAGGCCGACAACTCTGTTCTAGGCCCCATCGCTACAGGTTTAGGCCTCGTCTATCTCTATTACCTCGAAGGAGAGGGACATTCGCTACTGGAACTGCGTACACTCCAGGACTGGTTGGTCAAATACGAACTCAAATCTGTCCCGGATGTGTCTCAGGTTCTCAGTATTGGCGGAGACGTTAAGCAGTACCAAATACTCACAAATCCACAGCTTCTCCTTAAATACAATCTCACCATCTCAGACCTCATCGAAAGAGTGCGCAAAAATAATCAAAATGTCGGCGCCGGCTTTATCATACGAGGAAAAGAGGAGTACATTGTCAGAAGTATTGGCCTCATCCAGACCATCCAAGATTTAGAGAACATCGTGGTCACTAATTATGAAGGAACACCTGTGTTCCTTAAAAATGTCGCTGACGTCCAGCTCCTTCCGGCGATAAAAAGAGGTTCGGCAATGGTCAATGGGGAGGGAGAAAAAGTCGTCGGTATGGTACTCAAACTCTTTGGATCAAATACGACGAAAGTCATCACGGACATCGAACGGCGCATAGAGGATATCAACAAATCACTCCCGGAAGGTGTCCGGATCGTCCCCTTTTATAACCAGGCTTCACTGGTAAAAAGAACCTTTTCGACAGTCTCCACAAATCTTTTACTGGGAATCATCCTTGTCATCCTTGTTCTGTTCCTATTTATGGGAAATCTCCCCTCGGCATTCATTGCCGTCCTTTCCCTGCCCTTTTCCATCCTGTTTTCCTTTATTTTGATGCAGAGGATTAACCTCGCTGCCGACTTGATATCTTTTGGCGGATTTGCTATCGCTATCGGACTGATAGCTGACGCGGCCATCATCTTTGTCGAAAACATCCACCGCCATCTCCAGCTTCCCTACGAGTCCAAGGTTAAGGCAATCATCACCGCCGGAGAAGAAGTGGGAAGGCCCTTGTTCTTTGCCATCATCATTATCATTCTCGTCTTTCTTCCCATTTTTACGCTGACAGGGACGGAAGGGATCATGTTCCGTCCTATGGGCTTCACTATTGTCTTTGCTTTAGCCGGATCGTTGATCTTTGCACTCATCACTATCCCCCCTCTCTCCTTTTATCTTATGCGAAAAAAGGGCGCCGTTAAACAAGAACCATTCCTGATCAGGAATATAAAAAAACTTTATATCCCGCTTTTCAAGGCCTGCCAGAGACACAGGAAGAGAGTTTTTCTCGTCACTTTTGTGGTGTTTGCCATAGGTCTGGCCCTTGTTCCGTTTATGGGAAGAGAGTACATCCCCTACCTGGAAGAAGGGACTCTCCACCTCAGAGCTACATTCGATCCCAACATCAGCCTAACAGAAACGATTGCCATGACTTCATCCATTGAGAAAACCCTTATAAACATTCCGGAAATCACAGGGATTCTCAGCCGGATTGGACGGGGCGAGGTCGGGAGTCACGCCCATCTTATCAACGAGGCCGAGATCCTCATCCAGATCCAACCCATTCAGAAGTGGAAGCGGTTCAAGCACAAAGATGAACTCATCGATGAGATCGAACGCCATCTGGAAGAGTTCCCTGGTATCAGCCTGAACATGACACAGCCTATCGCTCACAGTCTTGACGAACTTATAACCGGAGTGAAGGCACAGCTGGCGGTAAAGCTCTACGGCGAAGATTTTGAAATCCTCAAAGACAAAGCCACCCAGATCAAGGACCAGTTGGCAAAAATCGAAGGAGCTTTTGATGTCCAAATGGAGCAGTTCACCGGACAGAACCATGTCCAGATTGTTCTGGATAGACCTCAAATCGCACGCTACGGCATCAACATTCAAGACATTCAGGAGACCATTGAAGCCGCGGTTGGAGGCATCACGCTGGGCCAGGTCTATGAAGAGCAGAAGAGATTTGACATTTTTCTCCGGTTCGGATCACAGTTCCGCCAAAGCATTGAGTATATCGAAAATCTCCTGATCCGCCTGCCCAATGGAGGCCAAATCCCCCTGAAACAACTTGCCACAACGAAGGAGGTCATCGGAGCCAGAGCTATCAACAGGGAGCACAACAAACGATTTATCACCATCCAGGCTAACATCAGGGGAAGAGACATTGGACGTTTTGTGGTGGAAGCCCAGAAAAAAATCGAAGACACTGTGACTCTTCCTTCCGAATATTCCATGTCCTGGGGAGGCCAGTTTGAGCTTCAGCAGAGAGCCAACAAAAGGTTGGGGCTAATCATGCCCATCACCCTTGCCTTGGTCGCGCTCCTGCTGTTCACGATTTTCTCCTCCTTCCAGGAGGTTTTGATCATCTTCATCAATATTCCACTGGCACTGACCGGGGGAATCATTGCCCTGAAGATATCGGGTCTATACCTGAGTGTCCCGGCCTCTATTGGATTTATTGCTATCTTCGGTATCGCATTGGAGGACGGCCTTGTCCTGATCTCTGCATTTCACCGCAAATTAAAGGATGGCCTGTCCATGAAAGAGGCCATTCTGGATGGAGTGCAGACAAAACTCAGACCGGTCCTGATGACAAGCTTCACCACCATTTTTGGTGTTTTGCCTCTCCTTCTCGCCCAGGGTCCGGGAGCGGAGATTCAGAGGCCTTTGGCGACCGTTGTTGTGGGGGGACTCATCACTTCCACCTTAGTGACACTCATCGTCCTTCCTCTCATTTTCCAGAGTTTAAAAAAAGAAAAAATCAAAGGATGAAAATAGGCGCAGGAAAATCCTTCACTCTATTTATTCTCTATGCTTTTTTACTGACTTGTTCTCCATCCCAAAGAGGAGTGATCGTGCTCTGTGCAGGAGATAGTCTGACTGAATCCTCCTATCCGAAGTTTTTGAAAAATATTCTGATCTCCGAAGGGACCCGGGCCAAAATCCTCAATTTTGGCCGCAGGGGAAACACGACAGGAGAATATCTGAATTATCTACTCAACAACAAGGAATCTTTGGCCAAAAAGCATCCGGATATTGTCTGCCTTCTCCTTGGAACAAATGATGTCCGCAACGACCATGATAGAACCTCCAACGAACAGTTCTACACAAACATGAAAGATATCATAGCCATTTTCAGCCAGTTCAAAGATCCGAATGGAAAAAAAACACGGATTCTTCTCTCCACAATCCCCCCTATACCGGAAGAAGTCTCCTTCCCCTTCTCCCCAGAATCACAGGAACGCGTAGTCAATGAGATCAATCCCCTCATTTTAAAAATTGGTAAAGAGGAAAACCTCCCGGTCGTGGATAACACCACCCTCTTTTTAAAGGAGCCCGGTCTTCTTCCCGAAGTGCACCCCACTGAAGAAGGCTACAGGCGTCTGGCCCATAACTGGTTTAAGGCTCTACAGCCATTGATAAAGTAAACGGAAAGGGTTCGAGGGGTCAAGGATTCGAGGGGTCGAGTGAAATGAATTAAGAAGGATAAAGAAAGGAGTCCAGAACCCTAGAACCCTTGTACCCTTGAATCCTTATATCCTTTAATCCTTGTATCTTTGTATCCTTAAATTTCTAGAGAATCGATAGAATTTAAATGATTTTTAAGTCCCAAATTGCTACACTGATACATGCTTTCTATTTTTTGAAGAAAAAATGAAAGAAAATCAGTTTTTTTTCGTCTTAACTATATAAGAATAAATATTTTAGTTTTTGTTCACTCAGAAACTTTATGGAAGCCGTTCAACCATAGATTTTTTATGGAGAAATAATGAGAAAATTAATAATTTTGATTTTGACCTTAAGTATCGGCCTGGCCGCGGGGTGCGGAAAATCCAGAACACAGGATTCCCCGTCAGATAAAGCTCCCGCAAAAAAAACTTCAACTCAAGAAGGTGCAGAAAACCCAGACATCGATATAGACAAGCTGAATATCCCTGAAGAGATGAAGGCCGCCATCAAGTCTGGAATGATCCCAAAGGAGCGGGTGGCAGAGATGCTGAAACAAATGCAGGGTGGGGGAGAGGCTCCCCTTGTCAAAGTCGGACGCGTCAGCCGGAAAGATCTGAACTCCTATCTTATTCTCAATGGAGTCGTTGAGCCGGAGCGTACCGTTGAACTCCATTCCCGACTTTCTACATATGTAAAAGAAATCCTCCGGGAGGAGGGCGCCTATGTGAAGGAGAATGATATCCTGGCTCTCCTCGACGACACAGAAATCATGATCGGTTATCAACAGGCCAGCATTCAGCTTGAACAGGCCAAACTCAGCTATGAAGAGGCAAAAACAACACTCGAACGCAGTCAGGAACTCATGAACAGAGAACTGATTTCGCTGCAGGAATATCTCGCCGCAGAAACTCAGCTTAAACAAAAAAGACTCGACTATGACAACCGGCAGGAAGCCTTCAAGAATCTGCAGCTCCAGTTAAATTGGACCAAGATTCGAGCCCTGGCGGAAGGATATATCACAGAGAGACTGATCGAGGTCGGAGACAAGGTCAATGCAAACCAGCAGGTCTTCACAATCGAAGATTTTTCCCCGCTTCTCATCCGGGTATTTGTTCCTTCGGCCGATTCCATCAAATTGACTCCGGGAATGATTGCGGAAATTACCACCGATATCCTGAAAGGATCCATGTTTATGGGAAACGTCAAGCTGATCAATCCTCGAATTGATGTCCAGTCAGGGACCGTCAAAGTGACTATTGAGACATACGATGAATCTCTCCGGATGAAACCGGGGATGTTCGTTGAAGTTCGGATCATCATCGGCCAAAAAGAGAACGTCCTCGTTATACCCCGTAAAGCCATTCTCTATAAACAGAATAAAACTTTTGTTTTTCTAGTCAACCAGATGCAAACAGAACAAAGAGAGATCACCCTCGGTTTGCTTGAAGAAGACTTGGTTGAAATTGTCGATGGCCTTGTGGAAGGAGATATGATTGTCACGGTAGGAATCGAATCTCTCAAAGACGGGCAGAGAGTCAAAGTCGTCCAATGAAAATCGTCAAGTTTTCCATCAACCGCCCCGTGGCCATATCTATGTTCACGGTGGCCGCATTGATATTTGGGCTTATTTCGTATTCCAGACTAAATCTTAATTTGCTCCCTAATATATCTTACCCGACACTGACCATTAAAACCGAATATCCGGGAACCGCTCCTTCAGAAATTGAGAACATCCTATCCAAGCCGATCGAAGAAACCTGTGGAGTTGTGGATAATGTGATCCGGATCTCTTCGGTGTCCCGAGCGGAGCTTTCGGAAGTCACCATCGAGTTTGCCTGGAATACCAACATGGATTTCGCCACTTTAAAAGTCCGTGAAAAACTGGACCTGATGCGGATGCCTCTGGAAGCGAGGAAGCCAATCATTCTGAGGTATGATCCCAATCAGGAGCCCATCATGAAGCTGGGGATCACCGGGGATTCCGATCTGTCTCGAATCCGCTATATTGCGGAAACCGAACTCAAGCAGGCGCTGGAAAGCATCGAGGGTGTGGCAGCATGCTCGATTTCCGGAGGTCTCGAAGATGAGATCCATATCGATATCGACGAGCAGAAACTCAGCCTTCTCAATATACCGATATCCACGGTCGTCAGCCGGTTGTCTCAAGAAAATGTCAATTTATCCGCCGGTATTTTGAAACAGAAGGATAGCCAATTCCTCGTCCGGACGGTCAACGAGTTCAAGACTGTCGAAGAGATCAAAGATATCATCATCATCAGGCGTGGCGACATTCTTATAAAACTGGGAAGTTTTGCCGAAGTCTTCCGGGGGTACAAGGAACGGAAGGTCATCTCGAAGATCAACGGACAGGAGTGTATCGAAGCCGCTATCTACAGAGCGGCCGATGCCAATACGGTCAAGGTCTCTAATATGGTCATGGAAAGGCTGGCTCGAGTCCGTGAAAATGTTCTCAAGCCTAGAGGCCTGGACTATCTGGTCATCACCAACCAGGCAAAGTTTATAAAAAATACAATCCGCCAGGTCATTCAAACGGCCATTATTGGAGGGATTCTAGCCATCCTTATTCTTCTCTATTTCCTTAAAAATCTGCGGAGCACCATTATTATCGGGGCCGCTATTCCCATATCTGTTATTATCACGTTCTTTTTGATGTACACGTCAAATATTTCGCTCAACATCATATCGTTAGGAGGTTTGGCCCTTGGCATTGGTATGCTTGTGGATAACTCCATCGTTGTTCTGGAGTCTATCCAGCGATACAGGGAGGACGGAATGGACCTCTATAACTCTGCCTTGAAGGGCACCTCCGAGGTGGCCGGAGCCGTAACCGCCTCAACTTTTACTACCGTCGCCGTGTTTTTTCCCATCGTCTTTGTGGAAGGAATCGCGGGACAGCTGTTTAAAGACATGGCCCTGACCGTAACCTTTTCCCTTCTTGCCTCGCTTGCCGTCTCACTGACCTTAGTCCCAATGTTGAATTCTACCCTGCGGAGGGAGCAATCCAAAGAACGCTTCACCAGGTTTGTTAAATTTATTTTTAAACCCGTGGACAAAGTGTATGACCGATTCTATCAATTCTATAAAAAGGTCCAGGACTTCTCTTTCCGCCGAAAAACACTCATTTTTGTAGCGGTGTTTCTCTTGTTTATTTTCTCGATCTATATGACACGCACCATGGGACAGGAACTGATTCCTGTTATCTCTCAGGGTGAATTTTTGATCAATGTCGAATTCAAACCCGGAACCTCTCTTTCTGAAAATGCCGGAATTGTCTCAGATATCACTGATATATTACAGCCGTATGAGGAGATCGAAAACATTTACGAATTGATAGGAAAAGGGTCTTTGGGAGGAATTTCCTTTCAAGAGGAAAGAGAAAACCTCTCAGAACTTACGATCCGGCTTAAGGAAGGGATTCTGGGCAAAAAAGAAGACCAGATCATGGAGAGAGTTAGGGCAGACCTCAGCAAATTTACAACCACTAATATCAAGGTCTATAAACCTCGGCTTTTTTCTTTCAAAGCCCCATTGGAAGTCGTCGTGTCTGCCAAAGATCTGGATGTGATCAAAAGGGTTTCAGATGAACTTCTGGAGAAACTGCGGAGTGTTGAAGGCATTATCGACCTAAAATCCAGCATGGAAGAAGGCTACCCCGAGATCCAGATCGTCTTCAACCGAGCGATCCTCGCATCACAAGACATGACGATCAATTCTGTGGGATCACAGATTAGAAATAAAATCGAAGGTGAAGTCGCCACAAGGTTTATTGAAAGCGACCGGGAAGTCGACATCCGTGTCCGTCTCTCTGAGAACTTTAGGGACCGCGTGGACAAGATCTCACGTATTAATATCAGGAATGGCTTGGGAGTTATGGTGCCTCTTCGAGCGCTGGCAGACATTCGCATCAGTGAGGGTCCGGCCGAGATCAGACGGATCGGCCAGCAAAAATCTGCTGTGATTACCGGCAATATCTCCGGAATCGCCCTGGACGAAGCCAAGGAAAAAATTATGGCTGCGGCCGTGACCATCGACAAACCTCCCGACAGCACGATTTACCTGGCCGGCCAAAGCATGGAACAGGATGTGGCCTTCTCCTCCATGATCTTTGCCATCCTCCTGGCCATCTTTTTGGTCTATCTGGTGATGGCCTCGCAGTTCGAATCCTTTATAAAACCCCTTATTATTATGTTCACCATTCCACTCGGTATTATTGGAGTCATTCTGGTCGGATTGATCGCAAACATGTCCATCAATGTGATCGTACTTATCGGATTAGTTATCCTTTCCGGAATTATCGTCAACAACGCAATTGTGCTTGTCGACTATATCGGCAAACTCCAAGAACGCGGGATGAAAAAAATCGAGGCCATAAAAACGGCCGCCCAGGTTAGGTGGCGGCCCATCCTCATGACTACGATCACAACCATATTGGGGCTCTCTCCCATGGCCCTGGATTTTAATGAAGGTTTTGAGATCCGCATTCCATTGGCTTTGACACTGATCGGAGGCCTGTTTTTCGGGACATTCCTGACCTTAGTCTTCATTCCGCTTGTCTATAACCTGATTGTCAAAGAAACCCCATCCATAAAGGTGGAGCACAAAAATCCGTTTTTTTTAAAGGGGAAAGAGCAATGAATCTCCCTGAGTTTTCTATTAAAAAACCCGTTACCATCATCGTAGTGATGCTTATATTCATCACCATCGGCATCATATCCATAACCAAACTTCCCCTTGAAATGATGCCCGATATCTCCTTTCCCGGACTCATGGTGCAGGTCCCCTATCCGTCGTCCTCCCCCGAAGAGGTGGAGCGGATCATCACCCGGCCTATCGAAGATATTCTGGCCACCGTCAACAATCTTGATACGCTCAGCTCGACCTCGTCGGATTCGTCTTCCATGATCCATATGCAGTTCACATCAGGCACTAATATGGACGTGGCCTCCATGGAAATTCGGGACAAGCTCGACCTGATTCGCGATAAGCTTCCCGATGACATTGAGAACATCCGGATACGCCGTTTTAGCATGAATGACCGCCCTGTCATCAATTTTAGCGTAACAATGCCTGGAGATTTGGAAACCCTTAATTACTGGTCTGAAAATTTTATCATGCAGGAACTGGAACGGATCGAGGGGGTCGCCAATGTGGACATTCGAGGACTCCGCAACAAGGTTCTCACCATCTTCCTGAAGCCTGAGATTTTTTATGCCTCCTCCATCCGTATTACGGACCTCATCAATACCATTCGCAACAATAATATCAATATTTCTGCCGGATATATCGAAGACGACAGCATCCGATACGTCACTCGAATCCCAGGAGAATTGAAAGTCCTTGAGGAAATTAAAAGCCTTCCTTTAAATAGCAAAGGCCTCTCTATCGCCGATGTTGCAACTGTCACTTACGATTATCCCATGCAAGAACAGTTTAACCGGCTCGATGGAAACGAGACCGTCCGCTTTCAGATCTATCGTGCCTCCAACGCCAATATTGTGGATGTCTGTAATGCCGTCAAGAATACGATGCTCCAAATCCAAAGGACCGAACCCGTGCTGGAAAACATTCAAACAATTTTCTATATGGACCAGTCCGTGGATATCCTCAGAAGCCTTAAGGATTTGACAATTTCAGGAATAGTCGGCGGGCTCATGGCCATTTTGGTGCTGATTTTCTTTTTGAGAAAATTCCGCACCACCATAATCATTGGAATCGCTATCCCCATGGCCATCGTGTTCACGTTCAGCCTCATGTATCTCTATAAGACCGTCTTCGGAGCCGATGTCACGATCAATATCATATCCCTCAGTGGATTGATGATGGCCGTTGGGATGCTGCTGGATAACAGCGTCGTGGTCCTGGAGAACATCTTTCGACTTCGTCAGGAGAAGAACTATTCTGCCCTCGATGCCTCCACAATAGGAAGCAGTCAAGTGGTTCTTGCCGTCACGGCTTCGACATTGACCACCTTGGTCGTTTTTGTTTCTCTAGGCTTTATGTCTAAATCCGGATTTGGTCGATTTATGACAGACTTTGCTCTGACAATATCTCTCGCCTTGATTGCCTCCCTTATGGTCGCCCTCACATTCATTCCACTGGCCAGCAGCCGCCTTCTTGTTGGGAAATCCAAAGAAAAGGCACGATGGCTTGTCAAAATGACCAACCTGTATGAAAAAATCATCAGTTTCAACATCAAAAACTGGAAAACTAAGACTTTAATTGTAGGAGTCGCTCTGGCTTTTATGGGTTCTGCAGCTTTCTTATTTTTAAATCTCGAGCGTGAATTCATGCCCAGAAGCTCTGAAAGGGAAGTCAATCTTACTGTATACATGCCGAGAAGCTTCACGCTTGACCAGATGAAAACTCTGTTCAGCACCTACGAAGAGATTCTTTTGCCCAGGAAAGAAGAGTTGGGCCTAGAGCATTTAACGATTGAATTCGGAGTCGGCTTCGCACGGCAGGGCCGATTCCAGGGAAGGATCGAGCTGAACCTGACCGACGACGGTCCATCCGTGGAAGAGATCAAAGAAAGCCTCAAAAAATTGCTCCCAGAGCGAGCGGGAATCACCTACGAATACGGGCAGAGGTTTGGCCGGGGTGGTCATTCCATGGGTATATCAGTCGAGCTGATTGGAATGGACTATACAAAATTAACAGAACTGGCACCTATGGTCATGGAAAAAATCCGAACTGTTAAAGATGTCGAGGACGTGACCAGTGACCTTGAGGGAGGAAGTACGCAATTGGTGATCCAGGTGGACCGAAAGAAGGCCGAAAGCTCCGGAGTCAACAGCCGGATGATCGCACAGAC
>SDBT01007347.1_pt1 | contig 18121 bp, 27 predicted proteins | sample 2277101 | NCBI WGS metagenome assembly SDBT01 (sample SAMN10404973, study PRJNA504765) | marine sediment metagenome | isolation source: marine sediment core GS10_PC15, 103 cmbsf | place: Arctic Ocean: Southern Knipovich Ridge | collected 2010
TCGTTATTATCAAGTATCATGGCGATAGTAGTTATACCATTGGTACTAGGATCGAGACCCGGAGGCACTACAATCTTCAAGATATTGGTATTACCAATACCAGTAGGCGGAGTCGGGGTAGTAACTGAGCTAAGGGTAGGTTTATTGGTGTAATCATACAAGACTTGCCAGACATCAGTCAATGTGTGGCCAGTACTGGCACGAAACTCTATTGTCACATTAGTATCCGTGTATGCCGCCGCAGTGCCACAGTTAAAGTCACCGGCATAAGCGGCTCCGTCCTTCTTAACTTCAAAGGTGTCTGGCGTGCTTGTGGTCTTAATACGTACCAGATACGTGGTGTCTGTGGCGTTATTGGCCATCGAGTATATTATATCGCTGAGTCCACTACCAACCGTCACCTTAGAGGCCACAATGCCTTGCACCACATCAGCGTCGGGATAAGACGCATCATTGAGATCATGGGCAATCCCGGTATCGTCATACTTCCATCGAGTATTACTATCATCCCATTCCAGAAGATGATTCTTAGTGACCGCCAGCAACCTGCGTGTCGGTGATACTTCGTCAACACTCTGATCGAACATTGCCATTAACAATACTTCTTCTGTCATGGCAGTCGAGGTTACCCCATTACGTTTAACTGTCTTAGCCGTACCCCAACCAAACCGCTTTTTAATCAGACCGTCCTCGAACCAGACATTCTTGCAGGCCGAACAGTATCTCGGGTCCAGGTCCGTAGCCGGAATATGATTAGCCAAACCCCGGTCCGGCTGATTAACTACAATGAATTCTTCTATTCTGTCGTCTGCCATTACATTCCTGTGAATCTACCCCATTGGACGTAATATGACGCACCTGAGTTACACGCCGCACGTATACCAATAGCACTTTGTGGCCACATAAGGATGCCCTTGCCTAGCCCCAACTTTTGTCCTGACGTTAAGCCAGACATACCACTCATGTGAATATGGACAAACGCAGCGGACGCTACCACAGTACCAGCCGCCGATAAATTGTATATAAATACCCCTGTCGTTGAATTGGTTGACAATGTTGCCATAGTAACTAGCGTAGTAGATGTCTGACTAGCGATCAACGTAACCCCGTCTAGTGGGTTAGATACGGTACTGACGTTCATCTGTCGATTGAAGTCAATAGACGTGCCCGCCCCTTGGGTTCTCACCCCTAAATGTATCTTAGCAAAAGCCATGATTTACTCCTAAACAGCTTGTGGTGATATAAAGATATTGACCCCACGCCTATGTAGTAACGATACCGTGGGAGTCCTGCCCCATTGTGGCCGCCAAGTCTTAGGTTCGCCTTCGGTCCAGCCGCGACGTTTGGCTAATTTGAGAGATTCTCGTTCAAAGCGTGCGCCCCTGTCCCACATGGAAAATGACAAGGCTCCGTAGTAAGCGGCCTTATAGACTATAGCCATCTCCAGCCGTCTCAGTGGGCATTCATCGTCATGGTCGGTATCGAATCGCCGGGGCCACTTGATTACCGTTAAGGATATGGTATTGGTGGCATCGCTGGCGAAAGGATACACCCTAAGCTCGTCTGCCTCCCATGTATAGTATTGTGGAAACCCTTGACCAGTTTGCTCGGGATTGGGGAAGTTATCGGCAAACTGATCCGGCGTCAAATACATCATCGGATAACCACTGGTATCGTGATTGTATACACATGAAGTAATATCCTTGATATTGGGATCGAGAGCATACTGTGCTCTACCGACTACCAATTTGATTGTTTCTACGGACTTCATGGATCGCCAGTTGCGAACGCTGGCTATATCCTCTAAGCCCGTATTAAGCCAGTCTATACGCAAAGAAGCGTTGATGTTTGATGGATTACCCAGCACAGAATCTATGTGGGCAGTCATCTCGCTTCTGGTTAATGTTTTAGTGTCATCAGCCATTATACCTCCTTACTTCCGCCCCAGCCCACGGGACTGAGACGGAAACAAGAACCTTTACATTCCAGTTGCTACAAAGCGACCACTACAGATACCACACGTTGAAGCAAGAAATGCATTTGGATCTGATGCGGTAGAATTATACATTTCTAGTCTGCCATTCAGGTGTGCGGTGGACTGATTCCAATGAATTAGCGCACCACTATTCAACGATACGTGTATATTGTTGCACCGACGAAAATACTTTTCAATCACAGACGTATTATAGATTCCTCCTTCACTGGCTGACAATGCTATAGTGCCTGTCATTGTCCATACACCGTGCCCAACACGCCTGCGCTTACCTGATATTACTATAACTGGCTGTCCATTTGCCATAACTATCTCCTTACATCCCGGTTGCCGTAAATACCCCACTACAAACAGTACATCCGGCTTGATCGAAACCAGTGTCATCAGTGGTAGAGTTATACATTTCCAGCGTGCCGTTAAGATGCGTGACTGACTGGTTCCAGTGTGCTAAAAAACCGCTATTCAGCGCCACTTGCACATGCTGACACCTACGAAAATGTCTTTCAATAACAGACATATTATACGACGAGTTGCCCGCAGCCAAACCAATTTTTCCATCTAGCTGCCACATCCCGTGACCAATGCGTCTGCGATGCCCGTTAATACTAATAACTGGTTGTCCGCGTGCCATAACTATCTCCTTATATGTACACTACATGCCTGTAGCACGAAATGTTCCTGTATGAGCGCCACCCGCTTCAGGAGCGAAACTAGCTGCCTTTGTAGATGTATACGATGCGATATGTCCGTGCATGTGTGTGGTTGACTGATTCCAGTGCAATACCGCACCGCCGTCTATACTGATCTCAATGTTCTGACATCTACGAAACTGACCTTCAATAGCACAAGTAAACCAGCCTTCATCGTTATCCGCGAAGGTAACAGCGCCGCACACTTGCCACATTCCGTGACCTATCCGTCGGCGTTTACCGGATACTGTAATTACGGCTACACCTTTTGCCATGACTATCTCCTTAACAACCCACCACCACCCGCAACTTAATGCGTCATATCAATTATAGTCTAATGGTTAAACCTACACTCACTCGAAGAACCAATCCACCGAGAAGTACTTGGCCGCTGTGCCTGCGTCTCCAAGTAATCTACCAACTGGGAACGTGGCAGAACCACCAAAGGTAGCCGTATTTACAGCGCCAGATGCAGCAGCACCAACCAAATGAGATGAAACAGTCACGTTGCTAAGAAACGCTGGGAATACACCGCGAGTCACTAGCAGTTGGTAACCGCTTGTAGTACCACTGGCTGTAGTCACACCAACTGCCTTACCGTCGGTAGCCTCTTGAGCACTGACTTTCACGCTGGCGAAATGTACGCCATAATATCTATTGGGGCGTAGTACTCCTGCCATGTCCGTCGCCATACTCTTCGGGAGTTCTCCTTGAAGTGTAACAAGGGTGGTTTTACCGGCAGCCCCGACTTCTACACTTTCTATTGGCACAACGAAGGGTGATGCTGACCCAGACATAATCTCAAGGGTGCCATTCTCGAACTTAGCGGCAGTGGCTATAATGGCAGCATTGCTCACCTTAATCTCACGCGATCCTGCCCCGCCATAACGACCCGTCGCCGAGACGAAATGACTACCAGAGAGTTTAACAGAAGACAGATAGAAACTGTTAGCAACCATTACTTTACCAGCAGTAACGACACTTGCCTCTTTCACAAAAGCCCAGCGATACCTGATATGCCCATCGTCGTGAAACGTACCAACAGGCACGTCCTGTTTTGAAGCGGACTGGCCGCTCTTTTGTAATTCGGCAACCGTTTTGCCAAAATCATTTATTTGATAAGCCATAACTTATCTCCTTAAAAGTTAGTTGTCATTCTAGCCGTTCTGACTGATGTTGAAGATACAGCCAGTCCAACGAGGCTGAACCCGACAGAAGTTGAAGATCGCCAGATACTGAGCCATCGTCTTAATAGGCACGTTGGGAATGGACTTCTGCTCCGTCCAACTCAACCACCACATAGGATCAACGGCCATCTTGATAGCACGGTCGTCGATTGCCCGCAGTTCACCGCTTCTGGCATCCACTGAGTGAACAATGGGGGCACCCTTAAAAGCGATCTGGGTATAGTTGTTGTCGCCAACGGTGACCTTGGTATCCATGATGAACTCAAGTTGGTTACGCTCGTATATCTCCACCACAGTCTGGTCCGTACCCCAGATATTGACCCGTCCACCCTGATCGACAATAGTGCGCTGCATATTGGACATGTTGGCTTCCAGTTCGCTGGCTGCGGCCTGACCACTCATATCGGTAGACTGAGATCTCCACCAATACTTGGCGGCACTGGGGGTAATCTCACCGACCGCGACCGTCTGGGAACTCTTGGCGGTGGCAGGAATCAGGAGGTTAATACCATTGGCCTGTATACCTGTACCACTACCACTCCAGAACTGACTGATGAAGGTACGCTTCATCGACTCGACAGTAATCTTTTCCTTGTCGTCATAGATGTCCGTTATCTTACCGGAGCCCCGGTTCGACTGTCGTTGACGAAAACTGGTGACCAGATTATAAACCGCCAACTTGGGGAAGTATTTCGCCAAATTGTACGGATCGAAATCAGCCATATCGACTCCGGTATCGAAGTCGGCCATGCCGCCGTTGGGGTTCTCTTCTGAGGTCAACGGACATTCAAACTGTTCGCCGTTACCAAAGAGCGTTTCGTCCTTGCGCTCGATTATCCAGTTCAGGAGTATGTCTTTGTAAAAGATCATATCCAGCACTTCTTTCTTGCGCAAACTCATAGTTGCGATAAACCGCTGATCATCTAGCGGTGCCGCACCTCTTGATGTGTAGGCTTGCTTAGCCATGAGGCATCTCCTAAAAAAAGGGGACGGACATACAGTGATTATGCCTTGGTGAGCTCACCGTACACCGTCCCAACTATCTAATTGTCAATTACTTACGCTTTCCTGCGTCTTTCCGGGTCTGTCATACGTAACGCTTCTTCGCTACTAAGGCCGCTTGTCTTACGTGCTGGCGACACCTTCGGGCGCCTGCCTTGACTACTGGCCTTGCGTGAGCGCTTCTGAGACTCTTTCTTCTGCCTGTCAAGTTGCTTTTGAGCCACGGTAGCACGCTTGGTGTCCACCTTACCACGCTGTATCTCTAGCGACTGCTTGTACGTCAAACTAGTCCCGGTCATGCTCTCCAGGGCACCTAAGAGCACGTCTTTATCTTCACGGGTTTCTATAATCGCTTCCAACATCCCGTTGAAAGTCTCTTGTACCCGGCTTACCCGTGCCATTACGTCTCGCGCTACCTGGTTAGCATACTGGTTGCTTTGATTTACTGCCTGGCCAACCGAGTATTGCGAGTACTGCTCTCGCGTCATGTCATCCAGATCGACTGGAGACTGACCTTGCCGCTGTTGCGGCGGTTGCATACCCAGATCATGCACATAGCGACGCATCTGCTGCATCTCATTGTTGTGCTGTTGTGTCTGGGCAGTCATTTGCGCTTCCAATTCCTGGATGCGCTGTTCGGACATGTCTACTGGCGGGGGATCGGCGTCGCCGTCCTCGGCATCTTCAACATCATCCTCTTCGCCCTCTAAAGGGTCTTCGTCCTCAGATAGTTCGGGTTCGACATCTTCGATCTCTTCAAGAGAGTCTAATGGCCCATCGGGCGTGTCTTGGCCTACTTCTTCTGGGGTTGCGATTTCGTCTGGCATTTCTTGTCTCCTTGGTTAACTTGTTTGTCTTCCTTAACAGGTTCGGCGGTAATGAATGGCGCTACGTCACCCATACCGGAGTCGTTATTATCTTTTCCCGAGACATAAGAGCTTGGCTCCGCCTTAACTTCAGGCATAGTTACATTACCGTCTGGGGTCGGTAGCTTGTCGTTACCGGCTACCCCGGTAGCCATCTGTACCGAAGCCGGAGTCTCTGCTAAAGGGGCATGTTCTTTGTCATAGGCTTTACGCTCTTCGACTGTCATGTTGCGGAACATAGCTTCCTGCTCACGGTCAAATTCAAACTGGGACTTAACTCTCTCCACCGCCTCGCTGGTCCTTTCGCTAGGTTCGTGCAGTCGCACAGCCAGCTTAAACGGCTTTAGCATTCGAGCATAATCTCCCATTACCCACGGTCCGGCCAGTTTCACTAAATGGTGCCCTGTAGGAGAAAACACTAATACCGCCACCTTTTCTGCGTCTACTGCGGCTAACCGCCTCTCTAATTCGAGAATGCGCGAATCCTTGGCGTGCGTCTCGTTGTCGTACTGATGCTTATCAGTTTCGGTTGTCTCCAGAGCCTCTAGTAAAAGAGCCTCTTGCTCTACGTGCTCTGCTATGATCTCACGCAATGGTTCTACCTGTAATCGCGCAGGCGCACTAGCGTCAGGCAACGGTCTGTGTATTGGTTTCATCATCTTTTCCTTGTTTCAGTTTGTGTTCGTAACACGCTTTTACAATATCACTATTATTCTTACACCGAAGACGGGAGATAGCCAAAACAGTATCAGCACCCATAGCGTCGTCCATCTTCTCTGCCATGTTAGCGTGCATCCTGCTCAGTCTCGCACCAGTGATTAAAGCTATTTCTCCCAACGGTTTATCATCCACCTTCTCGTCGTCAGCGTAGTACATGTCCCCGTTATCCAGATGTAATACCGCCATATCTATAGCCGGCACCTGACTCGGGGCATACTGCGCTGCCGCCACTACAGGAGTGCGTACAATGTCGCCAAGAGCTTTGCGATGATATGTATAGGCTTCAGGATCGAACTCCGGTAATCGGTGCTCTTCTAATGCCATTTCCTTCAAGGTCATCACCCACCAGTCCATCCTATCCATAACCGCCATCAAGTCCGGCTCATCCTTCACCTTATCAGCCAATGACGCCATATCCAGTAACACAGTGGATGTGAACGTCTGGGGACGAACTAACTCCGTGGTGATCCATACCCAACGTAGCCATTGCGAGACAGCGTTAGTCGAGTACATGAAGCGTCTCATTATATTGAGATGGGACATGCCATCTATCGCCTCTTCTATCTGCTGGACAGCATCGACGAGTAACAAGGTAACCCGCTCTGTTGCTTTATTCCATGTCTTCATTAACCTAATCCTAACGGGGTTAGTTGTGAGGTTGCTGTAGACCTCTCTTTGCATAATTCCCGAAAATGTGCCTTACTCTTAACAAATACAGGCTCTCCAGGTAAACTATCGCACATGCCGCCGTACTTACCAATACGACCGTGGGCGCCGGTAACAATACCACACGGTTGGGAGATTAACTTGTGGCAAGGCGCACCACAGTCGCATATCACCGGATCATCACGTTCGGCTACCGAACGGATTAGTTCGTGTCGCTTGTTACAATTTGGGCAACCATACTCGAAATTCATGTCTATTCCTCTGTGGGTCTGGGTATATTAAGCAGCGCATCGCATTTCGTAGCCGCATTGCGTAATTCAAGAGGTATGTATGCTGGTATATTGAACTCCTGATCTACTCCCTCGCCCTCAAAACACAGACATAGCTTCGTAGCTGCATTAATCAACTGCTCTGTTGTATCCCGTAAGTCCATATCAATAGATTCTGCTAAACCTGTCATCCTGCACCTCCCGCCATTTGTTGCATTAACTGATTAAGCCCCGGCTGCTGCTGCTCTTGCTGCTGGAACCCTTGCTGGAACTGCCCGAACTGCTGAGGCGGTCCTTGGGGCGGTTGGGCACCTTCCATTAAGTCCTCAATATCCCAACCCCCATCAGTTACCTTTGCTATGTATTGTCTAACTAAACTCTTAGGATTCACTATGGGCATACCGTCTGGGCCTGGTTGAGTGTAAGGCTGCAACTGAGACAGGAGCATATTAGCTTCTTCTTTCTGTTCCGCATGACTCCTGCTACGCATAGAGTCCAACGATACCTGGAAGCGATAATCCCCTCTCAAATCCCCACCGTTAAACTCCACCGTTACCGGATTACCAGCAGCGTCGTGGGTACGGACTAGCTGAGGTTCGGTCCAGAAGTCATAGATTAACGACGACCAGTTCATTACGGTATTGATTATCACCTTACTGATAACCTTACGCCGGGGGGTGATAGCCTGCTCGTAATTAGCCTCGGCACTCTGAGTCTCGTATTTGGTATGACGGCCACTGGACATCTGACCCTGCTGAAGAGGCCCTACCCCGGAGCCATACTCCCTGATATTCTTTTCACATATCTCTAGCTGCTGGGGGAAGTCATAGGGCTGACGCCCGGTTACAAATGCTATCACATCGTTAGGATTACTATTGACCGCAATGATCGCATCCACCTGATCGTCAGATAGTCTCTCAATAGCAGTTTTAGCGTCTTCCTGGGTCTCACCGTCCAGCATGAAGGCGTTCACATCCACCAGAGCCTTTAATATCTCTCCCCGACGATGCTTGGTCTGCATGGTGCGAATATCGTTGTACTCGTTGGCGATCGACATCTGCATCTTGAAATCGCTGGTACCCCAGAAACCCCGCGAAGCGTGGGTGAAGATGATCGGCTCCAGTGGCAATCTCTCCAGGCGAATCAATACCTCATCTATCTCGTCCCTCAGTGCGTAGGGGTAATATGGCGAGAAGGTTACCCTGTGATTGGTACGAAAATCCAGCCAATCAACCAAGGTACATAGATCAGCTTCCAACCTTCCGGGAGGATTGCCGATATTGGCGAACATAGCCATGCCCGTAGTCCGGTTACTGGTACGGGTGAGATTGTCGTAACTCGAATCCGGTTCCAGTTTATGGCGATGCTTGGCAATCAATTTATCATCGGCGTCCAGATCGTCTTTATGCCTCTGGTAGATATGGAAATATCCATGAGCCTCTTCTATCCTTGCGATACCGGGAGGAAGCAATATCTCTGCCGGATGCGCCCTTAGAGTCCAGGGCATATTGTCCTTAACACTGTCGTGGAACTCTATCCGATTGCCTTTAGCATCGGTGCGGGAGGAATCGAAGCCATCCAGTACCGTATCAGGATGGGTGCCGTACTGGGAACCGAAACCAGTCATTACAAAGCCAGTGCCACACGTTCCCGCGTCCTGGGCACCATCCCGCAGTTGACTCATTAACCCCAAATCACTTACCATATTAGTGAGCTTGATACCGAGAACCTGGCTCGCTGCGTACTGTTCAGGATTGTCAGAGGTAACGACTATTCTTGGGTCACTACCAAATATCGAGGCCATCTGCCGTTGATTATCCGAAACGAGGATAGGAACAGTTAAGGTCTGATTCTCCCCACCATCCTTCAGATCACGAAGATTATATTCCCCTTCCCATAAATCCTCGTACTCCGCCCACTCCTGGCGCGTATAATAGGTGTTGCGGTACTCTTCGGACCTGCGCAACGACTCTTTGAGTTTTTGTACGCCTTGCAGTCTCATATCACATTCCTGTAATAAAGAACCGAGCTTCAACTCCGGATTTGATAGTCGATACCAGATTGATAGCCATATTCGCTACCCCGCGAGCATCAAACCACATAACAGCTTTACCGTTATTACCGGCAGCGTCCAATAAGGTCAGACCATTGTTGTATGACGTGCCCACTTCGTTCAAGGTATCTACAAAGCGGGCGGAGTTAAGCGACACCCCGGGAGTAGCAGTAGCCCCGGGCTTACCTTTATGGCCGGCGGCATTAGACAGACGATACATACCGACAACCCCGCACATAAATGCTACCCGGTCCAAATGGCCGAACTGTCCTCGAAAACTATCGACCCTGAACCTTACTGGTTGACCACTATGTAAAGCTGCTGCCCCAGTGGAGAATTGGTTCAATGCTATCGCTATACCAATACCGTTAGGCATACCGTTATTAAATATCTGATCTAGGTTGATAGAACCATGACGCCCACGCTGGACATAGCCGCCAGCAGAAAACAAAGAGCTTAGAATTATCCCGCCTCCATTCAAACCACCTGGAGTACCGACAGCAGAGGTTTGAGGACCACTCGGCCAATCCTGCCAATCGTAGCTGTTGGTTGTGTGCATGTTCTGTACTTTATTCGCGGCCATAACTAACTCCTTTAAGCGCGCATACGCTTCTGTAATTTCTGCCTGTAACTTTCATTGTGTTGGCTGCCGAACAACCCGCCGCCGCCATACCTGTGCTTATTAGCGTCATCCATTGCCATACGAACGGTATAGACTCCGGGGTCTATCACTTGTGGTGCTACCCCTACTCCCGGAGGTGCTTTTACCTGGTCCATAATATAAGCAAAGGCATCGATAACATCCTTTTGGGAACTGGCAGGCCAATCCCTCATCTGGTCCAAAAGACACTTCTGGTCTTCTTTGACGTGAATGGCTCCACTTCTATGGTGGGGCTGTAATTTCATAATACGATTATCTTTGGGACGATTGCCGTGCTTCAATGCCACTACCCGATAATGCAGACCGGCCTTGAGCATCTCCGATTTCAAGGTAAACTCCAGGGTATCGTGATGCAGGTTCTCTTCGATGTAGAACTTATGCAGATTGTACTTTCTCACCATGCGGTGGATTAAGGCTATCTTACCGGGAGTGTCGAGCTTCTCTTTGATAGCCTCTCCCACCCATAGGTGGTTCTGGTCGTCTACCCAGACCACAACACAAGCCGTATAACAAGAGGCTATGTTCTTCTTATCCGCTATATCCATAAGGGCGTATATGCGATAGTTCCGAGTATCGGACTCCGGTGGATGGACACCATCCCAATACACATTATCCTCGGGCGGAAATCCTCTGTCTTCGGGACGATACGGCTGACACAAGAACTGGGTTGCGAACATCCACGGTCCCTGGTCCTCTTCGATCTCTTTTAGTAACGCCTTAGATAATATATGCGGGAAGGTTAATTGACCGTCAGTATAGGCCGCCATTTCCATATACTCGTAACCACGCTTACGTTTCTTGGTTCTTAGTTTGTGCATTATCATGTGGTTAGCGAAGTCATGGACGCCCCAGCGATTCACAATAAACTGTACTTCAGTAGCGTCCTTGGGATCTTGACATCTGATACTAAGACCGTGGACCTGCAAACTCTCCCAGCCGATAGCCTTATCCACTTCTTCAGGCCGCAGAACAATAACCTTATCTTCTTTGAGATCGTTACGTCCGGCAGCAACCACATCGTCACCCAAAATATGGGAGTAATGGTTGGTAGCTAACTGGGTCTCTACCCCGGCAGCGGTAACAGACGCCTCTTTAGCCCTGGCATCCATGCCATTACCTTTGCGAGTCAGCATCAACTCAGCCTTCGACCAACGTCGGGAAGTCTCGGGGATTTGTCCTGCCATGAGTGCTCGAAGGGTTTCGTTATCATTGAACTGATTCATTATCTCTAAGACAATACGCTCGGCGTTATCCTTGATATTAGCTACCACCAGAATACGAGCGTTCGGGTGGATCATCAGGATTTGAATGGCTCTGCCGATAGTACCGATAGATGTTTTGAATACCCCACGGGAACCAACCACAAACTTCTTCTTAGCGGGGCTCTCGATAAACTCACAGAAGTCCTTGTGCTTTTTCTCCATGTCCTTATAGCCCAACACCACCTGACAGAGATAGTGTAGGCTTTTGCAGCATTTCTTGTGCATTCGACTGTAGTATTGGTTTAGAGGCATTAGCTTAACTCCCGCCAGGTCAGAGCACCTTCTACATCTACATTGGTACTTCCGCCGATCGGACGGGCTGCAAGCACCAAGGTATCTACGGCATTGCTTATATCCGCACCCAAGAGTAAAGTGTTGTCTATGGATTTACTATCGGAAGCGGCGTTGCCTGCCTGTTGACCCCCTGATTCCATCCACCCTCTTGTGACCACAACACCCCCGGTGACGATGCTTGTAGCAGTTCCCGTAGCGGTTTGAACAGCACTATTAGCTAAGTCTCCATAAGTGAAAGTACCGGCCACCGAGGGATTGAATATCAAGAGCCATTCGATCTTGTGTGATCCGGTTTGGAGTTGCAAAGCAGCGTCTACGATCTTTATGGTAGCGCCTAAATGTGTGCTCTTGAGCTTAATTCCCACCACGGCATATATAGTATCTTGTACCTCCATGTCCACATGAGTGCCGGAGGTAGATTCGCTGCGCAAGACTCCTGTGTTATCCTGACCGCCTTCTGACATGACCGTGCCGCACATACATATCATAGTGGAAGCCGCGCTGGGATTGGCGGTTACCATCTGGTATCGCATAGGTAGATTCGGGGTAGACATATACACGGTAGCCGTGAGATTGGCATTGTGCACATCGTGTATCAGATTCATTTGACCTTCGGTAGCTATACTGAACCTTACAGTACCCACACCAAGCCACTCAAAGTCAAACATGAATATTTGGGTCTTAGACCAGTCTATCACTTCTATGCTGGAGCCAACCCCATCAAGTGGGTCGTGCCATTGGCTTTGGGGTACTTTGGTATCAACTACGGAACCTGTAGTTTTAGACCGAATCACCATACTGACCACGCCAGCGTTGTCCTCGATAAAGACACCGTTATTGTCATCAAAATATCCTATGCGCCTGATAACCCCAGTCCCACCACCAGAACCTTGCAGGACTCCGGTCATTACTATTTGCTGACTCTTGCCGGGTTGGTAATTGAACCTTCGGAATGTCTGACGGGTAAATACCCCCGCCGTATTGGTAGTAGATGTTATGGTCGTAGCCGCTAAATTGACTGCATGGGCACTGGTTATAGATGCACCGGACTCTAGTTCCTCGTCCCAGAATAAGGGCTGGTTATCAAATATCTGCTTACTATCGAATAAGGTCGTAGGATTAGACACCCGCCAACGACTAAAGGCGTCTACACTGGGGGTAGGAGACGCCTGTATCGTTACCTTAGTAACGTCTGGATCGTAAGGATGTAATCTATCGCCCATATCGTCTCCAGGCAAAAAGTAGGGGCTGACAATCGTTAGATCGCCAGCCCCGTTGAAGGCCGTTCGTGTCAACGCACTAAGCTAGGAGCTACCTGGCCTGCGCCTATTTACTTTTTGCTATTACGTTACATAGTCAATTTATATCCATGGGTAGAATCACTAAATCGCATACGTAAGCGATTATTAACACCAGTCAAAATCATGGTTGCTGCTCCTATCAAGGATGGTTGTCCACCAGGCGTAAGCAAACCCCCCTGCAAGGCGTCGGGATTACCTATGTTAAAATTAGGCGGCGTTGCGGTTGGAGCGATAAATTGGGGATCTACTGCGCTATTTGCCATGTAATCAAGCGTACTGGACGCTTCCCAGACAGATGCGTCCGTTATCGCACCACTCAAGTTGGCGTAAGCAATGCCATTTCCAAAATTCAAGTTGTTAGCAAGTAAGTCAAATGTCTCTACGGCTCCGCCTACTAAGCCATAAGCACTATTACCAACGAAGGCATTATTGTAAACCTTCATGTTATTAGTCGAACTGTGTATGTCTAGACCATTAATACTGTTACCGTAGAACACATTATTTGCAATAGTGCAGGTACGGGCATTCGCGTCAGCTGAAAGTCCATCGCCGGTATTGCCATAGCACTCGCAGCCTGTAACCGTAATAATACGATCTTCTATAGCAATGCCGTCCGTACCATTGTCGTAAGCGCTGCAACTGCGAATCTCTGACTCTATACCGCTAAGAAGGAACCCTGCTCCTGTTGCATCATGTGACTTACAATTAACAATCAACCCCCGAGTGCCTTGTGTGTGGAAATTGTTGATCGCCGCACCTTCAAGCTCGCACTGAAACCACCGGATAAAACTAGAACCCTCATCGTCGTTGAAGAAGCAATAATCCGCTACATCTGAACCGCCACCGTCCGCGTTGATATGCAGGAATTGGAAGTCCCAGTAATCAGTAGCGTCAGCAGCGGCAATGTGGAACAGCCCGGCATTGAGTGCACCATGTGCCGTCTTAACAATTATCAAAGGCAGGGTATCGCCAACAGTCAGAATACTTCCACTAACATCGACGCCACGAACTGTAATCCGAGCTGCCGCCGTGCCAATAGTTCCGTCAACAGTTACAGAAGCATCGAATAAGTGTGTACCTGGCGTTGCGTCAACAAAGTCGCCTGCCGATGCCAAGTCAAAGGCGGCTTGCCAGCCAACGTCGGTAGCCGGTAATGATCCGCCTACATTAACCACAAGGTCGTCATCGCCCGCACCCCAATTAACCGTAAGAAATGTAATTGTGTGATTAGTCCTTGCAGTTATCTGCACACGGTCGGGAACGCCAGCATTACGAGATGCAGATTGAATATATGCCCAATGCCCAACCACAGTATTTAAGAATGCACCTGTCTTGCCGATTACATCATCAGTTGCACCATCAGCATAAGTACCTCCGGTGACTTCCTGTACTGGACCGCCATTTGCTTCCTGAGCATTAGCCCAAGTTGCAGCAGTCCCAATCTCAAAACCCCCACCATTAGTAGCATCTGAGTCAGCCCCTGTCCCAGCACCTTGTATCATCCATCGGTCAGCCATGAGGAATCTCCCGTACAAGGGCGAATAGGTGAGCCGCTACATTGTCGACCGCATATCCCGCAGCCTCCCACCTTGCGACCGCGGCCTTTACTTTAGCCGCAAATACAGCGTCAGTCTCAACCTTACGTAACTCTAACTCCAACATTTCCAACCCTTTCCGCTGGGCAACACCACCAGGACGCGGTAAGGCAGCCACTTCATCGGCTGTTTTCTTGTCGTTATCCCGCTTATAGGCGTTGTATGAAGCTAGAATGCCCTCTTTTACTGTTTTCATCTTATCCTCAAACGCAATCGTTTATCACAACCGTCCTTAGGGGTAATCTTTATTCTCACCCCGAATAACAGGCCGAAAACTAGTAAGAAGCCTATAGCAACTATAACACCATCTGCCACCAAAGGCAAATAATCAATTATCTTGTCCATCCTCTTGTCTCCATTCACCCAATCTGTCAGCTTTATTGGCCCCGGCACACCACATGCCATTACTCACCCCGGTAATAGCGTAAAACCACGCACAGTCAGTCCGGCAATGCCCGTCAGAGGGCCTATTGCTCATAGGGCACCTCAAGGTCTCCCGAGAACCATCGTCGTTTACCCTGATTACCTGCTTATTGCCGTCGCTGGTTAGGTACATTATAGGAATCCGTTAAAGTCTTCGTCATGTTCCCGTTGCCACCGCAAAGCCAACTCTATTTCTTCTGGGGTAGGTTCAGGGTTTAACTCCAAATACTCGCGAGCAGAATCTTCTATCTGCCGATGCATATTAGACATTATATCTTCCAGAGCCGACAAGTCTACAAGAGGTGGTTCGTTTCGCTTCCACCACGATGCGCCACCATTAGAAACAGTACAAGTAGAAGGGGTTCTAGATAAAGTATCTTTACCCTCCTGAACCTTCAGGCAACTATTACTGAATCCGGCCAGATCATCAGGAGCTATACCCCGCTTATGAGCCATTCTCATTATACGCTGTAATTGTTCTCTTGTTCTCATACCTTCTCCAACGTCATATCCTGACATTCGACTCCTGTTTCATGGGTCCATTCCCCGATTACCTTAAATCCCAGTTTCTCATAGAGGCCTATGGCCTTATAGTTATCCTGAACCACCCCACCCCATAACAGCAAGTCCTTACCGAACATACCATGGACGTATTCCAGCATGGCAGTACCTATACCCCGGCGTCTGTAACCTTCTAATACACAAGGAGCTACCGTCACAACGTCCATGGCGCCAAGGCGATCCTTATCATCGGCAAGTACCCCTTCGGTAACAGCACAGTAAGCCACAATCTTACCATCCATGAGAGACACAACGGAGTCTGTATAATCAGTTATATATATAGTTGTGGCGTAGTTGAAACCGTGGGGTTGCCATACCCTCTTGGTCTCGTCAGATAGGCTCTCAAAGAACTCAAATAGCATATCTGAGTCTTCAGGACCTATCTTACGAAACATACTGTTACGGAGCATATCAGTCATACGTCCCATCCTTCCAATCTTGCAGGGAACATGGTTTAGGCATCCATTCGCAATCCTCTACCTTAATGCGACCTTCCTTTATAGCCTTAATGAACTTCTTGGCCAAATACCAATTGAGCCATCTGCCTAAGTATGGACATCGCAACACTATTTTAACCAGTTGCTTTCGCACACAGTTCTCCAATTTCATATAATGGTTCACGAGTTTCCCGTGGACCGAACATGTGCTTCTGCAATATCGCACCAGCAGGAATATCCACAAGAGCCACCGAACTACAACGACGAACACGATAACCAACGATCACCGGAGTGTCTGGACCAAGCTTACGACTGGCTATCAAGTCATTTATTGTCATACTGCCACCTTGCTATCAGGAAGAGGACAGTCTTGCGGTTGTCTTTCTATACCATCCTCACTTCTACGCAAAAGTATGGTTCTTATATGACTACCAAAATAGCAACGCACAAAGTGACGACCTGGACCGTCCACCCCAACTTCCAGAGAATAGGGGCATAGCAGACACTCTTCAATAGGTATCTGTAGGATTTTAGTCATACCGCCACCTTACGCCTTAAATGGCTAATGTCAAGACCCAGAAAGCCCTTACTACCGGGATAATGGCCCAGATACCTATGGCATTTAGTCACCATATCGTCAGGATCCCTGGCAAAGACAACCTCGGTATCCTCCTGAAAATACTTCCTGGCCTCATCGTCGTCGTTCTCGGGGAGGTGATCGGCTATTATCATAAACCCACCGGCTAACGCACATTCCACCACCCGCTGGTGCATGGTAGCATGATGATGGATGTGAAGGTTGATTTTATTGTAATTATACACATAATTCAGTTCGGTAACCCGATCCACGGGGCCCCGGGCCAAATGACCCAGTCTCTTATGCTTATCCCACTTATTACCATACAAGGCCAACTCAATGCCGGCCTTATCAATAGCTTCCAGAAAAGCACACCGCCAGGCTGAGGAATACACGATAATGAAGAATGTGTGAACCGCAGCTTCCACGGACATTCTCATATCATCGGGATAATGAATCCTCTCATTAACGAAAGTGATCATGTATGTCGCGGTGTAAGTGCCGCCAAAACACGTCTTTTGATACAACTGCTCGAATATCTGATAAAAAGGACTCTCCCGATCCTTGGCAAAGTTCTGCTTGCAGAAGTCGGACCACAGATCCTCAAAGCACTTATCCCCGTGCTTAACAAAGCCTACGTCAGAGTAATATCTGTCCAAGTCAGACATGTGCCCAATCCAATCTTTGTAACCATGGCTTAATCCAAGACCAAAACCGTTGCCAACGGTTACGAGGGTCTTTATAAAACTCTTTCTGAGTAATACGAATAAGATTTACCCGATCCCCATCCCAACTAACCTTCCCGGCAACATAATCTATCTCCACCCAACCGGAAGGACATTTGCTCATATCAAACTTGTAATATGTGTTTAAGTCAGTCATTATCAGCCCAGGGATACATAGAAGGAGCATTTAACATCACATTAAACTTACGTATAACCGTCTGCTGTACATGATCTTGTATGCTCTTCAAAAGAAAGTCATCCACTGCCGGGGTAGCGTGGTCCTCAGCTATCAAGGAACAAGGACGCTGGGGAGAGCAACCATGAACTACACCCTGACCGATATTTTTCTGATTAACCATTAAGTCCCCCATACGAAGTCCTTATCACTGAAATACCCCATATGCTCTTCCATATCGCGCTCTGACCGAATAGAACTACCAACTCGCTCACGACCGCTAACAAAACTACTACCATCATCCCAGTATGTCTCACCAGCCTTAACATCCATTATGAGCACCTTCTCGGTATACTTCTTGGGTTTATCCACCTTGAGCCTCCACACTCAATGGATAACCCATCCACTCCACCCTGTGCTCCCACAATATCATCACCGTCTCATTGGCATAACCACTAATTACATCCGGAGGAACCTGCATAAGATGCGCCAACCGAACCAATAACTTCATATCCGTCATTGTCCTGTCCATTCTAGCCCCTAAATAAAGAGGGCGGCGACAAGCGGCGCCCCAGCTCCTTCTACACATGGTAGACGAGTCTGTAACCCATATCGGACGCATAAACACCACACTGTAAAAATAACCAAAAAAATAATGAGGGACA
>SDBT01007348.1_pt1 | contig 18121 bp, 14 predicted proteins | sample 2277101 | NCBI WGS metagenome assembly SDBT01 (sample SAMN10404973, study PRJNA504765) | marine sediment metagenome | isolation source: marine sediment core GS10_PC15, 103 cmbsf | place: Arctic Ocean: Southern Knipovich Ridge | collected 2010
CTGCTGGAGGGCCACACTCCCGTGTTTTTTCCGTTTCGCGGTCGCACAGAGTGACAGACGCGCCGAAGGCGCTATGCGAGCCGAAGGCGAGAGCGAAGCGGCAACCCTCCAAGGGGCTACGTTCACGCGGTCCCTCCGGGACGCTTTTTCGGCAAGCGGCGGTCTACGACATGGCCGGGATGCTGCTCGAGGCATCCGAGCCGGGCGGGACAGGGAAAAAGAGAAAAGAGACGATTACGATTACGATTACGAGTACGAGCACCGGAGGCGCGGGGGAGAATACGCACTTGCCGGATGAATCGAAAAAATGCGTATAATAGTTGGTCTCTCAGGCGCGGTCGGGAACATGCCAGTTGGCGTGCCAGACGGAGTCTTCGGGAACGCTGTCGCCTTCACGCCAAGCCTGCTGCATCGAGCGGAAGTCCTTGATGACCGGGCGAACCTTCTCATCCCAGAATCTCTCGACGTCCTCGAAAGTCGCCAGGCCGCGGGCGGGCCTGAGTTTATCGTAGGCCGCCAGCAGTTCTTTCGCTTTGGCGCCCAGATAGCGTACTTCGTCCGCCACCATGCGTTCGCCGATTCTGCGGTTGGATTCGCGGGTGTTTGCGCCCATGGCCAGATGCTTGCCGGGCGTGTCTGCGGGCGGAACACGCGAGAGGTCCACGCACTCGGGCGCCACGGCCCAGAGCAGCGAGGTCTCGACCTTGCCTGCGTGGTCCCCGCCGCTCTTGCCGTCATTATCGAATCCGGGCACATTCGCTTCCCAGTCCGGCAGGCTATAGAGCCGGACCGCTACACGCGGCTGAATTAGCTCGACCAGGGTGTTCAAGTCCTCCCAGTTCGCACCGTAGTGCCCGGTCAGCAGGATCGCCGCGTGAAAACCGAGCTGTTCCGCCGCGCGAATCTGGTAACAGATGTTCTTGAAGTGGACCCAGGGCGGTACGGCGGTGAGCCATTTACGCTCGACTTCACCAACCGCGTTCCCGGCCCAGACGGCGTAGCCGCCCAACTCGTGGATATGCCAGCAATCCAGCGGGGCCACAATCCCGCCGTGTTCCCGTGCCGCCTCGCACGCGATGGCATAGGCCTTCAGTGCGTCCAACCCGATGGCGTTCTGGGGCCCATGCGGTTCGCACAATCCATAGGCAAAATAGACCACCGGACACGCGGCGAAGGCCGTTTCCAGCTCATCCGGGAACATCCGTTCCCAGCGCACTTCCCGCATGCTTAGCTCCCTACGGCTATTTTGTTTCCTCGGCGATTTCCGCCGTAGTCCTGGCGTCGTATTTCCTGAGCAGCTCGATGATGAGGTCGTATTGGCCTCTTGCGGCGTATTTCATGGCGATATCCAGCGGCCGTCCATTCACGAGATCATACGCGTTCACCGGACTTTCCTTTTCGAGCAGGAATTTCACCGTCTCGAGATGGCCGGCTATCAGCGCGGCATGCAGCGGGGTTTTGCCGTCTTTTCCCTTGGCGTTGATGTCGGCCTCGGTTTTGAGCAGGAGCTTAATAATGTCGAGATGGGCTTTGCCTGCGGCGTAATGCAGCGGCGCTTCGCCGTTCAAGGTGTTGGCGATGTTTACCCTGGCCTCTTTTTCGATCAGGAACGTGACCACCTCGAGATGCCCGGCTTTCGCGGCATGGTGCAGGGGGACGCAGCCCTCGTGATCCTTGCTGTTGACGCCGGCCCCGGCCTCAAGCAGGCGTTTGGCGATCTCGAGATGCCCCGTGGCGGCGGCCAGATGCAGTGGCGGTCTGGTCTTGCGCATGCTCCACTTGGGTGAATGCGCCGCGCCTTTGGCGAGGAACAATTCCACAATCCCGAGATGGCCGTTCTTAGCCGCGAAGTGCATGGGCGTTTCTTCATCTAAATCCTGGAAACCAACTTTGGCGCCGGCGCCAAGGAGGAGCGTGGCGATCTCAACTTTGCCCGCGAAATGCAGCGGCGTACTGCCATGGTAATTCCGGGCGTTAACGTTGGCCCCGGCCTCAATAAGCACCTTGACCAAGGCCTCGCCGCCTTTCTTGACCGCGTAGTGCAGCGCGGTGCTGCCTCTGGCTTTTTTGGTGGCGATATTGTCTTTGATATTGGCATCAGCGCCAGCCTTGATCAAGACCTTGGCAAGCTCAAGATGGCCTTGCTGGGCCGCTTCGTGCAGCGCGGTGCGGTCGAGCTCGTTCGTGCTGTTTGCCGCGGCGCCGCGCTCGAGCAGGAACTTGACGATCTCGAGATGGCCTCTCTGGGCCGCGAAGTACAATGGGGTGTTGCCATTGTAATTTTTGAGGTCGGCCCTGGCACGTGAACCCAGCAGTAACTTAACGACTTCAAGCCGGTTGGCCTTGGCGGCCAGGTGCAGCGGCGTTGAATGCTCGAAGTCCAGGGCGTTGGTCGTGGCGCCGGAGTCAGCCAGCAGCTTGGTCACACCGGCACGGCCCTGTTCAGCCGCCATGTGCAACGGCGTGCGGCCGTACTTATCCTTGGCGTTGACGTCAATGTTATTTTCGATCAACACTTCGGCCACAGCTCGATTGACGGCGAAATGCAAGGCGCTTTCGCCTCTGCGCGGGTCTCTCTCCCGGATGGAAACGGAACCGCGGTCCAAGGCGGTCCTGAGCGTGTCCGCGTCCCCCTGCCTCGCGAGCGCAAAAATATCGTTCTTTCTTGCTTTTGCATCCCCGCCGCCGGTGATGAGGCAGCCCGGAATCAGGGCCGTCAGCAGCAGCAGTGACAGGGCGTTGATGAGCAGTTTTGTGCCGAGCGTCATGATGTTTCTCCTTTGCTGGGATTGTTGATATTGAATCAGGGTTTGATCATGGCCTTGATAACACCGTCTTCGTAGTTGTCAACGAGCTCAAAGGCAGTGTTGCTGTCGGCCAGGGCGAACTCGTGAGTGAGCATGAAACGAAGATCAATACCGGAATTCTCGATCAGCTCGAGTGCCGCCTCGACGCACTCGTTCTGGCGGCGAACGTTCTGGATGCAAAGTTCCTTGCGCCGGATAACGTGGGGCACAAAAGTTATCGTGTCGCTTTCCGGAATGCCAAGGTTCATCAGCTTGCCGCCGTTTTTCAGTATCCTGCAACAGTCGTCGAGGGCGTCCTGCTTGCCACAGCACTCGAAGACGATGTCGAGCAAAGCCGGCTCCCGCGCGGCAATTGCTTCCGCGGCGTCTACCGCGTATGGGTCGCAGGCAAAGACCACGCCGTTGGCCACAGCCGCCGCGCGCCGGTATTCGAGCGGTTCCGTGGCGTAAATGGCCTCATGCCCCTGCGCCCGCGCCGCCGCCAGCACCGATAGACCGATCGGGCCCAGGCCGAGAATGCCCAGCTTGGCCCCCGGCGGTATCTGCGCCAGTTTCACCGCATAACAGCCGATGGACAGCGGCTCGGCCAGCATCGCCAGGTCAAAACCCATTTCCGGCGGCGTTCTGTAGCAGCTTTTCGCCGGCATCACGTAAAACTCGCTCAGGCAGCCAATCATCTGGCCGGGGCAACCCAGGAACTTCACGTTCCGGCAGGTATGGAAGCGGCCGATGCGGCACTGGTCGCAGTCCCCGCAGCTCACCGACGGGTCTACCGCCACGTGATCACCCGGTTTCAGATCTTTCGCCGCCTTGCCCGCCTCGAGCACGGTTCCCGCGTATTCGTGTCCCAGCACAAACGGAAACTCCACCACCAGCGACCCGATCCGCCCGGTCCGATAGTAGTGGATGTCCGAACCGCAGACGCCCACCGCCTCGACCTTCAGCAACACCTCGTCATCACGTTCAAGCCGCGGGTCCGGCAAGTCCTGCAGTTCCATTTTCCGCAGCCCGGTTAGTACCATCGCTTTCATCTGTAACCATCTCAGTCTACCTGCCTTCAGACGATCTGGGCCAGGCTGAATCGCGCCGCGTACATTGCAAGCGGCTCCTAGTCGATTACTGTATCCAACCGAATCAAAAAAACAATTCTATTAAAGAAGAATCCAGAATCCAGTCTGAATTCTGGATTCTCATTCTGATGACAAGACCGACGATATTATTCCGGACGCTCGGGTGCCGGCTGAACCAGGCGGAGACGGCGACGCTGCGGCGGTGTTTCGAGGCCAAAGGCTATCCCGTGACCGATTGCGGCGAGGCGGCGGACGTGGTGGTGATCAACACCTGTACGGTGACCGCCAAGGGGGACGCCGATACGCGCCGGCTGGTACACAAGGTCAACCGGGAAAACCCGGGCGCCGAAATCGCCTTGATCGGCTGTCAGGCTCAGCTTCAGAGCGAGAGTCTGGCCCGGCTGCCGCGGGTCGGCTGGGTGGTCGGCAACGCGCGCAAATTCGAGCTGCCGGAGATTATCGAGGCGGAACGGGCAAACGGCAAAGCGAAGATCTTGCTCGGTGAGTTACCGCGCGAGAGTTTCACTATGCCCGCCGCCGGGATTGACCAGCGGCGTACCCGCGCCAACCTGAAAATCCAGGACGGTTGCGACTTTTATTGCCTATACTGCGAAGTGCCCTACGCCCGCGGCCACGCCCGCAGCCGGGTCTTCGAGGATATTGCCGCCGAGGCCAAAACGCTCATCAGGGCTGGCCATCGCGAACTGGTACTCACCGGCATCAATATCGGCTGCTACAAGTTCGGGGGCAAACGGTTCGTTGACGTGGTCAAAGCACTGCTGGACTTGGACGGTCTTGAGCGGCTGCGCATCTCCTCCATCGAGCCGACCACGATCCCGGCCGAACTATTGCCGCTGATGCGCGACCAGGCGAAATTCTGCCGCCACCTGCACGTGCCTATCCAGAGCGGCAGCGACGCGGTCCTCGCCAGAATGGGCCGCCGCTACACGGTCGCCGAATTCAGCGAGTTTATGCTCGAGGCCGTCGAGACCGTGCCGGGCATTTGTTTCGCCACGGACATTATTGCCGGCTATCCCGGCGAGACCGGCGAGGATTTCGAGCTGACCCGTAAGACACTCGAGAACCTTCCCTTTGCCTATTTTCACGTGTTCAGCTATTCCGAGCGGAAGCAGGCGAAGTCGAAGGACCTTGCTGACCCCAAGGTTCCGCCCGCGGCGATCCGCGCCCGCAGCAAGGTCCTGCACGAACTCAGCGACCGTAAACGCCGGGCCTTTATGGCGCCCTTCCTGAGAACCGCCCCGGCGGTCCTCGTTGAAGAACGAAAGGCCGGGTTGTGGACCGGGCTTACGGACAATTACATCCGGGTCAGTTTCCCGTCCGAACGCGAACTGGCGAACGAGATTATCCAGGTGAAACTTGAAAGTCTGACCCCGCAGGGAATGGTTGGCAGACTATGAACACCACCAGACAAACACCCGCCCGGACAGGCACGTTCTGGGACGAACTGGCGGACCAGGCGCTGGCCGGCAAGCTCATCAGCCGGGACGATGCGCTCGCGATTCTCCAGGCGGACGACCGCGACGTGCTCGCCGTCCTCGATGCCGCTTACCGTGTCCGCCACCACTACTTCGGCAACCGGGTGAAGCTCTGCATGCTGATCAACGCCATGAGCGGATTGTGCAGCGAAGACTGCGCCTACTGTTCGCAGTCGAAAGTTTCCACGGCCCAAATCGAGAAGTACAGCATGGTAGACCAGGAAACTATCCTCGAAAGCGCCCGCCACGCCGCGGCCTGCCAGGCGCTGAATTTCTCGATTGTCATCAGCGGCCGCGGCCCGGCGCCGCGGCTCGTCGAAACCGTGGCCGCCGCGGTAAAGGAAATCAAGGCAACTACCCCGCTCGAGGTCTGCGCCAGCCTGGGCATCCTCGCGCCGGGCCAGGCCGAGCAACTTAAGGAAGCCGGCTTGGACCGCTGCCACCACAACCTCAACACCAGCGCCCGGTTTCACTCCCGGATATGCAGCACACACAGTTACGAAGACCGCGTCGCCACCATCGAGGAAATCAAGCGCGCGGGTCTGTCTGTTTGCTGCGGCATTATCGTGGGCATGGGCGAGACCCACGAAGACATTGTGGACCTGGCCGGCGCCCTGCGCGAACTCGACGCTGATTCCATCCCGGTGAACTTTCTGAACCCGATTCCCGGCACGCCGCTGGCGGAGACGCGGGAACTGACGCCGATGTTCTGCTTGAAGGTTCTGGCCCTGTTCCGCTTTATCTGCCCAGACAAGGAAATCCGGGTGGCCGGCGGCCGCGAGGTCAATTTACGCGCGCTCCAGCCCCTGGTGCTCTTCCCGGCCAGCGCCATGTTCGTCGGCGACTACCTGACTACGGAGGGCCGCGGCGTGGCTGCCGACCAACAAATGATCGCCGACCTTGGCTTCGACATCGTCGGACCGGCGCGCTAAACGGCTATTTGGAGGTAATTGACATGGGAACCAACGGTAAAATGACTTCGCGGGCGCGCTGGCAGGCGGCACTGCGCCTCGAACCGGTTGACCGGCTGCCGTTCTGGCCGAAACTGAACGGCGCCTACCCGCGGGCCCAGGAACCGAAGTTCCGCAAACTGGGCAATAAAGACCTCTTTGACTGGATCGGCAGCGACCGGCACGGGTGGGTGGACAACTGCGTAAAAGAGATTCACGCCAGATGCTCGGTGCAGACCACAACCGAGGACGGGGTTCAGCGGACCGTGTTCCACACGCCGCACGGTGAGTTGGACCGCATCTGCCATTTCGACCCGGAGTCGCAGTCCTGGCACCCGATGTCATTCCCGATCAAGCAACCGCAAGACCTCAAATTGATGACTGAATACTATGATGACCTGCGCGTCGAGCTGGATAAGAAACGCCTCGAGGACGCCCGGGCTAAGGTCAAGGAAATCGGCGAGACCGCGTTTATTGCCAACAGCATCGGCGAATCGCCGCTGATGCATTTCGTGGAATGGCTGGCCGGCGTGTCGCAAGCGCATTATCTGCTGGCGGACCATCCCGGCGAGGTCGAAGAACTGTTCGCCGCCATACATCACAATCTACTGCGCCGGACGGAGATCATCGCCGAACACAGCCTGGCGGACGCCACGTATCTGGTCGAGAACACCTCGACCACGCTGATCTCGCCCGCCCAGTACCACAAGTACTGCCGCCGGCATATCAGCGAGTACGGCGAAATCATGGCCAGTTTCGACCGGCTGCTTATCCTGCACATGTGCGGCCATTTGAAGCTGCTGCTGCCGGACTTGGCCCGGATGCCGGTTCAGGCTTTCGAGGCGTTCACCTCGCCGCCCGTGGGCAATACCCGGCTGGCGGACGGCCGCGCCGTCTGTCCGGACCAGTGCATCATCGGCGGCACCAACGCTGCCCTCTGGATTCGGCCCGCCATCGAGATTATCGCCGAGCTCGAGAGGGACCTCGGCGTCCTGCCGCATCACCGCGGCCTGGTCGTCACCTCTGCCGGGGTCATGCCGCCGCTGGCCACGCCCCAGACCATCAAACAAGTCTGCGACTGGGTCAAAGCCTACCCGGCAAGGATGTGAAGGTGTCCTTATGAACCGGCGGGAACGGCTCAAAAGATCTTACTTTTACGAGGAACTTGACCGGCCGGCGGTCTACAGCCGCACGGGATTCCCCGCCAATGATCCCAGTTATGACCGGCTCAAGGCTTATCTTCAGGAACATACCGAACTGAAACGCGGCTGGTCCGGCGCGCAGTTCGAGACCGCTTATCCCACTGAGGGTTATACTGAGCCCTGCTCGGACGATTTCGAGCGGCGGATCACGGTGCTGCACACGCCGGCGGGCGACTTGCAGTGTTCAGCCCTGCTAAGCCTGAAAGGACAGCCGGGCCTGCACGAGACATTCTTCCTCAAAACCCGTGAAGATGCCGAGAAATATCTCTCGCTGCCGCTGCCGACGATCGGCGGCGAGGTCTCGTCGTTCTTCGCTGCCGAGGCTGAGATAGGCGACGCGGGCATTGTAGACGTCGGCCTCGGGTTCAACCCCGGGGGAACCGTGGCGGAACTGTTTGGGTCGGAAGCCTTCGCGATAATGTCCATCACGGACCGGGACATGGTTCACGCCCTGTGCCGGAGGCAGATGGAGATCGTGATGAATCGGCTCAAGTTCGTGCTCGAGCATAAAGTCGGCCCGTTCTTCTCCATGGCCGGCGAGGAATACATTGTGCCGCCCCTGCACGGCCCGCGGGATTTTCGCGATTTCAACGTGAAATACGACCAGCCGATTATTGACCTGATCCACGAGGCCGGCGGGCGTATTCATATCCACTGCCACGGCGCGCTTAAACAAATTTTTCAGGACTTTGTCGAGATGCGCACGGACGTGCTGCATCCGTTCGAGCCGCCGCCCCTGGGCAACATCCTGGCCTCCGAAGCCAAGGAGATGGCGCGCGGCAGGACGTGCCTCGAGGGCAATATCCAGATCAACCGTATGTACGAGGCCACCCCGACCGAAATCCGGGAAGAAACAGAGCAGTTGATCGCCGTTGCCTTCGACGACCATCGCGGCCTGATCGTCTGTCCCAGCGCCTCACCCTATATCCGCGACGCCGGCGAAGTCTGTTTCCCGCAATACAAAGCAATGATTGACACCGTCCTCAGCAAATAGATTCTGCTGCCCCCACCGGGACGCTTCGCTCGAAGCGAAGCCGTGCCGCAAGAATTCGTAATTTGCTTTTTTTCACAGGACATCTGGCAAAATACATCTCATTCCGCTATAGTGGGTATTATAGCTCAATGAAGGAGAAGGCCATGGGACGCACAAATATTGTTCTTGATGACGAGCTTGTGGCCAGTTGCCAGAAGGCCACCGGAATCAAGACCCGCAGAGAATTGATCGATCATGCCTTGCGGGAATTGCTCCGGCATCAGAATCAGAAAAAGATTCTCGAGTTGAAAGGAAAGGTCCAGTGGGAAGGTGATCTTGCCGCTTGGCGCCAAGGACGTCCAGCCTGATGGTCATCGTTGATACAACTGTGTGGGTTGATTTCTTGCTTGCCCAAGCCACCCGGCAGGTTGTTGCTCTGGAATCTTTTCTCCAAGAAGGAGAAGATATTTGTATCTGTGGCCTTATCCTCACGGAAGTTCTTCAGGGCATCCGGAACGAATCCGAATACCAAAGGACAAAAGCCCGTTTCGATAACCTGATTTTTCTGCCAATGACTTATGCAACCTTTGTCAAATCCGCGGAGCTTTACCGATCACTTCGCGGACAGGGAATCACCATACGCAAGTCCGTTGATTGCCTGATCGCGACGGTTGCCATCGAGCATGACATCCCGCTCCTGCATAATGACAAAGACTTTGACCCGCTCGAAGAACACTGCGGCCTGAAAACCGTCAAACTCAGGTGAAAATACGCCCCGCCTGCCCCGCTTCCACGCGTCTACGGCGCTGGCGAAGTCTGTTTCCCGCAATACAAGGCCATGATTGACACCGTCCTCGGCAAATCATAACCAACCGCTTATCTCTCGCCCTGCTTTGCTTCCGCGTCTGTTCGCCGAAGCTCCTGAGCGCCGGAGCGTTGGCGAAGGCGAATCCAGTTCAATGTCTTTGCCTGGGAAGCTGCCGCAGGCAGCGGTTGGAACTTAGCCCATAGCAAGCGCAGCGCAGCTATGGGGATGCGGTGAAGAACGAAATGAACCCACTTCCCCCCACTAAATTTGCCCATCGGCAAATTTAGTGGGGGGAAGTGGGTTCAATGGTCGACTTCATTCCCACAGCTTCGCATACGCTCCGCTGTGGGCTAACATCCGGTCGCCCAAAGGGTTTAATACCGGAGCCCTTGCCAGGTACGACACCCGGAACGCGGCAATGACTTTGCAGGGGGTTTTCAGGAATAGAATTCGCGGACGCGCATGAGTCCGTCAAAGTCGTCCATCTGAAGGAATTCTTCGAGGCAGACCATAGCGTCGTGTTCGGGCGGCAGAAGCCGGTACTTGCGGGTGACTGAGCCGATAATCATGTCCAGGCCCAGAGGTATGGCCTTGGTGAGGAAAGCGCTTTCGAGGGCGCTCTTGACTGGCTCGCCGTTGGCGCGTTTCGGCGGCAGCATGACGGTGAAGTTGCTGAGCCCAACCGACCGGTGCGCGCCTTCGAACTCGGGGTCCGCCTGCATCAGCCGGAGCGCTTCGAGAAGCCGTTTGGTAATCCCCTCGGTATCAGTGCCGATGGGGGCGATGCCCGGGTCAATAATGCAGTCATCCCGGGGGATATTGTGGCCGCATTCCCGCGCCGCCTTCAGCAGATACTTGGCGGATTCGACAATCTCTTCAGGGCTGCGGCAGGGCACGCCTTCGCCGTTCTCATTCAGGCGTTCCGAAGCCATCAGCAACGGCCTGAAGGGACAGATTTCGTAAAGTTCAAATATCTTCAGCCGCAGCGGCGAGATCGAGTTGAAAACCGGTATCCGGCCACCGGTCCGCTCGCGGTCGTAGGCCTCGAGGCCGGCCTTGGCGATGTCGTAATCCGGCGTATCGATGGAAAGTGGTTTGGCGGTCACTTCCTGGATCATTTTCACCATGCGCGCCATGAACTCCGCGGGCCGCCGGCCCACGTTCACGTCAATGTAGGCGGCGCCTCTTTCGTCCTGTTTCTTGACCAGGGCCATGAGTCCGTCCAGGTCGTTAGCTTCAAAAAGCTTGGCGGTGGACGGAACCGAGTCGTTAATGGATTCGCCGATAAGACACAAGCCGTCGATTACCATTGGGATATACCTCGCGAGATTGAGATTCAATTATAGACCGCGTTACAGTAAGACAGCCGCGGCGCGATGCAACCCGCGGAACCAATCTCGACAAAGTTTTTTGGGGCTTTACCGATTTGACGGCGCCTTGATTTCCCGCGGAGCGCCCGCTCCGCGCCCAGTGAAAGCGCCGTCGAGCCGGCGCACTCCAAAGCCTCGCTCCGCTCGGCAGGGGATCGCGGCATGGCTCCTTCCGCAAAGCTCCCACACTGAATACCGAATACCGAACACTGAATACCGAATACCGGAAAGAACACGGAATCGCGGCATGGTAGCCGCTCCCACACTGAATACCGAATACCGAATTGCCGCTTCGCTCTCGCCTGGCGGCTCGCTTTGCGCCTTCGGCGCTGCTCTGAACACTGAATACTGAATACCGATTTTTTGTGCTCACATTCCGGCGGCGGGAAGCTGGCGCGCATTTTATTTTGGAAAAATCTTCAACTTCTTCTTGATTTGTCGTTATCGCGGGTAAGATTATGTTCAGGCATTAAGGAGGCGCCGTCCCTTGGATATCCCTAGACCGACGCAGTTCACGGCGGTTGGAATATTCTAGGGATACGGGCGGCGCGGGCAGGCGTAATTTCGGAACTGTTTTATGGCGGCTTGGGCACAAACAGTCCGATTGGAGAAAAGGAGGCAACGATGTACTGGCAGTTTAAACTTCTGTTAGCAATCCTCGGCATTGCCGCGCTTGGCGGCGGAATTTACGTTAGCTGGCCCAATCTTCCCCGGAGCGGCAGCGACCGGGCGTCGGCGCAAATCCCGCCAGCCATGCGGCAGCATAGGCTCAAGGTAAGCATCGGCACGGACGCCGCGCCCGCGGCGCCGGCGCAGAATAACTTCGGCAGCCAGACTCCTGAACTGCGCCTGGCAAAAAGCTGCCTGGAGAAAGGCGAGCTGCTTAAGGCGCGGGACGCCGTTCGGGGCATCCTGAACGACCCCGAGCTAAAAGAATCCGGCAAAGTCTGGGAACAGGCGGTGTCTCTGCTGAACGAGAGCAGTTCCCAACTCCTTTTCTCGTACGCTCCCTGCCCTGAAAAAGAGGAATATGTCGTTAAGCCCGGCGACAGCCTGTGGAAAATCGCCAAGCGCCACAAAACCACCATTGGTCTGCTGGCGCGCGGCAATGGCCTGAGTCTCAAGAACCCGCGAATCTATCCGGACCAGATACTGCGGATTTACCGGGGCCAGTGGAATCTCAAGGTCAGCAAGTCCAAGTTCACGTTGACCCTGTATGACGGCGATCGGCCCGTGAAGATTTACAAGATCGGTATCGGCAGGCAAGACCGCACCCCGGCCGGGAGCTTCACCGTCACTTTGAAGCAGAAAAACCCGACCTGGTGGGCCGCCGGCAAAGTCGTGCCGACGGGCGATCCGCAGAACCCGTTGGGCACTCGCTGGCTCGCCGTAGCCGGCGCCAACGCCGAATCCCACCGGTTCAAGGGCTACGGCATCCACGGCACCAGCGAGGCCGAGTCCATCGGGAGGGCCTCGAGCAACGGCTGCATCCGCCTCCTGAATTCCCACGTGGAAGAACTCTACGACATCATCCCCACCGGCGTCCCCATCATCATCGAAGATTAAGCTCGCGACCCGAGAAAGTCTGATCGGCTGTGGTAATTCCTGGGGATGGGGTTATAATCCTTGCTTTCCGTGCTTGTAATCATAATCGTAATCGCCCGTGCAGAAAGGGAATCGCGGCGTGGTTGACGCTTCGCTCTCGCCTGGCGGCTCGCATAGCGCCTTCGGCGCGTCTGTCGCCTGCGGCGCGTCTCCCGCTCCCACATTGAAGGAAGAGGTGATGTGATTACGATTATGATTACGAGTATGATTACGCTTACGAGCAGGAAAGAGAGAGAGTTGAAGGATGCATCGGTATCGGACGCATAATTGCGGCGAGCTGCGCGTGGAGCACATCGGCCAGGCGGCGCGGCTTTCGGGTTGGATACATACTATCCGGGACCACGGCGGGGTGTGCTTCATTGATCTGCGCGACCATTATGGGATTACGCAGGTGGTGGTGCATCCGGACGTGGATTTTTTCGCGGACGCGCGGCGGCTGCGCTGCGAGTGCGTGGTATGCTTTAGCGGAGAAGTTATCGAGCGGGACGAGGAGACGCTTAACCCCAAGCTGCCGACGGGCATGGTCGAGTTGAAGGCCGATAAGATGGAAATCCTGAGCACGGCCGACGCACTCCCCTTCCCTATTCACGGCGAATATCCCTGCCCCGAGGCGACCCGGCTGAAGTACCGTTTCCTGGACCTGCGCCGGGAACGCCTGCACCGGAACATCGTGCTCCGCTCGCGGATAATCAACAGCCTCCGGCGCCGAATGCTCGAGCTGGGCTTTAACGAGGTGCAGACCCCGATCCTCACCGCCAGCTCGCCTGAAGGCGCCCGCGACTTTCTGGTGCCCAGCCGGCTGCATCCCGGCAAGTTCTACGCGCTGCCCCAGGCCCCGCAGCAGTTCAAACAACTATTGATGGTTGCCGGCTTCGACCGCTATTTCCAGATTGCCCCGTGTTTCCGCGACGAAGACGCCCGCGCCGACCGCTCGCCCGGCGAGTTTTACCAGCTTGACCTCGAGATGTCCTTTGCTACCCAGGAGGATATCTTTGCGGTGGTCGAGCAGGTCCTGACCGGGGTGTTCAAGGAGTTCAGCGACGCCGAAGTTGACGCCCCCCCGTATGTACGCATCCCCTACAGACAGGCGATGCTCGAGTTCGGCTGCGACAAGCCGGACCTGCGCAATCCGCTCCGGCTGCTTGACGTGAGCGAGGTCTTTCGCGACTCGGAGTTCAAGGCCTTCGCCAAGGTAGTGGCGGCCGACGGGGTGGTCCGCGCAATCACGGTGAAGAGCATCGTGGACCAGCCGCGCAAGTTCTTCGACGACATGATCGAATTCGCCCAGGGAGTCGGCTCGAAAGGCCTGGGCTACATCGGCTGGCAGGGGGGCTCGGTGCGCAGCCCGATCTCGAAGTTTCTGACCGAAACCCAGATGGACCAGCTCCGCGACGCCGGCAAGATCGAGGATGGCGATGTGATGTTTTTCATCGCCGATAAGGAAAAGAAAGCCAGTGAGATCGGGGCGGAAGTGCTGGCCGAACTGGCGCGGCGGCTGGACCTGCTGGCCAGGAACGTCTTCCGGTTTTGCTGGATCGTGGATTATCCGATGTACGAGTTCAACGAACGCGCCAACGCAATCGAGTTCTCGCACAACCCGTTCTCGATGCCTCAGGGCGGCCTCGAGGCGCTCGAGACCCAGGAACCGCTCGAGATTCTGGCCCACCAGTACGACCTGGTCTGCAACGGGGTCGAGCTGTCCAGCGGCGCACTGCGGAACCACCGCCCGGAAATAATGTACAAGGCTTTCGAGCTCGGCGGCTATCCCCGCGAGGAAGTGGACCGGAAATTCGGGGGCTTGATCAACGCCTTCAAGATGGGCGCCCCGCCCCACGGCGGCCTCGCCCCGGGTATTGACCGCATCCTGATGCTCCTGCTCGATTCGCCGAATATCCGCGAGGTCATCGCCTTCCCTTTCAACCAGCAGGCCCAGGACCTGATGATGAACGCTCCGGGTGAGGTCTCGCCGGAGCAATACCGGGAACTGCATCTGCGCCCGCGGCTGCCCAAAAAGCCCCAACCAGAGTGAAGTGCCCGGCAAATCTCCCTGCGCGGCTTGACTTTCCCCGCCATTCCCGGTCTATTACGCGTTATTTGGCATTGGCCCCGTGTTACTGGCCTCGGCAAGCCCGGGGATGAACCCCGGACAGGCAAACAAAGGAGAAATTGGCAATGAGCAGTCCTGCTAAGCTTTTTATGTTCTCAGTGATGGTGATTGTGTTTTGCACCGGCAACGGTTTGGCGCAGACCGGCCGCGGCCGCCAGCCGGCCGGCGCCGGGGCGGTCAAGAGTGTCTTTGACGAGGTGTCCGCCGCGCTTGATAAAGGCGGCGATTTTTTCCTGTATCTGAACTCGGAGGAGTTTGTCCGCCAGGCGGAGAAAAGGTTCGCGCTGCTGGCCGAGGTGCTCGAAGCCGATGCCAGAAAGAAGGGACCGGACAAGGAGAAAGAAATCCAGATCCTCTTGAAGTTGCTGGATAATTTTCTCAACAAAAGCGGCATAAAGGAAATCGCCGCTTTTGGCGCGAGTTCGGTCAAGACCAGCAGTCGGGGCATGTATCGGGCCAAGCTTATGTGGCACCATTATGAGGGGGAAGGCAAGGGCAGGCTCTGGCAGATGGTCGCGGCGAAGAATCACGCGATCGAGGGTCTCGATCTCTTGCCGGAGACCACCGCCGCGGCGGCGTTCGGCGATTGCGACCTGAGCATTATCTGGGATTGGCTGGCGGAAATGATGGTGGACCTGGGTGATCCCAAGGCCAAGGAAGAATTCGAACGGGGGCTGGCGCAAGCCAAGGCGCAAGGGATGGACCTCGAGGCGCTGCTCAAATCTACCAGCGGCCAGTTCGGGATGGCGATCCTGCTCGACGAAGAGAACATGATTACCATTCCGACCGGGGAGGGGGTCCTTGAATTCCCCGAACCGGCCGTGCTGCATTTTACCAAGGTCAAAGACGACAGCATTATGAACGCCTTCAAGCTGATCTGGATGCACGCAAGGGTTCCGTTCAGCACCAAAAAACTCCCGGACGGCACGGAACTGTATTCGCTGCCGCTGCCTGTGCCGGTGCCGTTCCCCCTGGCGCCTACCGTGGCGTTGGCTGACGGCTGGTTGATCATGGGCTCAAACGCGAAGGTGGTCACCCAAGCTTTGGCCGTCAAGGCCGGAGAGGTGAAAGGGCTCACCGCCACCCGCGGCTTTCGCCGGCTCAGCCGGGGTTTGCCTGAGAAGGGCAGCCAATTCTTCTACCTCCATCCCAAGGTGCTTCGCTATTGTGCCGCGGTCGTGAAAATTGGCCTGGTCAAAGAACACGGCCCGGACATGGCCGAGACCATTATGGGCTTGCTTGGCCTGGGCCAGAACCCGTTTTATGTCTGCGGCATCCTTGAACGCCGCAAGAACGGCGTACTGCTGACCGCCAACAGTAATGTCAGAATGAGTGATGCAGTGATTACCAGCGCGGTCACCATCCCCATCGCCATCATCGCCATCGCCGCCGAGAAAAGAGGCAAGGGCCGCGACGCCGCGAGGCAAAAACAGAACGTGAGCAACCTCGAGCAGATCGGGTTGAGCCTGTTGAACTACTCCTTCGACCATCAGGGCAAATTCCCCGCCCAGGATGGCGCCGCCGGCCTGAACGAACTGGTAGCCGGCAAATTCCTTACTACCCCCCGCGCTTATCTCAGCCCGTTTGACAAACAGCGCCTGGGAAGGCCGATGGGAAAGGGCCAGAAACTGACCGAAGCCAACCTCTCCTACGTCCATTTCGGCGGTTTCAGAGACGATGACCCCCACGCCGCCGTCACCCCGATTTGCTTTGACAAACCTGACCCCGGCGTTCCCGGGCTCACCGTCCTCTTCATCAACGGCACCGTCCAGTATTATGAGGGCAAGTACGAGAATTGCGCGGCCGTCATCAAGACGCTCAACAAAAAACTCAAGATACCCCCGGCCCGCTATAAGTTCCTGCTCGAGAAAGCCCAGAACTTTGATGCCGGCCGCTTCCGCTGAATAAGATTCCCGGCCTCAGTTCGGGGATAGTGAAGCATGTCTCGAGTAAGGCATGGCAGCCTGAAAGGGAATTTGATGAGCCAAACAAGCACCAGCCTCACGCCGCGGGACCGGTTCATCGCTGCGCTCGAACGCCGGCCCATCCCCGGCCGCGTGCCCCACTTCGAGCTGGTCTTCTTCCTCACGATGGAAGCCTTCGGCAAGGTGCATCCCAGCCACCGCAACTACGGTCAGTGGGGGCAAATGTCCGAGCGCGAACGCAAACTCCACCGGCGGGACATTGCCCAAGTCTACATCGCCATCGCCGAGCGTTTCGAGCACGACGCCATCTTCCTGGGCCCAAACCCCGGCGACCCGGACGAAACCAGGTTCCTGATTGACCAGGTCCGCGAGCTTGCCGGCGACCGCTACTTCCTCATGCTCCACGGCGACGCTACCTTCGGCATCCCATCCGGCGCCGGCATGGAAGACTTTGCCGTGCGCCTGGTCGAGGAGCCGGAAAAGATCGAAGCAGACGCCGCCGCGATGGTTGACCACGCCATCTCCCGCGCCGAAACCCTCAAAGCACACGGCGGCCTCGACGGCTTTGCCTTGTGCAGCGACTACTGCTTCAACACCGGCCCGTTCCTGCGCCTCGAGTCCTTCGACCGCTTCGTCACCCCGTACCTCGCCCGGCTGTGCCGCGCCTACCGCGAGCTGGGCTTTTACACCATCAAACACACCGACGGCAACATCATGCCCATCCTCGACAGCCTGCTCGAAGGCCAGCCGCACGCTCTCCACTCGCTCGATCCACAGGCTGACGTTGACATCGCCGAGGTTGTCCGCCTGGCTGGCGACCGTGTCGCCCTTTGTGGCAACGTCAACTGCGGCCTGCTCCAGACCGGTACGGACGAGGAATGCATCGAATCGGCCCGCTACTGCCTGCGCGAAGGCATGCAGGCCCCGGGCTACATCTTCTGCACCAGCAACTGCATCTACACCGGCATGGACCTGGCCCGATACGAACTCATCCTCGACGTCTGGCGCCGCGAAGGCAACCGCCCCGCCGCCACAGCCTGACGTTCGGCAGCTCATTTGATCTTTTTGGGTTCAACCGCGTTCGCTCGCACTGCCCGGCAGAATTCCGGCTGTTCCAGAACCGCCGGGCAGCCCTCAGTAAAAGCCCGATGAAAACAACCCCTTCATCGTCGTCCCTCCTTGTTTGCGCCCGCAGGGCGCATTCGTAATCGTACTCGTGATCATAATCGTCCCTGCTCTTCAGTATTCAGTGTTCTTGTAGCCGCGGCACTGTGTTGCCGCGTCCTACTCCGTGTTCCGTGTTCAGTTCCTTCCTGTGTTTGTAGTTCAAGCTTCAGCTTGTTCCTGAGTACCGAATACCGAATACTGAATACCGAACACTCCTTTCCGTGTTCAGTGTTCAGTTCCTATCCTGAGTACCGAATACCGAATACTGAATACTCCTTTCCGGTCCCGCGCCGCCGGGGCGCAACCCTTCCGAAAAACAAATACTACCTATATTATACATACTTTTATACGCCTATGCAAGCCCTTTTCTCAAAAAAAACCAAAAAAAATCCCCCGGAACCGGAATAATCCACCCTGTCCGCCGGAGCCTTGGCGGCGGTGGAAGATTACGCAGATTTTACGGAATACCTTGGCCATTTCAGTCGTCCCTACGGGACTAATTTGACTGGGATTCACGGACCCAGCACTGCTGGAGGGCCACACTCCCGTGTTTTTTCCGTTTCGCGGTCGCACAGAGTGACAGACGCGCCGAAGGCGCTATGCGAGCCGAAGGCGAGAGCGAAGCGGCAACCCTCCAAGGG
>SDBT01007349.1_pt1 | contig 18121 bp, 37 predicted proteins | sample 2277101 | NCBI WGS metagenome assembly SDBT01 (sample SAMN10404973, study PRJNA504765) | marine sediment metagenome | isolation source: marine sediment core GS10_PC15, 103 cmbsf | place: Arctic Ocean: Southern Knipovich Ridge | collected 2010
ACATATAATTAAGCTTGTCAAGAGTATTGTATTGTATTTTAGCAAATATGTTGCAGAACATAAGCAGAACACGTTGTATAAGGAATGATCCCAGGAACGGGAGAAACAAGTAAAAGAAGTGAAATAACCATATTTTGCCGGTTTGTGATGAAATAGGTGAAATTTGGCTTTACCAGATCAACCAGGTTGCACGATCTACAAGTAAGTAAGGGTATAATATCACTCAATATCTACACACGTTAGAAACGCTTAAAATAAGCCAATAAAAAAACCAACATAAATAAATATGTTGGCTTAAATATTAAGGTGAGTTTAAATGAAATATTATTTCATCCAAGAAAAAATAGTAACATCAAGCCTCGGATTATATTGGCATACAAGCTCAATATCATCATTAACAGGGCGCAAAATATTGCCACAAACAGGCTTACCAGGCATAAAAAATGCAGGTATTTTAGCTCGTCTGCCTACTGTACAGCGTTGCGCGCCTGGGGAGATGACAACAGGATAAGCGAAATCATTCTTTGTACAGGAGCAATAAAGCGGAAAATCTTTAGATAGAAAATTCATGATTATAGGTTTTAATTAATACTGTAAGCAAGCTAATAAATCAACCAATACAAGTCAAATGTTTTGGCATGTTAGAAAACATAAACACGTTATAAAGCAAACACGTTAGATAAGGGGTCAGGTCAGGACGAAGGACAGAAGGAAGAGTAACAAGAACAAAAAAAAGAGTCTTACTATTATTCTTCGATGCTTTCAATAAACAGTATGGATACTTTCATTACGCAGTATCACTAACCATCAACATGCCTTTCTCTTACCAGGCAATACCACAACAACTGTATCAAAACGCTACACTTTTGTTCATTCAATACGCAGCATCATGCTTTCATTACGCAGTACTGAGGTTTGTGCCCCATCATCAAACAGTTTGTTTTATCTATTCATGTGTACCAATTGGGTACATTTTCCACAGCGATAACAGATTAGTTATAGCAATACAGCACACATAGCACAGCACACAAGGCATACAGGTTGATACGCTTTATTCATGGGACACCAACGTACTGGCAGGGATCAGGGATAAGCACACCTAAAAGTCCTATAATGATTTATATGTTGAGGTGAAACCATAACCATAACAACCTATGTGTTAATACAAATATTATCTAATGAGGAATATTTAAAAATCAATAGTGGTATGTTCGCAGATTTGGTTTTTCTCTGGCGCAAGGTAGCCCTGTATGCCATAACAAAGTTCTCCCACCAATTTTATATTGTTTCCAGGTATGTTAAACAACATTTGGAAGTCATTGATTTTCTTTATAGTTTTGTACAAACAATTTAAACACGTTATATTATGGAATCACGAAAAGTCATAGCGAAGAATATTTTAGGGAAGGTTATAGAGTCCCATTACATGATTTACGAAGATGGTCGGTTATGGAGTTCCCTAAAGAAGAGGGATAATGGGTGGATTAGGCCCCAGGTAAACAGGAGTGGGTATGTTATTTATCATGCGGTTCTTGATCCGTTTGGGAAGACATATTTTGCCCACACATTGGTTGCACTGGCGTTTATAGGTAATCCACCGGATGATAAGCATGAGATTAATCATAAGGATTTGGATAAGCGGAATAACCATTGGAGCAATTTGGAGTGGTGTACACATAGTTATAATATTCTACACGCACGTAAGGCGAAACACTGGGAACCGGGTAGGCGTGGGTTTAAACACAGTGATGAAGCTAAGGCAAAGATGAGCAAGTCCAAATGCAAACCAGTATTATGTTATAAAGCAGATAATGTCGAGGAGAAGCTGGTATTTGGGAGTATTGGTGAATGGGCGGAGCATTTTGGTGTGGATCGGAGTGTATATAGGCGGGTTGCTGGGCGGTTACGTCCATGGCGTGGGTGGTTTATTCAATACATATACAAGCCAGAGGTGGAGGAATACATGGGTAAATAGGGTTATTTCATTGCCCTGGGCAAACAATCTGGTGTTAAGTGGTAGGTTGGGTAGTTAGTTGGGTGATCGTATCTCTGGAGTTATGTTGCGTAACATGGTTTTGGGTATTGATTTTGTGAAAAAAGGGAATATCTTTGTGCATGTAACGTAAGGTAGATAAACAATATTCTCAAAATGGAGGTATATATAGCGATAAATAAGGTGGAAAAAATTGCTGGTGTATTTGTGGATAAGCAGGGTGTTGCGGAATTTTTAGGGATACACAGGAACACGGTACATAGGAGATTGATAGGGGGTTATTGGGAAGATGATGATTGTATAATTCACGATAAGATGGGTATTACTAAATCCAAGAGGGGGAAGAAATGAAAAAAAGTAACCACCAAGAAGTTGCATGTTTGATTAAAAAAACGGATAACCTGACACACAAAATAGAATATTGGTGTGAAGTGTGGAAATTTAAAAAATATTATGATGATGTAAATTGGTGTCCATTCCAAGAATAAGACGTGTCATGTTGTTATTAAAAGACATAGAGGTATTAAATTATGACAAAAGAAAAAACAAATAAATGTATAGCACAAGATAATAATGTAAGTTGGTATGGCTTAGATGACACTAAGTATGATAATAGTAACTCAATATCTGATATAAAAGTTGGGGATGAAGTGATAGTATTTGATTTGTCTAATTATATTGATCCTCAACCTAAACTTCCAGCTAAAGCAATTGTAACAGCAATATATGAATTTGAAATAGATGTTCAAATAGAAGGTTGGCCCAGGGAATACCCATATGAAATTTATGAATTTCAATTTGGAATAAAGAAATAATCATGAAAAAAACTTATGTAAAAGGATGTGAATGGTGTAATGCCACAGGGCATACACGTTTACATTATAATACACTCAATGAACCACCAAGGAGTACTTCTGCATTAACAGACGTGTGTCCTGTATGCAAAGGCAACAGAACAATAATAGTAACCGAAGAATATTAGCAATGGAAGATCCAACGCGATTTAAAATATCATTTCCAGTAAAGAAAGTTTATTCATCAAAAATATATCCCTTGATGATTGTTGATGCTGATGATATAATACATTACTGGAAACATAGTGGTGATTATGATGGATATAGCCACGATCCCTGCATTGATGATGAAACGAGAATAAATAAAAATTAATGAAAGAAAATGATAGAGCTTTTTAAAAGACTTGAGAAATATGGTTTTGGCTGGGGGGTATATTTCCGTATCAGCGAAGACAATATTATCACGTTGTATCTGGAATATTTGGACCGGGATAAAACGAAAGTGTACAGTGATCAGCATTTGCTGTCAAAAAAGATGTTGGATAAGATGAAGAATGGTGACCAGGAGATATTATTTATTCTTGATAAGATGCGTCGTTATATACAAAAACTTATTAAAAAAGAAATGAAATGAAAAGAAAATTCACTGTAGTTTACAAGCAACTTTTTCGTGCGATACAGCACATTGAAGCCGATGGCTTTAAAGAAGTGGGAATGTTTATTGAGTTCTGGGAATACCCCAGGGATAAAGACGGGAAAGTTACCACAGAGAAAAGAACTAATCCGGTTATTTTTATCAACGTGGATGAAATCTTTGCAATAGAACCGCAATGAAACTGATTATAGCAATATACCTTGAAATATTCCACAGACACGTGTTTGATAAATACTACGTGCAGGATTATCATATCAGGGGATTAGACTGGGTTGTTTTATTCATATATCACAACGTGTGCAGGATTTTCTACAACTGGAGGTACACGTTATGGAATCATTTTGGTAAGACACAGCGGTATGTACGGTATTCAATTGAAGACAGAAAAGAAAATAGATAATTATTAACCTAAATTTAAAAATCATGGAAAACATCGGCATGGAAAAACCAGCACAAGAATCCAGATTAGTACAACAAATTAACCGACTTGAAGAATTAACAAAAACATTATGTAATTTTTCTAATCGCCAACAATCAAGACTTGACAATGCACTTGGAAGCAAATCGGAGGGTGATAAAGAATCAGAAGAAGGCCCCACACCCGCGTCTTTAATGGAGAGAATGGAAAGAGATATAAATTGTCTCCAAACCGTAGTCAATAAAATTGAAACAAACACAGAAAGACTTGAGTCCTTGATATGACAGAGATAAAATCAAAACCTAAAAAGCCAGAGAAAGAAGGTAATATCTTTGATAGTGCAAAGAGGATGGCACGTTTAGATGGATTAAAAATCAAGCGGCTAAAGATTAAGTCCCCGGATATTAAAAAGATGCATTGCGTATCTTATGGGGAGAATCACAAGTATTATTTCCGCACCAAGGAAAAGCTTCACACGTTTATAATGGAGGGAGGGCATTACCAGTATTTTAGTATTCGCATTAATCCCGAAGACAAGGTAGTACCAGTAATAACATATAAAACTTAAAAACTATGAGTTTAATTGAATATGCAAAACAGGAATTTTTAGCTGTGGGTTATAAGCCTATAGAAAAAGAAAAAGATGATCCCAATAGGTGGATACAAGAAAACGTACTTGAATTAATAGAGGTTTTTAGTAAACAAGGACACTCCGGTTCATCAGCACCATTCTGTGTAAACTATTTCAATAAATTGGCAAGATATGAACCACTGAGCCCTATTAAATGCACAGACGATGAATGGACTAAAGTCAGTAACAATATGTTTCAGAATAAAAGACTCTCTTCAGTATTCAAAGATGGGAAAAACGGAGACCCATATTTCCTTGATGCCATTGTATGGAATGGGGAAAATGATGTTGGATTTACTGGTAGCGTACAAGGTATAAGTAGTCGCCAATATATCAATCTTCCATTTTCTCCCAAAACATTTTATATTGATGTGATTGAAGTTGGTGATGATTATGAAATTAAAGACAGGACTCAATTAAGGGAGGTTTGGGAATATTACAAACGTGATATAGAAAAAGATAAATAAACACGTTATGAAAGCAGGCATACATTACTATAAAAGAGCGAATAGCCGTTGGTGGTGCAGGATATACTGGTTTAAGTTTTCACCCTATCATTTACACATTAAATTGTGGTGTGGGAGGCGGTGTATATGGATAAGTATGTTTAAGAGAAAACAACCAAATAAACACATTATGAAAAAAACACTTTTAACAACAGCATTTCTTGTAATAACAGCACTGTGCTTTGGGCAGTATGGTGTTCAGGAAAAACCCCAGTATCAAAGCATATGGGGACAATCAGGTTATTCCCAATTAAACGTGTTTGGGGTACAACAGAACATGTTTAAAAACCAGAGTTCCAGTGGTGTAAACATCTACCAGTTCAATGAATATGGTGTGAAGAAAAAGACACACACGTTGGAAAACAACTACATAGGGGGATTGAATATTTACAAGTTCAGTGAATTGGGATCGAAGAAAAAAGTAGGCACCATAGAGGATAACTTCATGGGGGGATTTAACATCTACAAATACAATAAGTGGGGAGTTAAGGAGAAGACCGGAACTATAGAAAATAAATTTTGGTAAATATTAAAATTATGAAAAAAAATTTCAGCTCTTTATCAATCGAGAAGCAAAAGAAAATCATTAAACGTAATCTACGCCGTAAAATATTTGGGGTTAGAATTTATTATCGTGGGGGGGTTCGGGGTGATGGCACGTTGATAGTGTGGTTTTTATGGGTACCTGTGTTTATTTATGAGATAACTGATATATCCGTAATATATAAAATTATGGGCAAAAGGATGCTACTAATAAACACATACGACTTCAATAGAGGAGGTTGGGAGTAGATTAAAATAATTTCGTATCTTTGCAAGCGAGAACCAATTAATCAACAATGCAAAACAACCTTAAAATATTGGGTCTTAGTAGGCAGGTGCCACCGCATTTGGGGGTTCTCCATTTGCTGAACGGACCCTCTGTTTTTAGGGGGCAAAATTATGTTAGGATGGGTTAAGGTACATCGCAAATTGCGAGAAAAAGGATGGTACATGCAGTCAAATAAAGTCCACCTATGGATAGAGTTACTGCTAAGAGCATCACATAAAGAGAAAGAACATATGTTTAATGGCGAAAATATAATGTTACAACCTGGCCAGTTTATAACAGGGAGAAAAGATTTATCCCGGTCTACTGGTATTCCAGAAAGTACTATTGAGCGTATACTAACGTTCTTTGAAAAAACCGAACAGCAAATCGAACAACAAAAAACATTCCACAGCCGTCTAGTAACAATACTTTCATGGGATGACTATCAAGTAAGTGGACAACAAAATGGACAGCTAGTGGACAGCTAGTGGACAGCTAGTGGACACAATCAATAATGAGAATAATGAAATAATGAGAAGAAGAAAAAAAAAATCTCTTATATTCTTAAATGAAATAGAAGAATGTTTTTTATTAAGAACCATAGCACTCATTAACGGTAAAAATAATTTTTACCTATTCGCTATGTTTAACTAGATAACGTGTTTAAGTATTAACTATAAAATTTAAGATCATGAAAAAATTTGAAATTACAATGCAAGGAGAAGTGGCCACAAAAATTATTGAAGCTGATGGTTATGACATGTCACCAGCACTTGGTCAATTTTATAAAAGTGGATTTTTATTTATGAATTTTTGGGAGGATAACGATGGTGAAAAGGTCATGGTTGCCATAGTCAGCATAAGCACCATAAAATTTATGACTATAACGGAAATGTAGATAACACGTTAAAAATGGAATACTGGAAATACAAAGGAAGAGAAGAAGACCAGAAATTATTGGAATATTTGGAATACCTTCGGGAAAAGGAACAGTTATCCGAAAAAGATTATAGGAGACTTATACACTGGCACTATTCTTTGATGTGGTACGTTGGGGAAGAAGAGGTAAGGATTAATGATATGGAAAGAACAATTCGACATTTACAATAATAACCATAAGATGAAAAGAAAAGATTTTTTCAAACGACTATTTGGTGCTGCTGCAATAGCAGTCGTAGCACCACAGATCCTGGCTGAGAAAATTAATAAACCAGAAGGTATTGGTACTGGTGTATGGGTGCAGATAGAGGAAAGTAATATCCATCCCCTTACATCATTTTACAGTACAACAACATCAACAACATCAACATGAAAAGAAAAGTAGGAAAATTTAATGATGTTACAGGTAGTTGGTTTGGAATGGGAGTAAATAATGCTTTTACTAAACAGGAGAAAGAAAAAATAATTAAGGCCACGACAAAATGGATTAATAATAATCTTGATAATGAAAAGAAAAGACTTTTTTAAAACTTTATTTGGAGTAACAGCGGCAGCCGTTGTTGTACCACACGTTTTAAGAGAATGGGAAGATGAAACACCAGAGGTGCTTAATCTAACTCAACTCAATACAGATCACCTTAATGGATATAAAAGTGGATATAGTAGATGGGAGAGTATATATAATACAAACTTTTCACCAGAGATTTTTAAGGAATGGTATGAAAAATATGGTAAAAATTTTACAACAACTGATTTTATAAAAGCGTGCAAATAATTGAAGTAACATATAATACACGTTTCCATCCAGATCATGGATTTCAGTCAATGGAGTTCCGTATTGGGATGGACTATCAATCATCTCTTCCTTTTGGTGGTAGTGATAGAAAGTGCATAAGGATAGAGGAAAAGAATATATTGGGTGCTATTCCACACATTTGGGTAACATTCAGTGATAACACGTTTGTTGAAATTAAAAATTATGAAACTTTAACACATACAGATGAGCAGACCTTCGCAAGAGTACTTCCGGCTGCCGAGTATCAGCCAGGTGAAAAAAATAATCAGTAGCCGCAACCAGGTATTGGTGAGGACACTTTTTCGCAGTGAAGAAGAAACAACTCCCAGTGGCATACTTAAAATTGGTGATACGGATTTTCAACCAGCTATGCACGCCAATAGAATATCTGAAGTGGTTATGTTGCCGGATGAACTATATTTTTCTTTGGCATGGACAAGATATAACCGTGAGCTAACGGAGAGTATGCCATGGAGAACAGATATGCAGATACAGGTGGGGGATATGGTGTGGCATGACTATATGAATAGTTTGAATTGCTGTGTTATTGACGTGGAAGATAATGATGAGCAATACAAGTTGTTGAATTATTACGACCTTTACGTGGCGAAAAGGAAGATATTAAATATAAGTGTTGATCAGTTACAAGGGAATATAATCAGCGGATATGGTTATACTTTTATGGAAGAAGAGAGTATGGTGTTTTCAGTAATTCCCCTCAATGGCTACGTGTTATGCAAAGAAGTGATGGAGGAACATGGTAGTGAGATGGATGTATTGGACAAACACGTTGACAAAAGATTTGGAGAGGTAGCTTTTGTGGGTAAAAAGAATTACGGATATTTGCGTGAACGTATTGGTAGGCCACCAATAGAGAAAGATTTTGATGGAGAGATGAATCTTGTGCTGGGGGATATTATTGTAAAGAAAAACCCGAATATTCATATCATGTTGGAAGATCCGCTACATACACGTTTCAATAAAAAGATAATGTATTTCATAACTCAGAGGAAAAATATATACGCAAAATTATGAAAACAAGTGTCAAAAGTTATGTTTCCGGTCCACGGTGGGTTGGACTTGGAAGGTTTTTAAGGGAGGCAGCAATGCATTGTGATTTAGAAATACAAATTGAACGAGAGCATGGTTTAATTAGAGAAACACTTTTTTTTAAGGTTGAGGGTGAACAGGAAAATATAGAGAAAATGGACGAAATACTCCAAAGGGCAAAAGAAGAATACGAATCTTAAAAACACACCTATGGCAAACGTATGGATGAAATTTAATCTTGATGATGAGTGGGACATGGAGTTGTATGAACGTGTACAGCGGGCCACTGATTTGTGTTCTGCAATATGGGACATAAAAATCTTATTTAGAGAAGAGTGGAGAAAACTGGAGGATGGTGCCGAAGAGGAAACACACGGGAAGGTGATTGAGAGGATAGAGAAAGAATTTTACGAGATTCTTAATGTTAATGGAATTGACATAGACAAAATATACTCATAAATAAAACGAAAATTCAATGAATAATATAATAAAAACAATTGGATGGGCAGATAAATCTTGGAATCCCGTTGTTGGTTGTCGTAAAGGCTGCTCCTATTGTTATGCTAAAAAAATGAATGATCGTTTTAAGTGGATAGAAAAGTGGGACGAGCCCCAATTTTTTATAGACAGGTTAATTCAACCAGCGTTGGTGAAAAAGCCAGCTAGGATATTTATTGGATCTATGTGTGACCTATTCGGAGAGTGGGTGGATAAAACGTGGATATGGCAGATTCTTGATGTGGTGAGACAAAATGAACATCACGAATTTATGTTTCTTACCAAAAACCCAAAGCGGTATCGTGAATTTAACTTCCCAGAGAATTGTTGGATTGGTGCCACAATTGAAAGCCAAACATATTATAAGCGATATTTTGAAATAGTTAAGTATAGTAATACACACGTTAAAAAATTCATTTCCATTGAGCCGATATTAAGTGATTTCTATGATGGGAGATTTCAAGGACTCGACCTTGTGATAGTTGGCGCGATGACAGGGGCGGGTGCAGTAAAACCAGAAAAGGGATGGATAGACAGCATAACACATCCCAACACGTTTTATAAAAATAATATCAAAAAATACCTATGAAAAAACTAGCCACGTTAGTAATTGCTGAAAACAACGAAGGGGAACAACTTAATGATTCTCTTGATAATCTTCTTAAACACAATGAACCGGAACTATTTGACGTGTTAGTTGTGAGTGACGGATCAGAAGTGCAGGTTAATATGGATAAATACCGTGGTACCGTAAAACATTTCAACAGTGCTACACGTATGGGTGTGGGAGCGGCATTTGATATTGGATCGGGTCTAATAAAAACACCTCATATGATTATCATGGGTAGCGACATACGTTTCCGTGATGATGGTGTGGTGGAGAAAATGATAGGGCATATGGAGGAGGAGAAAAATGCCAAGAGTTTTGTCTGTACAACTAATCTGGGGATAAACACGGCAAAAAACAAAACGATATATGATGATGGATTAATGAAGAGATTTGCTGCCAGAATATGCCTATTCCTTACGGCAGATGATATACCAAAAAAGGGAAGGGAGATGGGCAGGTTAAAAAATGATGTGGCGGTTTCCAATTACAGAAACATTCTTGAATCGAAGTGGTTATCTAAAATGAAGGGCGTAGTATATGACGTGCCGTGTATACTGGGAGCTTTTTACGGAGTACGAACAGACTGGTACAAACACGTTGGAGGATTCTACGGGCACAGGTATTGGGGAACGCTGGAGCCGTTTATAAGCCTCAAGTCGTGGTTTGCTGGTGGGGATTGCAAGATAGCCACGGATATTGAGACGGGGCACCTGTTTAAAACACGTGGTTCACACGTTACCCGTGACTCTGATCTTGTGTACAACAAGTATGCCGTGAGTATGATATTGTTTGGGAAAGAAATAGCCAACGTGTTTATTGATTTTTTGGGGATGAATGATGATGTTCGGATAGCCAAAGAGTTGATTGGATATAATCTAAAAAACCTATCCACGTTACATGATCGGTTTATGCACGTTAAGACAAGAGACATCCACTGGTTTTATGAGAAGTGGGGATTTAAGTATTATGAATTAATCAAAGACATCAAAGATGAGACTAAATATTCTAAATAAATGCTCGAATTAAACCAACTATACAATATGGACTGCATGGAGGGGATGGAACAATTCCCTGACAAGTATTTTGATTTGGCTATTGTAGACCCGCCGTATGGATTGGGAGATAAATTAACTAAGGGAGGTAAGGGACACGGATTTGATTCATTATTAAAGGGAGGTTCTGATAGATGGGACATTATCCCATCTAATGATTATTTTGATAATCTTTTTCGTATATCCGTAAATCAAATTATTTGGGGCGGGAATTTTTATTCATTGCCCCCAACTAAACATCCTCTTTGCTGGAATAAGTTGAGACCTAATCAAAAAAAATTAAGTGAATGGGAGATGGCCTGGACTTCATTTGATGGCAGAGCAAGGATGTTTACATTTTGCGCCAATGGTGGATTTATAACAAAGGAAAAAAGAATCCATCCCACCCAAAAGCCCGTCCAATTATACAAATGGATTCTCCACAATTACGCCGAACCAAACTTTAAAATCATAGACACTCACGCCGGAAGTTGCTCAAGTGTAATAGCTTTTTTGGATTATGAGTGTGGTTGGATAGCCTTTGAGATAGATAAGGATTATTACAAAGCAGCGAGTAAAAGAATCGAAAACCATAAAAACCAATTAAGATTACAATGGTAAGACTAGGGATACTAAGTAGTGTCTGGGGAAGACCGGAGTTAACGGAACTCTTTCTTGACAGGATAGAACACCTGAAAAAAAAGTATGACATTGTTCCGGTAATAGTGGGGACAGATTATGAATTTGCCCAGGAGTGTATAGTAAGAAACATACCCTATCTTGATTACGCCAATAAACCGCTGGGAGCAAAATGGAATGCCGGGATATCACTCTTTGAAGATCTTGATGTATCACACGTTATGATATTGGGGAGTGATGATTTTGTGAGTGACGCATTCGTGGAACACGTTATAAAATTCAATGAGGGAAAAGATTTTACAGGGTGTAAGGATGTGTACATGTTTGGTGCCAATCCCAAAAGAAAAGGGTGGCAGCAGTTGTTTTATTTCCGTTATAAAGGTTATCTCGTTGGCCCCGGCAGGTGTCTCTCAAAGAGAATTCTTAAGATGATGGATTATAGCCCATGGGCACCGCAAAGGAATTATGGTCTTGATGGATCTGTGGTGAAAAACATTAAGAGACTGGGGTCACACGTTGTAAGGGGCAGCTTCGTAATGAAGGATGAGGGATTATTTATGGTGGATATTAAAACCATAGGGAACATTTCAGGCATACCGGGCGGGGCAAAACCCGTTGATGATGATTTTATAAAGATGCTAATGTTCCATCTTTCATGGGATGAAGCGGGGAACATTTCTGATCACCTAATAAAAACAGGAGCAATAGTGATATGAAAACAGAAAATAAGTATATCAGGATTGAGGAAACTCCACACATTGGTAAAACAAAAGGTTTTGATGTAATAAATAAAAGCGGTTATCCAATTGGTTATATTGGATGGTATTTAGCATGGAGGCAATATTGTTTTTTTCCTTTCGAAAATATGGTATTTAATAGTGAGTGTTTAGAATTGATAACTGGATTTTTAAAGGGGATTAATATTGAACACCGCAAAAACTGGATTCAAAAGAAAAAGGACGTATGAAACTAACAGTAGCCCTACCGATATATAATGCAAAAGACATAGCATGGTTGTGTCTTGAATCTTTGAATAGGCAACGTGATGTGGATTTTGATTGGGAGCTTGTGGTGTTTGAGGAGGAACACGAACAACAACTTGGGGAAAAATATTTTCAGGATCATCGCCCAGATGGATCGTGGGTTAAGTATATTTCCCATAAAAACAAACACACGTTGGGAGAGAAGTGGCACAAAATAGTCCAAGAGTCCGGTGAATGGTCAGAAGTGGTGGTATTCTGTGCTGCCGATAATTACTACCACCCATACATGTTAAGAGATTCTATGAATGCCATAGAGAGAGGGCATGATTGGTTCTATACCACTAAAGGATATTTCTATGATTTTAACACTAAAAAAATCATATTATACAGCGCACGTCGGGAAACAGGACTACAGATGGCAGCATCCATGGAGATAGCCAAAAGAATACCCAATTCTCCCAGAAAAAGAATCGTAGATTTATGGCTGAAAAGAAATATGAAGCCAGAGAATCCATTAATAGACACGTCGGATCATTGGATGGGAACGCTTTTTACACATGGGTATAATACCATTTCATCCCAAAGGGGAAAATATTTTGATAACCCCAAGTATCCATTTAGGGAAACTTCTACACGTTTAGAAGAAATCGTGCCAGAGGATATTATTAAACAAATAAAAAAATTATGAAAATTGAAATCGAAATTAAAGAAAGCCAATATGGTTACATAGTCAAGGAGGGCGGCAAAGAATTAATTATTGATGGCGGCTTTATCTCAAGGAAGGATAATCTCCCAGCCTTATGTAGACATATATGCGAACCTATTATTAAAAGATGTTATTTTAAGTTGGCAGATATTTCCCCGGTTCGGGCCGAAATAAAAATAACGCTATCTGGAATGGAACACATGGAGCCATCTGAAATGAGACAAACCTACGAAGAGCCAAAATGAAAATCACTATGCTCTCAAAAGCTGATTTTTGTGCTTCCGGTTATAAAACCATGGAGGCAATAAAAAGGCATACAGACCACGACATAAAGTTGTTTTACAAGAGACACCTCCATAGACTGGGACATCCTTCTGGCACGTTAGTAGGATCAGATAATCGTGCAGAGATACAAGAAAGAATAAACACGTCAGATATTGTACACATTAAAGGAGACTGGCCACCAGTAGAAGGATATCTTGGGTTTACCATAAAGCACAAGCCGGTTATTGTGTCTGTAAGTGGTGGTTATTTCAGAAAGAAAGAACACTTGGGGATGGGGAAATTTAAACCCGAACAATATAATTGCACGTTAAAAACAGCATTCACACCAGATTTATGTTACCCGGAGTATTCTAACGTGTGGACCCCACATCCTATAGATTCGGATGATCAGTCGATAGAATGGGAAGATTCAGAACCACCACTGCTTATACATTCTCTTGTTAGTTCTAAAAAAAGTGTTAAAAAGGGAACGGGCTTTATTATGGAGGTGTTTGATAAGATTTCCCGGAAAATGAAAATAGAGACACTCGTTATCACAAATGTATCTTTTAGGGGGGTTGTCGAGGCCAGGAAGAGAGCGACGATATTCTTTGATCAGTTTGGTGTCGGTTTCTATGGTAATTCAGCAATAGAGGCTATGCAGTTCGGGATACCAACGTGTGCATGGATAGCACCATGGGCCATTGAGCAAGCCGGGGGTAAGCTAGATGGATGTCCGGTGATATCATTAACAGAGAAGAACGTTGACATATGGGCGGAGACGATATCACAGATTTTAGACCATGATATGGTTACTCTCAGTAGAAGAACCAAAGCGTGGTGTGATTTCTTACATGGATATAAAGCTATTGCAGAACAATGGGACACGTTATATAAATCAATAACATGAAGGAACCGATTTATTATAGCAGGGAGGGAGAATCAGAGGAGTTTTTAGATGTGCTCCCAAAAAAACTAACTGTTAGCCCCATCCTACCGCATTTTTATAAGGATCAGTGGTCCCGCCCAGATGTAACCATATTCCAAGAGGTGAACATAAAACCATATGAGCCAACAAAAGAGGATGGGGATTTTATAGGTCTGCCGAAGTGGGATAAGCCGACCACCTATGAAGAGGTTTTCGATTATCTCAAAAAAGCTATTTATAGAGTATGGGACTCCGAAAAGTTTCACCTCATTGGTCACTCTTCGGGTTATGACAGTAGATTAATCAATAAGGCTATACGTGAGCTCACAGACGAGAACGGTGTTGAGTGGGGCGGTAGGGTGTTTTATGTGGAGAACATGGGCGAGAAGCCCTTTAAGGACATCCTAGAGCACCTTAATCTTGATGGGGTAGCCTATAATTACGATATACCCCCAGGATGGTATCATGAATATGCTATGAAGTTCGATCAGTTCTATCAGAAAAACAATGGTGTATTTGCTTTCCCCTTTAACCAGTGGTATGATTCTTTTAAAGACATACATGAGCAAGGGTTAATTCCCAAGGACAATATACAGGGATTTACAGGTTATGGTGCCGGAGAGATTATGAGAAAAGCCCTACGTATGAGGAAGGGATTTGCATGGTACTTCGCTTACCTATACAGATTCCAACTGAATTTGTTCAGACATTGGGGCGGCCCCCGCTGGGAACATCCGTTCTGGGATTATGATGTCATGAAAGCCTTAGAGGCTCTGCCACAGACATATAGTTGCCAACGTGTTGCTATTCCTATGTGTAAGCATATTGTCCATGAGTTAAATCATATCCCCGATTGGCAGACGAAACATTTGCGGAGAAATGGTTACAGGACTGTGGCCCCGGAACTTCTAAAGAATATGGATAATGATTACAAACAATCCTGGTTTGGGCAAAGACATCCTGTTGAGTCTAACCCGGATATGAATTATACGTTGTGGTGGTTTTGTTATAATGCCGCCTCATTATGTGAACATTTAATAAAAAACGATTATGCTATTACAGATTCTTAAAATTAAATATTTTTTATTAGTGATTGCTTTTGTAATTATTGGATGTACTTCGAAGGAACAGGAAGTAATCCTTAAACCTGAAAGGATCGCAGAAGGATGGCAATATACAGTAGTCGGGAGAGATGATACATTGATAGTTCACATTAGTCCACTTTACGAAATAGATTCAATAACAATAAAATGATATGTTATTACAGATGCTTAAAAGTAAATTAAAAGAGGTAATTGTTACTTCTGCGAATACTGAGTATGAAGGCAGTATAACACTTGATCCTGAATTAATGGATGCTGCTGAACTTCAACCGTATGAAAGAGTAGAAGTAAATGCTGTAAATGGAACAGCTAGAATAGTCACCTATGTTATTAAAGGAAATAAATCAGGGCAAGTTGAACTAAACGGCGGAGCTGCTAATTTCTTTAATAAGGGTGATCATATTCATGTGAATTGTTTTGGATTTGCAGAAGAAGTGATTTATATAGGAGGGAAAGCAATGGACTATTCAGAAGTATATGGACCGCTGATTATCAAAACAGACGAAAACAACAAGGTGATATGAAGGTAACACTCGTAAGTTCTGATGCCGGGTACGGACATGCCTGCGGGCTGAGTCTGGGGCTAGAGAAGTATTGCGATCTCACCACCGTTTATATGCGTACCAATAAACACAAACTTGATTACTTAACTCCGAAGGCTCAATATGGGGTGGATAAAATTCCTCCAAAGGGAGATGTTCTTATCATAATGGCATCCTGCACGTATAATCAGTTAAGAAAAAAGAACCAGCTTCATCTGTTAGACGGGTACGAAACCGTTAAGGTCATTATAACAGATGGCCCCCTTGCCCACAATCCCGATTATTATAACGAGGTTTTTAAAGATTTTGAGGTGTTTTGCACTATCTGTAAAATGGATTTTCGTAGAGGCTTGCCAACGAGGGAATATTATCAGCCATTTGATTTTTCTGATATTAAGGTAGTAAAGAACGAGCAGCTTACTGTTGCCCACTCTCCCTTTGGTCCAAAGAAACGAAAAGAGAAGGGGACAAATATTATAATCTATGAAATGGGAATGAGGCCGGATGTTAATTTTGATTTAATAATTGGAGTACCCTGGGTTGATGCCATTAAGAGGAAGGCCACAGCACATATTTTTATAGATCAGGTAGACCATTTTGGCATTGGAGGATTTAAGTTTTTCACCCCCAACTATGTCTGGCCAGCTTTAGGGAAGAGCGGAGTAGAGGCTATGCACGTTGGGTGTTTAACAATAACAACCGGGGAACCTCATGGGTGGGATAAGATTCCATATCCCCCGGTGGCTTGGTGCAGGAAAGATAATTTCGGAGAGGTGTTGGATTATTATTTAAACGATAGTACTGCTAGAGAAAAGCTTACCTTTGAGCAGCGCGAATGGGCACTTACATATGCCACACACGATTTTGCAGCAAGAAATGTTTTAAATATTTTATAATTATGGGATCATTTAACAGAGACGTAATTTTTATTGGCGATGGCACTTCGGAGAATTTTTACGATGTGTTACCGAAGAATTTAACGCTACAGAATCCAATGCCAAAGCACCTACATGAATCATTTATGGGATATAATCATGACACGATATTTAGGGAGGTGACATTTAATGAGTATAAGCAAACCCCCGAAACGGAAAAGTTTCTGACCGCAACTCATAAGGAAATATCTGGCATTGAGGAGATATATGATGTTTTAAAAAATGTTATAGAGAAAAAGTGGGATCCAACAAAGACACACGTTATAGGACATTCTTCTGGATATGACAGTAGGGTTATATCTCAGATAATAAAGGAGCTTGGAGAAAAGCACGGAGATGATTGGTTGGGGGAGGTGATATATATTGAGACACTGGGAGAGAAAGATGGGTTTAAGCGTATCATGGACGAGCAGGGGTTGACGGGTATTGTTTATAACGCAGGTATGCCCCCGGAGAGGCATCACGATTATAGCTTTAATTTTAAAACATTTTACCAAAAGTTCAACGGGATGGTATCGTTTCCGGTAAATCAATGGTATGATGCTTATCGTGACCTAGAGGAACAGGGGATACTGGATAGTTCTAATGTTCAGTGTTTTACTGGATATGGTGCCAATGAAACTCAGGAGATAGCGCATAAAAAAAAGGGGTTTGCACATTACTTCAGGTGGCACCATTATCTACAGATACAGAGATTTAAACTCTGGGGGAATAACTGGGAACATCCATTCTGGGATTTTGAGGTACTTAGTGCATTAGCGGGGTTCCCGGAATCAAAGAGGTGGGAGGTGCGTATAGGACAGGTGATGGCCGATACTATGGTTCCCCATCTAAAGCACATCCCCCGCCAAACGCCGGAATCATTAGGAGAGAATAGGACGAGACATGCTGATCCTAAGCTATTAGAGAGAGTTGTCAACGACTATGAAAATTCCTGGTACGGCAAACAAGTCCCCGTAGGTATGTGCAGTAATTTTACAAATTATTATAGTTGGTGGATGCATTATTGTATTGCTTCCATGTGTGAGTATTTATTAGAAAATGGGCATGAAATAGAAATAGGATGAGTGCGGAATTTGATTATCAATGGAAGAATCTTCCTTCGGTGAATGTCGAGTACAATGAAGATAGGATTAATGAGTTTTTATCCTTCACTGGTCTCGACAAAGATTATCTTAAAGGAAAGAAAGCCCTAGACGCTGGGTGCGGTAATGGTAGATATACATATGCTATGCAGGAACTAGGAGCCACAGTTACCAGTATAGATGTAAGTCAGGAGGCCATAAATG
>SDBT01007350.1_pt1 | contig 18119 bp, 17 predicted proteins | sample 2277101 | NCBI WGS metagenome assembly SDBT01 (sample SAMN10404973, study PRJNA504765) | marine sediment metagenome | isolation source: marine sediment core GS10_PC15, 103 cmbsf | place: Arctic Ocean: Southern Knipovich Ridge | collected 2010
GTTGCGCTGCATCCTTCGTCACTGCGGAGTACAGTAACTACGCCTCATTCCTCAGGATTTGCGCGCCTTGAACTTGGAGCTTTTTGCTTTGCCGTCTAATTCGGACTTTTTACGAGACCATCAGTTGTCAGTATGCCAAAAACCTCTGCGGCCGCCGAAATTGTGGCCTTGATATCCTCTTCACTGTGGGCACTTGAGACAAATGCTGCCTCGTATTGAGACGGGGCGAGATAGATCCCCCGATCCATCATCGCTTTGTAATACTTTGTAAACAGGGCTGTATCGCTCTTCTGGGCATCTGCAAAGCTAAGGACCGGCTCACCTGTGAAAAAAAGGCCCAGCATGGAGCCAACCCGGTTGGCCACCGCAGCCACGCCCGCTGCCGTGACAGCCTCCTTTAAGCCCTGTTCCAACATGGCCGATCTGGTCTCAAGTGACTCGTAAAAGCCGGGCTGCTTCAAACATCTCAGCGTGGCGATTCCGGCTGCCATGGCCACGGGGTTGCCGGAAAGGGTTCCAGCCTGATAGACCGGTCCTTCAGGAGCGATCTTTTTCATGATCTCTTTGGTTCCGCCATAGGCCCCCACCGGTAGTCCGCCCCCAATGACTTTGCCCATGCAAGTAAGATCAGGCGTAATACCGTAGAGCGCCTGAGCCCCACCATAATCAACGCGGAAGCCTGTCATGACTTCGTCAAATATAAGGACGATCCCGCGGTCTTGTGTCAAGGCCCTCAAAGTCTGGAGAAACCCGGATTTCGGCACCACAAGCCCCATGTTTCCGGCCACAGGTTCAACGATAATGGCTGCGATCTTGTCGCCCTTTTTGGAAACCACGTCGGCCACTCGCTCCACGTCATTATACGGAATGGAAAGGGTACTTCGGATAAAGCCCTCTGGGACCCCGGGACTTCCGGCAATGCCCAGTGTCGCCACACCTGAACCCGCTGCCACCAGGAGGGTATCGGCATGGCCATGATAACAACCGTCGAATTTGACGAGAAGATCCCTGCCTGTGACACCCCGTGCCAGGCGAATGGCACTCATGGTTGCCTCTGTGCCGGAGTTCACCATCCGAACCATTTCCACGGATTCAACAGCCTCGATCACCATCTGGGCAAGTTCTGTCTCAAGGTCTGTGGGGGCGCCAAAGCTGGTTCCCCGTGCAAGCACACTCTCAATGGCCGAGATCACCTCCGGGTGCCGATGTCCCAAGATCATTGGGCCCCATGAACCCACATAGTCTATGTAGGCATTGCCATCAGCGTCAAAAACCTTGGAACCTTCGGCCTTCTGGATAAACACGGGTTGTGAGTCCACAGAGCGACACGCACGCACCGGGCTATTCACACCCCCGGGAATGACCTTTTGGGCCTCGGCAAACAGTTTCTCAGACACATCCTTTTTCATAAGACATTACTCCTTCGTTTAGATTTCTTGAGACTTCGGACTTTCTCCTCCAAAGGGACAAACCTTGATACAAATCCCGCAAATGGGAGCACCAACGTTTGGAAGTTTTGAAAACTCACCAGTCAGTTTTTCGACACACCTTGAAAAATGAAGGGCCTCGGTTCTGCTTGCATAATGTGCTTCGGTTCCAACCCCTTTGATGGCCCCCACAGGGCAAGCCTCCTGGCAAAGCGTACACTTTCCACAGCGGTTCTTTATGGGGCCGTCAGGATCCATGGGTGCATCTGTCAAGACCGTAACCAGGCGAATGCGCGGACCGTGCTTGGCATTGACCAACAGGAGGCTCTTTCCTTGCCACCCCAGTCCGGCCATTCGGCCGACTGCCTTGTGAGAAATTGCACCATACCAGTCTTTCTCATGCACAATTTGTGACGCAGGTATGGGCAGACCCGTGAAACCGTCCTGCTCGAGCATGTTGGCAGTGCAAAGGGCTATTTCGTCCAGCAGACGGTTGGCGGTCTGGTAGACAGCACAATAGACTGGTGTAGGCCGATCAACAATCCCGTCAAACACGGCGGCAGGCAGTCTTACCCCGATGGAAATGGCTCTGCAGAACGGGTCCAGAAGGCTGGGAGGTTCCAGCTTCAGCCCGCTCAGAGGTTCAGCATCTGCCACACCAACCAGATCTGCTCCCAACGCCTTGATCTTCTTTTTTACATTTTCAGTGTAAGACTCGGCCATTTTCTGTGTTGCCCTACATCCTTCGTCATTAGTAGAAGAAAGTGCCTAAAGTTGAGCGTCATTGAACATTTATCATCGATCATTTATCATTGGTGAAGAAAATGCCTAAAGTTGTAATTGGTGAATTTCCAATCAACAACCTTCAATTTTCACTCTTCAATATTCAATGGCAACGGCCTTCGCCTTGAAAAGCACAAGTTTCCAGTTTCAATCCACAATATTCAACATTCACGACAGACCCGATAAATCGGGACGGGGAATGCGCTCGCTACTGGGGCTCATATTTTCTCCATTGTCTTATCAAGAAACCAAGGCATATAGATGCGACCCCGAGAGCGATTCCAAGTCGCGCATTATGTCTGTAATAGTAGTAAAAGGGACCCGGCCCAACAGGTCCGTGACTGAAATCAAGAAGGTAGAAAGCGGTAGCAAACGGGCCAACGGCAAAACAAATGATGTCCACAATGCCCCTGATAAATGTCTTCATAGCCTTTCTCCTTTGCCTCACCAAGATTGACTTTTTACGAGACCTTGAAGGCATTTTTTTCACAATTAAGAAGACTTGTCAACCGCCTACCCCGGCGAGAATTGCGCACCCTTGGTTTTCCCGTTGGGATACAAAAACATCTCTTTTTCAAACAAACACAATATGGTATAGTGTTTTTAGTGCATTTGGCCCAACAGCGACACTCCGGACCTTTGAGACGGGACCCGACGACCATATTACAGAAATGGAAAACCAACCCATGCCAGCCAAGATGAGGCAATTCATGGAGACCGACATCTGGAGAACCCGCTCAGAAGAGCTTCTGCGGACAAAGTCTGTGTGGATGAAGCCATTGCGCATGATTGTCGTCTCGTGGCGCGAATTTCGCGAAGACCAGTGTATTTTCAGGGCCTCGGCCCTCACCTTCTATTCCCTGCTTTCCATCGTGCCTATCATGGCCGTGGTGTTTGGCCTGGCAAAGGGCTTTGGTTATGAAAGGGCTCTGGAGACAGAACTGTTCGAAAGATTTCGCGGCCAAGCGGAAGTGGTTGAGCAATTTACGGTCTTTATTCATTCCCTGCTTGAAAATACCAGGGGCGGCGTCCTTGCCGGCGTGGGGGTCTTTCTGTTTTTTGTCACCATCATACGGGTCTTGGGAAACATAGAAGACTCGTTCAACCACATCTGGAGGGTGAAAAAATCAAGAAGCCTGGGGAGAAAGATCACCGACTATATCTCTGCCATGCTCATCTGCCCTGCGCTTTTCGTACTGTCCAGCACCACGACAGTGGTGATACAGAGTCAGCTCAAGCTCGCCGTACAGAAAATCTCTTTTGTGGGAGCCATTAGTCCTGCCATATTTTTTGCTCTAAACCTGCTGCCCTACTGCGTGATTTGGGTGCTGTTCACCTTTGTGTATATGTTTATGCCAAACACCAAGATCAAATTCAGCTCCGGGTTGTTTGCAGGAATCGTGGCCGGCACGCTCTTTCAGATCTTTCAGGGGGTGTATCTTTCGTTTCAAATCTCTATGTCCACGTATAATGCCATTTATGGAAGCTTTGCAGCACTGCCCCTTTTTCTCATGTGGCTTCAAGTCAGCTGGGTGATTGTACTGCTTGGAGCAGAGATCTCCTTTGCCTACCAGAACGAAGACGGCTATGAGCTTGACCCGGATTGTTCCAATGTGAGTTATGCCTTCAAACGGTTGCTCTCCTTGCGGGTGCTGCACGTGCTGGTTGAAGATTTTTCAAAAGGCGACAAACCATCGACGGCCGCTGAAATTGCAAAAAGACTGGAAATACCCCCGCGTCTTCTCCATGACATACTTAACGACCTCGTTGGGTCCAAACTCCTTTGCGAGCTCTCTCACAATGAAACCAGCCACGTCTACCAGCCCGCCCAGGACATCGGCCTGTTCACCATCAAATATGTGATTGATAGCCTGGAACAGCGCGGCAGAGACAACATACCCGTGGCCAGGTCAAAGGAACTGGACAAGCTCTCTGAGTCCTTCAAGGCCTTTGGCAACCTCGTGGAAAAATCCCCTGCCAACGTCTTGTTGAAAGACATCTAAAACCCTTATCCCCTTCACCCCAATATCAAGCTGCCCCGGCGAAGCGTCATGTGTGAAAACGACACCATCCCCTCTTCTTTCCGCTCACACTTTTGCCTGCGGTGCCGATACAAAAGAAAAAGGCCAGCGCGAAAGGAGCCCGCCATGCGACTTGCCAAATACCAAGAGCGAAGAAAGCATACCAGGAAGTCCTGCTCTGTGGCAGTAAAGGGTCTTGTTTGGGATTCTGCCTTCAAGGCGCTCGCCAAAAACATAAGCCTTGGCGGAGCGTTTATCGAAACCCCATACGCTTTCGCTACCGGGGATCCTGACCTGCAAGTCTTTGCCACCAAGGAAAAGGTCTTCCTGATGTTTTTCGCACGGCCGCCACACCACGATGAACCAATCCATGTCCCCAGCAACGTTGTCTGGAACCGTCCAGACGGGTTTGGCGTTGAATTTATGGACACTCCCGACCGCCTCGAAGCCATGATAGAAGCCCTTTGACCACCTTTGATGGTCTCGTAAAAAGTCAATAAACAGACGGCTTTGTAAAAAGTTCATATGCAAGGCGCGCGAATCTTTTGGAATGAGGCGTACTTTTCGTACGTCGGAATGATTCACCCTGTTAAATCGGCGCCGCCGTCTCGCATAGCGAGAATTTAACAGGGCGGGGATGAAGCGCAACACCGCCTTCAATAATTTCCATACATGCCGATAAGAGGGGCATGACCGACATGATTGTCCTGATAACCGCCTTGATCGCGGGGGTCTTGGCCGCTGCCGTTCTGGAATGGCTGATTCCAAAAAGGCAGGACAGCCAGCCCCTGTCGCCCGTTTCTGCAAAAACCCGTGGGCCTGTCCCCTGTGTGCCGATAAACAGGCCTTTCAAGGATACCCCTGACATGCCGGACGAAAATCCAAGGCGATTTGCCCTGTACTGTTGCATCATCCGCTCTGTTGTAGAAAAATACGGGGGAACTGCAAAGGTTGACAGCGCGTCATGCACCGTGACTCTGAACATTCCACAAAACAAAACGACTGCTTGCACCGAAGAACTGCAAGAAGTACTAGGCCCCATGATGCGTTGATTGCCCATTTACCAAAGCATGAGTTTTGGAGGGGCACTGGCATGCTTGCAGACAACTCGACTCTAACGAAGTCCTGAACTTTTTCCTTGACAAGTTAAATATAAAAGAATATCCAATTAGGTAAATGTATATATAAATGTCAATTAATTATATGTAAGATCACAATCTATTGTCAACCAGTGTCCATCCACAAATGAGGTTTTTTGTTCAAGATCAAGGCATGCGAAAAAAATAACCACAGGCATATAGTTGGTATTCCGAGGATTATTTTTTGAGCATAACGCAGAGATTGGGCAAAAAGATCATTTGTGAATAGACACCAACTGGGAGTCAGAATGCACAACTACATTGTCTGCGAAAAACGAGGAAACCAGCCGAGAATTCATGTGAAAATCTGCCGGCACAGATGTGAACAGTACGAAACCTGCGAAGCCTATCAGGACAACATCCAGGCCCGTCAAAGCCATGAAGCGGCCGGCCAACTTGAGGCTACGGCCTTGTCTGTACACGGTGCCGGCCAGACAGCAATTTCTTTGGAAAGTTAGCCCCGGTTGGCGGGTTAAGCCGGCGACGACTGACAATTGCATATTGGCGATTGATCATCCTTCATCCGATATCCAGTATCCAGCATCTAGAAACCAGCATCCAGCACCCCCCAATCATTCAATTCCTGAACCTCTCAATTCCTCAATCTGGCATCCCGCAGAAACATTTCTGCACGGCACCCTGTTAGACCTTGACTAACCAGTGCAAATTTCCTACACTCAGCTGTTTTTGAGTTGGGATGTTTTATTTTCGCCACGAAGTTGTTTTCGGCGCATAGAAATCAGAACCTAGAAAACCGTATCCGGTGTCCAGTATCCAGCATCTAACATCCAGAAAACCGCCTTCCAAACAAACCCGCGTCTTTGCTTTTTTTGGACATGAAAGGAGTAAACACTGACTCATATGAGCACACCTGAACGACAAATTGACGTCAATATAGAAGATGAGATGAAGCGGTCTTATCTGGACTACGCCATGAGCGTAATCATCGGCCGCGCATTGCCTGACGTTCGAGATGGCCTAAAACCCGTCCACCGCCGGGTTCTGTTTGCCATGCACGAACTCAAGAATGACTGGAACAAAGCCTACAAAAAGTCTGCTCGCATAGTGGGCGATGTAATCGGTAAATATCACCCCCATGGCGACTCGGCCGTTTATGACACTATCGTGCGCATGGCACAGGATTTTTCTTTGCGCTACCCCCTGGTCGATGGCCAGGGAAACTTCGGTTCCGTAGATGGAGATCCAGCTGCTGCCATGCGATACACTGAAATTCGGATCACGCGGCTGGCACACGAAACACTCCAAGATCTGGAAAAGGACACGGTCGATTTTGCCCCCAATTATGATGAATCTCTTGAGGAACCTTCCCTGCTTCCGGCCAAAATACCCAATCTTCTCATGAACGGCTCTTCTGGCATTGCCGTTGGCATGGCAACCAATATCCCCCCACACAACCTTTGCGAAGTGATAGATGCAACCACCGCACTCATCGACGACCCGGAAATATCCTTTCAAAATCTGATGACCCACTTGCCAGGCCCTGATTTCCCGACTTCGGCCATTATTTACGGGCGCAAAGGCATTGTGGATGCATACCGCACAGGAAGAGGGATCATACGGCTCCGCGCCCGCGTGATGGTGGAAAAGGACCGCAGAACACGACGCGAAAGCATTATCGTCACAGAGCTTCCCTACCAGATAAACAAGGCACGACTCATTGAAAAAATCTCAGACCTGGTAAAAAACAAACGGATCGAAGGTGTTCGATTTGTGCGGGATGAATCAGACCGGGAGGGCATGCGCATCGTCATCCGCCTTAAGAAAAATGAAGTGGCCGAGGTGATCATAAACCAGCTTTATAGTTACACTCAAATGGGGTCCACCTTCGGGATCATCATGCTTGCCATCGTAGACCGGCAGCCTCGGGTCCTGAACCTGAAAGAACTTCTGAGCCATTTTGTAGAACATCGCAAAGAGATCATTATTCGCCGCACCCGCTTTGAGTTGAACAAGGCCGAAGCACGCGCCCATGTGCTGGAAGGGCTCAAGACTGCCCTTGATCACCTTGATGCTGTGATTGACGTGATCCGGTCCTCAAAAACCCCGCCTGAGGCCAAACAGCGCCTGGTTTCTCGCTTTGAACTCACCGAGATCCAGGCCCAAGCCATTCTGGACATGCGCCTGCAGCGCTTGACAGGCCTTGAGCGTGACAAAATCATTGAAGAATATAAAGAGATGATCAAGGCCATTGCCCGATATCGTGAGATCCTGGCCAGTGAACCCTTGGTTCTGAATATTATCAAAGAAGAATTGACAGACTTGAAAAATCGTTACGGAGATGAGCGCCGCACTGAGATCGTTGAAGAGACAGAACAGATAACCATCGAAGACATGATTGCCGAAGAAGATATGGTGGTCACCATATCCCACGCAGGCTACGTAAAGCGAAACCCAATTACGCTTTACAACAGCCAGCGCCGGGGCGGCAAAGGCAAAACCGGCATGACCACCAGAGAAGAAGACTTTGTGGACCGTCTGTTTGTTGCCTCCACGCATGACACATTCCTGTTCTTCACAAACCTGGGCCGAGTTTACTGGCGCAAGGTCCATGAACTGCCACAGGCCGGGCGTGTCGCTCGAGGCAAAGCCATTGTCAATCTCCTTTCACTCGCGCGGGAGGAAAAGGTGGCTACCGTGTTTCCCATCCGATCCTTTGAGCCCGGCTACACAATACTGATGGCCACAAAGGCCGGTCTGGTTAAAAAGACCGATATCATGGCCTACAGCCGCCCAAGGGAAGGCGGCATCATAGCACTGAATCTTGTTCCGGGAGATGAACTCATTGCTGTACGCCTCACCGACGGCACCCAAAACGTGTTCCTGGGATCCAGGCACGGAAAGTCCATACGTTTTCACGAATCCAATGTGCGAGCTATGGGTCGAGTCAGCAAGGGGGTGCGCGGGATGCATCTTGGGCAAGGGGATTACCTAGTGGGCATGGAGGTGCTCACCGACGGAAAGACCCTCATGACTGTCACCGAAAATGGCTATGGCAAACGAACCTCCATCGACCAATACCCAGTACAAAGACGCGGAGGCAAGGGTGTAATCACCATAAAAACCACAGAACGAAACGGTATGGTGGTGTCCATCCTGTTGGTCATCGACGACGATGATCTTATGCTGGTGGCCGATACAGGCAAGATTATCCGCATGCCTGTCAGAGACGTTTCTGTCATCGGGAGAAACACGCAAGGGGTCCGCTTGATTGCCATGGCGCCCGGACAACGCGTAGCCAGTGCCGCCCGGCTTGCCGAAAAGGACGTGTAATGAAAACAGGCATGAAAATCGGTGTGATCGGCGCCGGCGCATGGGGAACCTCCCTGGCCAACCTGCTGGCCCATAAGGGCTATGAGGTGAATCTGTGGGCGTTTGAAGAGGAAGTCTGCCTGCAAATCCGTGAGTCTCGTAAAAACAAGGTGTTTTTGCCCGGGGTTCGTCTTTCTCCCAATATCAAGCCGTCAAATGACCCGGACGAAGTGGCCGCAGGAAAAGACATGCTGCTCCTGGTGGTGCCTTCTCATGTTTTTAGGTCGGTCGCCGCCAAGCTTGTCCATCACCCCTCTGAAAAGACCCTTATCGTCAGTGCCACAAAAGGCATAGAAAACAAAAGCCATCTGACCATGTCGGGAATCCTGGAGCAACTTCTTCCCCCAAGGCTTCACGGCCGGATTGCTGTGCTCTCCGGCCCTAGCTTTGCCAAAGAGGTCGCCAAAAAGATTCCAACGGCTGTCACAGTAGCTGCCCGTAATCCAGAGGTTGCCCGGGACGTCCAGGCCACCTTTGTGACTCCATACTTAAGGGTCTACACAAGTTACGATATTGTTGGTGCTCAGCTGGGCGGGGCAATAAAAAACGTGATGGCAATTGCCGCCGGGATATCAGACGGACTGGGCCTTGGATACAACACCAGAGCAGCCTTGATCACCAGAGGAATGACCGAGATCCAGCGTCTGGGTGTGAGGCTGGGTGCCAATCCGAAAACGTTTATGGGACTTGCCGGCATAGGTGATTTGGTCCTGACATGTACCGGCAAGTTGAGCCGCAACTGGACTGTGGGTCACAAGCTGGGACAGGGGATAAAGCTTGACACCATTTTGTCTGACATGCGCACTGTTGCAGAGGGTGTAAAGACCACAAAATCAGTATATAACATGTCCCGCAAGCTGGCGGTTGAGATGCCCATCGTGGAACAGGTCTACGGCATATTGTACGAGGATGTTGATCCGAAAGAGGCACTTCAAACGCTCATGAGCAGGCACCTGAAGCATGAAATCGATGATGAGTGAGGCTGTCTCATGTCTCAGGCCAGCAAACCCCATAAAGGCGAAGGCCATAGAGGACGGCTAAGGGAAAAATTTCTGACCTCTGGGCTCGACGGATTCCACGACTACGAGGTTATAGAGCTGCTTCTTACTTTGGCCACACCCCGAAAGGACTGTAAGGACCAGGCCAAGGCCGCCTTGAGGCGTTTCAAGACCTTGCAGGGAGTCATTGAAGCAACACCTGAACGACTCCAGGAGATAAAAGGCATCGGCCCCAAAAAATATTTTTGGCATCAAGTTTGTCCAGGCGGTGGCCGAGCGCAACCTAAAAAAGAAGCTCATCAAAAAGGACCCGATCAGATCTTCCAAAGAGCTTTTCGACTATCTGTATCACACCATTCGCGACAAGAAGCGTGAAGTCTTCATCGTCGTTTTCCTTGACGTCCAAAACAGGGTGATTGCTGTGGAAACCCTTTTTGAAGGAACCCTCACCGCCAGCAGCATCTACCCAAGGGAGTTGATTCAGGCCACGCTCAGGCATCACGCTGCCGGCCTGCTCCTGGTGCATAACCACCCTTCAGGCGAACCCCGACCTTCACGTGAGGACAAGCTCATCACCAGACAGCTCGTCCATGCCTGCCGCGTCGTGGGAATCACCGTTCACGAACACCTCATTATTGGGGACAATACTTATTTCAGTTTTGCAGATCACGGCCACATCGGAGAGATAAACAGAGAGTATGAGGCCAACTACGGGGCATAGATCGCAGGAAAAGAATGACGGCTTCGCAAAAAGTCCATCTGCGGCGTTGTGCTTCATCTTTCGTCATTCCGACGTACGATAAGTACGCCTCATTCCTCACGATTCGCGGGCCTTGCATATGACCTTTTTGCGAAGCCGTCTGTTTATTGACTTCTTACGAGACCATCAAGAATGGTAGATGACACGCAAAGCCGCCCTGAGTGTTTTGGTCAGCTTGGCAGGGTTTTTCCTGTGGACGAGCAAGGGATTCGTACGAGCCCCCAGGAATGTATGAGGTGTCCCCTTTGCAAGTCGTGCCTGCAGACAGCCATGGCAGGCCCCGAGGGCCTGAAGCTTAAAGAGGAAAGGGTGGACCTGGCCTACGAACACGGCATCATAGGAACGCTGGAGCGCTGGTCCAGAAAAAAGCTAATACGCAGAGAAATACAGACCCTGAAATCAAAGGCCTCGTCAAAACGGAAAGAAAAATAGGCCGCTAGCTGGCACCATGGAGACGTTTGGGCTTCGGCACCATGTCATCCGCTGCCACGCAACAATTCGTAGTCGACAAAGAGCGGAAAAGGAACCCTGATGTTGGCCGTACGGCAGTATTTGCGGCACAACTTGCCAACGTCTATTCCCATTTCTCTCATTTTCCTTACGTCTGCCTTCCACCAGCCGTTTTCAAACGTGAGGAATTTCTCATAGCGGTTGGGCTGCATCTGAAATAACTCGGCGTACTGCTCATGGGCCTGAGAGAGCGTGTATTGCCCAAACACGTTGGATTGAAACAACCGTTCAGCGCACCCCCCGGCCCCGAGCATCGCACACGTGATCACTGTGGCAAAAGCCACCCAAGATATCCTCATGATCCTCCTTCCCTTCTCACTCCGGCGTTGTTCCCCAAGGCTGACAGGCCGCCCGGGAACTATTGAACCTTGGGATTGACAAGACGTCTCCTATTCAATTCCCAAATACCTGAACCCCTAGACTGTCTGTCAGATCACCCCCGTTTCTGTGGTTGGTCGTAGTAACCATCAAGAGTTGTGCCAAAGCACCCATCAAAACCAGTTTGGCTTTAATCTCAAGTGGCTAGGCCACATTTCGTCCATAACCAAGTGAAAAACGGATGTGAACTAAAGGCCCACATTGTGAAATCCGATACCACTTATTAGCAAGACTTTTCACGTTCAACGTCCGATACCAAGGAGCGGTCGGCCTGATATCGGTCGCCACACAGGAGGATCTGTCAATGAATGATGAGCCTAGCGGGCCTCACGAGAAACTGTTCGAATACACAGTGCGGCTGAGAGGATTGGGCTTGAGTAAGGAGGAGGCCAGAGACCTTGTTTTCATAAAGGAAAAAAGAACTCCCACGATGAGAGATGAAGGGGCCACCACCAAGTTGTTCGAAGAGGCGTGGGAATCCAGACGACCCATAGACTTTGCCAAATTGCGGATGAAGGTGAGAAAGACCAGCTTTGATAGCAGCACAAAAGCAGACATCTTTCATTCTCTGCAGTCTCGGTGGTCCAATGACTTCACGATTTATGCTTCACTGCCTCTTTCCAAGATTATTAAGATTGACCGGCGTTCTCCAGAAGCGCCCAAATTGTTCAACGAATCCGTTGTTGACCTAACCTTTTGCGATCAAAACGACCGCCCAGTGTTCAGCATTGATCTTGACGTAATTGGGGGCGGTTACAGTCGTGGTTACGTGTACATAGAAGGCAGCGACCCCCTAGGCCCAAGCCAGAAAAACGCGATGGAGTTCAAGCTGAAGTTGGCAAAAGCCGCAAAGTACCCATTGATTGTGGTATCAGAGCAGGAGACACAAGCCGTCGATGAGGAAGACCCATTCACCATTCTTGACGGTCTTCTTGGTCAGTTTCTCACAATAGCCAACACGAAAAAGCGAGTTCACGACATACAGCCAAAAGCATCAAAGACACAGATCGAGGAAATCCAGCGCAAGGCAGCATCCGAGTTCAATCCGATTGTTAAAAAAACTGAAGGGTATCGGACGGCTTGCTTTGGAAATGTCAACCACACTGCCAGTATCCAGTATTTGTACGACCCTCCCCTTCCTGAGGATTTTAAGAGTTACCCCGAGCCAGTGAAAGATGACCACGAGTCTGGAACCTGGGGGAGGGCGGTCAGGGTTGGTTGTCGCTTAGCACTCGAAGCCGCTGATCCCATGAATCTCGTGATAGAAAAGACCGTTTGGCTACGCAACTTCGGATGGTATGTTGGACACTTCAGGGGCTGGAGCTATGAGGTTTCTGCGCGGACACTGGCCAGAGAGGTCGCGGAATATCTGGCCTGCAAGAAGGCTTGCAAGGTAGTTCTTTTCGGGCCAGAATGACAAAGATCTCTGAAGCTCAAGGTAGAAGGAGACCCTTGAAAAACGCCCCCTTTCGCCCAATTTCTGCATCAAGCTCAAATCTTAATCCTCGAAATACTCAATGTATTCCTGTGGTTAAGATTATCGCCTTCTTTGAACTTGAACGAAATTGAGCATTTTTCAAAGGTCTCCCGTTGAGTGGGACACACCTGCCACCCTCGAAAACATCAAGTATAACTTGAAAGACATCAATTATCCGACCGCAGGTTAAGGATATTCCAGAAACCAACCTGCCATGGCCCAGACAGATGCGGACTTGCCTATCAGGGCACCACTTCTTCTGTGTTATCCCGGCCAGATGGATGCCTGCCTGAACAGGACTAGTTGGGACCAGTTCTGTCCTGGTTTCTTTGTGTGGCCCGAGTGGTATTTTTTTTGCCTATGCCAATGTGCGAAGAAAATGCATCAGTGGAAAAGATTTTCCCAATCCAAAGGGGGCACGTTAGGGGCTTAGGCTTTTGCTGGCCGTGCCTTTCCCATGTTTTTGTTTTGGTATCACATAGTTACAAACCTTCCCAACTTTTTTTTTGAGTCGCCTGTCCAAATTGGTACAATTAGTGCATTGACATGGTGCAATAGAAGCATTAGTAATGTCGGCGCCCTTTTCTCGAACAGTTGCAGAATAGAAAACAAGACAATCTGCTGCATGTACAGGAGCTGAAAATGGAAAGAATATTCTTTTCCACACCTGAGTTGGCCCAGTGGCTTGGTGTTTTTCATACCACGGTCAGGCGATGGATAGAGCGGGGGGAAATCAAGGGTGTCAGGATAGGAAGGAACTACAAGATTCCCGTTGAGGAAGTGATTCGCGTGCTGGACACTCATGAAATTCCCCTGCCTGAGACTCTGAAAAAATTCAAGCTCAAGCGGCAAAGGAAAGACAACAAACTCTCCCAACGAGTGGCAATGGCCCATTCCAGTTCCATCCTCCAAAAGCTATTGATTGTTGAAGAAATAGAAGACCCCGCTATCGTATGCCGCAGGGACACCATTCTGGGTGCCAACCAGGCTTTTGCTGATTTGACCGGGTACAGCCAGGCAGATCTGATCGGCATTGATATTGGTGAAGTCATGGATGAATCTTCCAAGAACATACTCACTGAATTCGCCAAAGTCCGGGGTGAGCATCCCTCAAAGAGCCCTCCGGATTACACTGCCCGCTTGAAGACTCAAACGCGAAAAAACAAGAGGGCAAGAATCACAGTTGGTTCCCTCGATCACCTAAAGGGTGTTTTTCTGCTGATCATAAAGGTATTGTAAAATACCCCTCCCCTTCCCCGCTCTCTCACCCCGCCTTTGTTCGGGGAGAGACCCTTGAAAAATGTTCAATTTTGTTCAAGTTCAAGGAAGGCGAAAATCTTAACCACAGGAATACATTGAGTATTTCGAGGATTAAGATTTGAGTCTGACGCCAAAATTGGTCAAAAGAGGACGTTTTGCAAAGGTCTCGGGGATTTTCCTGCCTCTTCCAGACCCTTCCACCCAAATACTCCTGTTACTTTTAATGCTCTTAAGTTGCAATTATTTTCCCATTTTAGGAACTAAAGTTCCCAATCTCCTTCCAGCCAATTTTCCTGCAATATCACCTAACTATGTGAAGTTTAAACCTAATATCCTCAATACTCTGAATGCTCCTAATTGTGCATGATTTTTGCATGTCGTTTAGAGCGTCCATAGTAGAGGAGGCTGTTTCTGAATTCGGTTCTCCACAAGACCAAGGCAACACTTGACCAAGACAAAGGCGAATATCCAATGCCAGAGCCATGCACTCGATGCTTGTCGTTTTTCAGAGGCCTCATGAACGCACTTCTCCTGAGTAGCGTAGCGTGGGGGTTCATAATTCTCGTTGTGTACTATTTCGTGAGCGGTCCCAACAAATGATGGTCTCGTAAAAAGCCAATGAACAGGCGAGATCTCGACAGGCCTCGGCAAAAACACAGACACTTCGGACACAGTACGGAGGTGAAGCCATGATCGTTGAGCGAAGAAAAAACAAGAGGTTTCCGGTCCACAGGAACACATTGGCTGTGCTTACCCCTGGTTGGCCGCATTCCGTCACCGTTGGGGACATTCTGGACATTGGCACGGGCGGGCTTTCATGTCGTTATGTTGCCAACGGGGCACCTTCAAATGGCGCCTCCGAGCTAACCATAGCTTGCACCAGGCCTGTTTTCTTTTTGCGCAATATGCCCATTAAAGCTGCTTCGGATCTCGCCATGATTAAGACTAGGAACGGTGATGCCGTGCCAAGACGTCTCAGTTTTCAATTTGGCGAACTCACGGCCGATCAGATGTCTCAGCTGAAGTCTTTCATCGGAAACCACACAACATCCCAGGCGTAGCCGAACGCCTCCCGCAAGACCCCGCCCCAGAGTTGCGTGGACTGTTTTGAGAACAGGCTGTTCTTGTCCAGACACTTGCCCACTCAACCTCTATAGGCAGCTAGCCCAGATGAATCAAGACGATAGTAGCGCCTCCCACAGTAAACTCGTGTACTTAAAATTGACATTCGAAAAAGAGTATAGGAAACTACGATTCAGCATGCTGGAGTTGAGGAGGAACAAGATGAAATTTCCCCATCTTTTTAAGCCGGCCATGATAGGTGAGTGCGAACTGGACAACAGGATCATCATGGCCCTTTTTCCCACCAAATATGCCACTGAGAGCAGAGTGAACCCGAGGATGATGGAGTTTTATCGGGCCAGGGCGAGAGGTGGGGTGGCCTTGATCGTGCTGGATTGTCCATGCCTGGATTACCCCCGAGCACGTAAAGGCCCTCACGAACTCCGTTTTGACGTTGACGAGTGCGCCCAGACAATATCAGCCCTTCTGGGAACGATTCACGCTGAAGGATCAAAGGCCTTCATGCAGCTCAACTATCCCAAGGAGAGAGTTCTTGACAAAGAGCTTCCAGGTGCGAAGAAAAAGGGCGATCTGTGGATGCTTCCGCTAGCCAATGGCATGACTGACCAAGAGGCTTCCGAAATCCTGGAGATCATGGCCAACGGGGCCAAGAAGGCCAGAGAGGTAGGCTATGACGGCGTGGAAATCCAGGCAAGCTATGGCGACCTGATTGCCCAGCTGCTTTCTCCCCTTCTTAACAAGCGCACCGATCACATGGGCGGATCCGTCAAAAACAGGGCGCGCTTCCTCACAGACCTGACCGCTCAGGTAAAGAAGACTGCGGGCGCTGATTTTCCGGTGATGGTCAAGTTGGTGTGCAACGAATTTGTTTCGGGCGGGTTGGGCATAGAGGATGCCAAAAAAATAGCCGGGCTGGTGGAGAGGGCCGGAGCTGACGCCATCGTAGCCAACGCGGGCAACAAATCAACCAAATTCGTGACCATCCCGTCCCACGACAGCCCCCCTGGCCCACTGGTCGACCTTGCCGCTGAGATAAAGAGTGTGACCAATATCCCGGTTGTCGCCATAGGCAAGATCAATACGCCAGATGTCGCTGATGAGATCATCGGCCAGGGCAAAGCGGATTTTGTTGCCATAGCCCGGGCCTTGGTTGCAGACCCTGATTTCCCCCAAAAGGCTCAAACCGGCCATGAGGCCAGTATCCGAGGCTGCGTCTATTGCTTGGAAGATTGTGCGGAAAAGGGCTGCGCCGGGTTGGGCAGAGCCTGCACTGTAAACCCTTTTGCCGGCCTTGAGTATGTGTGGAAGGTTTCAGCTGCCCCTGAGAGAAAGAAGGTGCTCGTCGTGGGCGGTGGGCCAGCCGGGATCCAGGCGGCCATCATGTGCTGTCGTAGGGGACACGACGTAGAACTGTGGGAACGAGAGACTCGACTGGGCGGCCAGGCCAAGCTGGCCAGCCTTGCCCCTTTCAAAGAAGAGATGCGCGAAGTCCTGCGCTATCTGAAGTATTCGCTCGACACCAGCCCGGTGCAGGTTCGCCTGGAGCGCAACGCCGATGTGTCAGATATTGTGGACTTTGATCCGGACGTGGTTGTTGTGGCCACGGGCTCTGTGCCAAGCCGCCTGAACATACCTGGTATTGATTCTGACATGGTCACAGATGTGCGTAATGTTTACGAAGACAGGGCGGCCCCTGGCAAAAAGATAGTCATAATAGGCGGGGGCGAGACCGGTTGCGAGACCGCCGATTGGCTTGCTGCTCCTGACAGAGAAGTGACAGTAGTGGAGATGCTCTCTGACGTAGTCTGCAAGATGAAAAAAATCCCCCGGCAGCGGTTGCTCTCACGGCTATCAGACAAGGGCGTGACCGTGCTGGCCGAGACTCAAGTCACCTCTATTGAAAAAGATAGAGTCCACATCAGAGGAAAAGACGGCCGGGAGATTGTGTTGGAGGCAGACCAGGTGATCTTGTCTGTCTGCCCTGAACCGGAAAACAGTCTGCTGACGGCCCTGAATGGAAGAATCAAAGAGGTCTTTTGCGTGGGTGACGCAGTCAGTCCCGGTAACATTGGCGTTGCCCTTAGGAGTTCCACCGAGGCAGCACTGAAGATCTAGTTTCCATCCAGAAATGGCATATTTTGGTCCGATGCGGCGTTCTCCGCGGGCTTCCGTCCTCGACGTAGCCCTGCTACGCCTGCGGCGAAAACCCTTGTGCAGCCTTGCCTCGGACCAAAATCTACCATTTCTGAATGAAAACGGGTTAGCTTATACCTTACCCAACTCTGCTTCTATGTCTCCAAAAATGTCTTCCATCTTATACAGGAGTTTGTCGGCTTGGGCCAGGTGCCAGTCGGCGATCTGTTCCTGTATGTCTTCATAAAGCCCGTGCAGTGTGGATCTGTGCTCAAGCAGGAGTTCTCTGAAGGGCGGATCCCCTTCCAAATGATAAAGCAGTTTGTCCAGCCTCCCCACAATCTCGAACAGCGAAGGCCCTTCCTCTGCCCACTGCTCATCCACGTAACTCAGCCGCTTCGCCACTCTGGGATAGGTTTTCTCAAGGCCCTTCTGGTAGTAAGGGCGGATCCGAACCGTGAGCTGCATGTATTTGCTCATACGCTTTCCTGATCGCCGGGTAGCATTCAGCCTTCCGGAGGCCGACGCTTGGCAATTATTCAAAACCTATCAAAAAGTTGTATTCACTGTCAAGATTGTGAAATCTATTTTCTATTCTTGATGGTCTCCACGTAAGAAGTCCGCATTAGACGGCAAAGCAAAAAGCTCCAAAGCGTATTCTTTTTCGTGTTTTTGTGCCTTCGTGTTTTCGTGGTAATTATCTTACTTTTCGTTGTTAAAGGGGCAATCGACAATATTCAATCGTCAATCCTTAACGGGCACTTTCTTCTACTAATGACGAAGGATGCAGCGCAAACGAAGCCGTCATTCTTGCTTCTGA
>SDBT01007351.1_pt1 | contig 18117 bp, 14 predicted proteins | sample 2277101 | NCBI WGS metagenome assembly SDBT01 (sample SAMN10404973, study PRJNA504765) | marine sediment metagenome | isolation source: marine sediment core GS10_PC15, 103 cmbsf | place: Arctic Ocean: Southern Knipovich Ridge | collected 2010
AAAGTAGATTTTATAATTGTATCTGCTAAAGATTGGAAAATTATCCCCTTTGAAAATCTTATAGCTAAAATGCATCTTAATGAAACGGATTTATATGCTGAAGTAAATTCCGTTAAAGAGGCAGAATTAATGCTAAAAACAATGGAAATTGGTGTCGATGGAATTCTTATGTCCCCAAAAGATGCGAATGAAATTGTTGATCTAAAGAAACTAATTAGCAATGGATTTCATATTGAATTGTCTAAAGCTAAAATCGTAAATATTCAAAATATTCCGGAGGCAGAACGAGTCTGTGTCGATACTACATCCATACTACATCCCGGTGAAGGTATGTTAATTGGTAGTACTGCAAAGGGTTTTGCACTTGTGCATGCTGAGGTATTTGAGACAAAATTTGTGTCTTCTAGACCTTTTCGAGTCAATTCAGGTGATGTATCTGCCTATATTTTAGTTCCTAATAATGATCCTGAAAAAGTCTATCGGACAAATTACTTGAGTGAACTGAAGGGCGGAGAAAAAGTCTTAGTCGTTAACTTTAAAGGAGAAGTTCGAACTGTTTCTGTAGGACGAGTAAAAATAGAAACACGACCTATGTTGAGATTTGAATTGGAGGTTTCTACTGGAGATATAAAAATCCCAATAAGCCTCATTTGTCAAAATGCAGAAACAATCAGGCTGGTTGATCCTAGTGGCATGGCTAAATCTGTGGTTGATATTAAGATTGGAGATGAAGTTTTAGTTCATGTTGGTCCCGGTGCAACTCACTTTGGAACTGCTATCAAAGAAACTATAATTGAGAAATGAATTATAATAATAAATTATTCTCGTAAAAAATAGAATAATAAGTGATTAAAAGATTATTTTATTATGACTATCTATTGGGCTCCATTGCTTCATGTTTATCAACCACCAACTCAAGAAATAGAGATCTTGAAGAAAATCAATAAAGAATGCTATAGACCTCTATTTTCAACAATAGAAAATTACGATAATGCAAAATTCACCTTAAACATTAATGGTTGCCTTGTTGATCTCCTTTATGAGTATGGAATGGCCGACACAATGGATCTACTAAAGAATTTAGTATCGGAGAACAAAATTGAAATATTAGGGACAGCAAAATATCATCCCATTCTTCCTTTAATCCCCGAAAAAGAGATTTTGCATCAAATAGGAATGAATGAAGAAATAAATAGAAAAGAGTTTGGAAATATCTGGGAAAAGAAAGGATTCTTTCCACCTGAGTTAGCGGTTTCAACTAAAATAACAGAAATCATATACAAATTAGGTTATAAATGGATTATCATGAGTGGTATTGCGTGTCCAGAAGATTGGCCCTATGATAAAATATATAGTACTCCTGATGGTCTTAAACTCTATTTTAGAGATGATATTTTAAGCAATCAGATTTCTTTCAAAAAAACTACAGCAAAAGATTTCATAAAATCCCTAAGAAAAATGTTTAAATCTAAAGAAGAATATGAAGGAATCAGCGATAAGGTGAGAGATAGATATATTCTAACAGCTATGGATGGCGAAACATTTGGATGGCATATTAAAAATTACGAAAGGGTTTTCTTAGGTAAGGTACTAGATTCTATTTTAAATAGTGAAGAGAATAATGATAAAATTCTAAAACTTGAAGAAACTATAAAAGTTGTATTCATTTCTGAATTAGAAAAATATTTTCCAATAAGTAATAAAAAAGTTAAAATAAGGGAGTCCAGTTGGAGCACGAATTATGATGATATTCTAAACAAAATACCTTATCCACTATGGAACCACCCTGATAATAATATTCATAAATATTACTGGAAAATTATCAAAAGTTTAAATAAATTAATGGATCTAGCTGATAGGTTGGATTTAACCGGAAAATGGGAAGTTGAGAATTATTATAATACCGCAAGATGGTTTTATGACAGAGGGTTACATAGTTGTCCGCTGTGGTGGTCGAATTCATTACATGGATTGTGGAGTCCTAACTTAATCTATAAAGGAATGGAATTGTTAGTAAAGGCAGGTCTTAATGCTCAATTAGCATTAGTTAATGCAGGTGTCGACTCTGGAGATAGTTATTTTGATTCAATTTCATATTATCATGGACTTTTACTGATAGAACTATATAATATTACAAAAATTAACTTAAAAAAAAGAAATGTAGATGAAAATTTGCTATGACCTATTTTTGCTTTTTTGTTATTACGTAATTTTTATGTAAGATTTTTATTGTTTGAAGGGATAAAAATAGTTTATACTACTACGAATTATTCAATTATTGTCATGTAAGGTTCTAACATATCGGAATATATAAATATACACATAAAAATGATATCAAAATTATTTCGCCTTCGGTAATTATTAAATTTATTTTTTAATCGTTGTGCTTTCTGAGGGCACATTCGCTATATCATATTCATTAAAAAATTAATAATCCTCCTTTGTAAGAAATAGCAGAAAAAAAATATTATTACAAGAATGTTTACAAATTGTAAACTATAGTATATTAGGGTATAAACTCCAATTTTTTATTTAAATACAAAGAGTATTATTAATGAGTATAAAAGGTAGTGGCTAAAAAATGATAATTTTATATCTTTAGTTCAAGGGTGATGTCAATAATTTCTCAAAAAAAGATGGTAAAAACTATTTTTAACGAATTCTCAACTTTTCTTAAAAATACGGATTTATTAAATCGAGAGTTTGATAACTATGTGCAGAACGAGTTCAAAACGATTTGCGATTTGTTTAAAAGAAAAATTTATCGTTGCGAAGTAGTAAAACCTGTAGTTCTTCCCTCTGAAAATATAAAGGTTTACATTTTATTTAATCTTATATCCTATAAGATTCACGAATGCCTCGTAAAAAATAAATGGTATTCAAGGCTAAAGAAGTCAATTTTAAAAGAAGTTCTTGAGAAATTTGAATCAAATGAAAAATCTCTATTGCCTACTGAAAACCTATTAATTTCTATTTACGACGCTTTTTATTCAAATTGTTTTAATTATAAACTCGGTGAAAATTTCTCGTTCGATTTAAGTTCTCAAATAGTTAGTACCGTTTTAAGCCAATATAATTACATTTACCCAAAAGAAATCTTGAATTCCCTACATTATACTGTATATGATTTACTCACAAAGTTAATGCTCGATGGAACAAATTCAAAACAGTACTTTATTAGTGAGGCATTAGAACGATTAGTACAGAAAAATTTAATTTTTCATATGATTTTTTGGGATTTATTATCAAATATCTCATATAATTGTCTTAACTTTCTTATTGATAAGTCTTTTATACAATTTAAACGGGGGCTTATAGAAACTTCAGAAAGAAATCTTAAAAAAGGTATCAGAAAGTTTAATCGGGAGATTTATTCTTTCTATAATTTTTATCCGGTTATTTTAAAAAATAATTTATTTATTATTACTTATTACATTACGGAAGAATTACTAAAAGTTATCAAAAAGGATAGTATAGGTAGAGAATATTCCATAGAAGGAGCTATTTCATTAGTGGTGGAAGGTGTTTTTAATAATTTTAAAATCATGCTTAGTGATAAAAAATTAACTGACTTTATCCTTCTCTGTATATTATTCAGAAGATTTTCTATTAAGGATAGCACATCCAATGATAATAAGATAATAAAAGTTTTAGCTCTACAATCAGAACAGTGTAATGATATAGCTTCCAATGAATTCAAAGAAGTAGGAGAAGGATTTCAAAATATTACAGGGAGAGAATTATTCAATTTCTCTTTAAAAGAATTTGAAAATCTTGAATTATATAGCTTTATAAAGGATCGTGAAGACATAAGTACAAAAGAGAGCCAGATTTTTATGACTCGGGGTAGAACAAATTCTATCAAATCAAAGTCATTAGAAGAGCAATTTGGGTTTAAACAAAAAGATTTCTATCATAATAAACTAAAATATGTATTTAGATGGGCTCCCTTTAGACATGACTCAGAGTCTCCACAAAATTTAAAATTAAAAGAGTTTTTATCCCGAATCTACGAAAATGATGATATTGGTATATTTAGGCGTAAAGATATTATTTTAAATTCATGCTCTACATTTAGGATAAAATATTTAAAAACTTTATCAGCGATTAAAATTACAGATGAATTAAAAAAGAAAGGGTTAATTGTTGAATTTGACGAATTTGATGATAATCCTAATATACCTGATACTTTGAAAAATTTAATTTTAACGGCAAGAGAAGTAGAAGATAAAATTGAAAATGAAATTGCTTCTTTGAAGGAATCCAATTTAGATAAGAATGAACTAAAAGATAGGATCATGAACATTCGGAGCATGAGGCATGATTTTGTTGAATATCTCTCAACCAAAAGCAATAATAATGTTATCGCAGCAGAAGTTCCAGTCTGGGATGACTCCTTATTTATTACTGGACATATCGATATACTTTTATTTAATGATAAAATGATTTCTAAAAAAATTGGGATAGGAGATTATAAACCGGATGTGGAAATAGGAAAAAGCTATAATTTTTTGAAATCTCTACCTCAGGTCTGTATGTACGCCCTTCTACTAAGAAAACATCTTGGTTTTGATAATATTAAAACATATTGTGTTTCTTTTAATCGTAAAAAAGGGTGGATTTATAAGCCTGATATAATCTTTAAACTTCCCAATATCATTAAAAATCATTATGAACAAAGATATTTTGATTATGATTTATGGGATATATTCGGAGAGCCGAAAGATTATGATTTCTTTGATTGGATAACACTTTCAAGAATGTATTCTTTACATAATCCAGTATCAGATTTTTTTAATACTATGCGAATTGAGATTGCCACTATTCTTAAAATTAATGTCCATGCCTCTTTAGATAGAATCGCATTAGAATTGACAAAAGCTAAAACTAATTTAAAACAAAATACTTCAATTTTAGATGCTGAAAAGGAAGATTTTTTTTGTGAGCTTCGTTTAGCTACTACATTTTTAACGGACAACTCAATTAAAAAGAATAAAATTTTCTTAGATTTTTTCTTACATTATAACTTCAATCCATACATTTGGGAAGACACGATAACTGAAAATAATGTAAAATTTTTAAAAATATTTAATGAACTTTATAAATTGAAGCGTTTAATAATAAGAACCCATATCAGGCGATTAAAATCAGTTTATGCTTATTATATCCTTATTATTGTTCATACTTTAAATAAAGTTGTTTTCTCAAATATGCTTCGAATTCTGAAAAGTTATTATGGATTTTATAACCTATCTAATCAAGGATTTCAATATAGCTTAAATATCCTTATTGATAAAGAGTTTATTAAAAAAAATCAAGATTTTTACGTTTTAACTAATCGTGCAAAAAATTTAATAAAATATTTAGATATAAAAAAAGATTTAGAGATTTTATATGAAAGGAATAAGTTGCTATTGAAAAAAAAACCATACGCTCATAAATTTCTATTACTTTTAAAAAAATATAGAAGTTTTAAAGTTCTAAATGATTCTATAATTGCTAAAATTTGGGTAAAAATAAAGGATTATCATGGAAAAATAATTAATAAACGTACTTTAAAGAAAAATATTGATTTTTTATATAACTTTAACTTTATTTCTAAGAAAGGAACTATAACTCCATTAACTTCTATAATTTTAGAGGATTTTCAAAATAAAGATATCGATAGTTCTTTTGGCGATTTAAATGAAATAAAGTTCAGTCGTTCAATATTAAAAGCAATATATTCACTGGATTACCCTAGATTTTCTTACATCAAATTTTATTTAGATAAAGTTAAAGGAGGTTATAACGATAAAGTTTTGCTAAATTCTTTGGACTTGTTATTATATTGCGATTATATAGAAAAAAAAAGTAGCTTGTATACTCTAACGACAAAAGGCAATGATTTTATTGTAAAAAATCAGATTAATAAAAATAAACAACTGAAATTGTATAACAATATTAAAGAATTTGAGATTTATCTTAAAAAGGATTCTCATATTTTACTACTTATTAATGAGAATAATGAGTTATCAAAAAATGAAATACAAATTCGAATACCTTCAAATGATTCTCTATCAGGTATTATGAAATATCAAGCTATTACAAATAATTTACGTGCGTTGAAAAAAATGGGCTATATTTTTAAAAATAATTTAAATAAATATGAACTAACTTTAGAAGGAGAAGAATTAATAAAGAATCCAGATTTTAAAATAAAATTTCAAAATATACAAAATTTTGAAGTGGTTAAACCTTCTATAGAACAAATTTCCGAAGTGCCTTCCATCGATGAAGTTTTATCATTTATTATTTCTATGAAATTTCCAAGATTCAAATGTATTGTAAATATTGGAAAACAACAAAATATATCTAAATATACTGTATCAAGAGCTTTGGAGTCACTACTTAGAGGTGAAATAATTGAAAAAGATGGTCTGATTTATTCAGTAACTAATTCTGGTAAAGATTATGTTTTAACTAAGAATGTATCGTTTAATGAAGATATTTATATCAAAGGTATTATCTGTTATTTCAAATTATACTTAAAGAGTGCCCCTCTTATTCTATCAAATATTTTAAAATATCATTCAATCTCTACTAATAACCTTGTTGAACTAACTCATCTAAAAAAGAAGGCAATATATAAAGTGTTTAATGTTCTTATAGATATGGATATGGTTAAAAGAGAAAAGAAAGAGAGAATATATTATTATTCTTTAACTATAGAAGGTTTAAGAATTTGCTCAAGTAACGTTCTTCATGATTTTTTATCTAAGTTTAAATAGTATAATCTCTACATGGTGGGCTAATCCTCAAAGCGGGAGATGGAGTCCTAATTTAATCTACAATGGTTTAGAACTTCTATTAAAATCGGCTCTTAATGCTCAAATGGCTTTAATTCATGCTGGTCATGATGACGGAGATGCAAATTTTGATTCTATATCGTATTATCATGGATTATTATTAATGGAACTTTATACTATTACAAAAACAAACTTGAAAAATAAAAAGAAAAAGAATTTTTAAATAACGGTTTAAGCTAACCAATCAATTACTCCTTCCTCGTTATAGTTTCCCCATTTTAACACTGCTTTTCTTTGTGCTCTCACATTCTTTCTTGGTACGTTTATCGCATCGTAATCGGTATATTCGTATATAGCTAATCCCCCCTCATTGGTACCTATTTCCTTTATGTAGTATTTAATTTCTTCTTCAACCTCGGACGGTGATCCTTGAATATATGTAGTTTGGATATTAGAACTAAGCCAAAATGCAATTTTTTTTTCTTTGGCAAATGGTGCAAAATTATTCACTCCTGTCATATGAGGGCTATCGAACTCCATTACATCAATTTCAATATCGATAAATTCGGGGAGAAGACCCAATACATCCCCACAAGAATGGAGAATAAAGTCCATCCCTAAATCATGGGTTTTATCAACCAATCTTCTATAATTTTCTTTAAAAAATCTCTTAAAAATTCTTGGACTAATAAATGCGGATTTCTGAGTGCCAAAATCGTCAGTAATAAAAATAGAATCCAATGGAGGACAAAATTCTTTCAATTTTTCTATTACAACAAGGTTAAATGAAGTAACTGATTCAATAAGTTTTGTTAAGTTGTTTAATTTTCTATTTCTAACTAAATCAATTAAAAGTTCAGAAAAACCTCTTAATTGAGAACATTTATTAAATATTCCACTTGTGTTAGTACTGCCTAAAAGATATCTATCTTCAGCTATTTCTTTCCATCTTCCAGATTTAATAAGTTTATAGCGCTGCGGATCAGAAGCATCAGGAAACTTATAATCTTCTACTCTATCCAGACCCTCCCCTGTACCTTCATCATGAAAAGGCCCTCTATGTGGGTGTCCTTTCGTCCAATCACCTCCTTTAGTACCTGATGATCTCCAAATAACTCCAAATTCATCAATAGAATCATGAGGGTCCTCCCACCAATTTTCAGGGTATCCCAATTCTTTTCTAATGTCGCTATTCCAATCATAAACATCTCTCCTATAAGAATAATTTGCAATTGCTGAGATCCCATCAGGAGGATGGGGGGGGTAGTTTCTAGGTTGCCAATTTTTTGGAACATTTGGACTAATAGGATAAAAATCCGATTGAACAGTTAAACCAACAAATGGGACTCTATCTGGTTTTTTGAAATGAAACGCCCGTTTTACTCTTTCTTTTCTTTTCATAAAAAATCCAAATGAACCTTAATAAGAATAAACATAAATTATATAATTTTTAAAGATTTTAAAAAATTAATAATTTCAAGAGATTAAAAAAAATGTCCAAAGAAAATGAATCAGAGCAATTAATTAAGTACTGCGTACATTGTGGTGCTAAAGTCGATAAAAAAGAAACTTACTGCCCAAAATGTGGTAAACTTGTAATAAATTTAAAATCGAAGAAGGAAATTTCTGAGGGAGGAAAGATTTCTAGAGGCTCAGAATCATTGGGATATAATAAAATCTCACGGAAATGTGCTGGTTGTGGATCAATAATTACCTCTACTGTACTTGATCAATGTCCCATATGTAGTTCACTCTTAGAACCTCTTCCTGAAATTCAGAGACCTGTTCAAAGAAGCACTGGATTTGTATTCACTAACAAAAAGCTTGAAGCGGAACAAAATTTTATTTTAAAAAAAGAATCGTGGAAATTCAGAGAAGGAATTCATATATTTTTTAATAGTATAATGTTCTACATTATTGCTCAATTTTTATTAATAATCATATATTTGACTACAGTAAGTCAAAATAATCAAAACCAATCAGATTTAACCATTTACCTAATTCTTTTGAGTCAAATTCCTAGTTTAATATTAGGTGTTATGCCTTTATGGTATATTTATTCCAGAAAGCATAAATATGAAAAGTTGGGATTTTCTTCAGATAAGAAAAAAAATCAATTAGCCTTTATTATTGGGATATTAGGAGGTTTAGGAATAATCGCTATTAGTTATCTTTCTGGTTATTTTTATCAATTTTTGTATGACATTGGTCTGGATTTTTACGATATTCAAGCTTACATTGATCTAGAATATAAAATTATAAGAGGCGCGGGATTATTGCTAATTATATTATTAATCGAATTGATATTTGCCTCCATTTCAATTGAAATAGCGTTTAGAGGAGTATTACATAACACTTTAAAAGAAAAATTTAATGATAATAAGATTAGCGGGAAAATTTTAATAAGTACTATAGTGGCATTAGTTTATTCTGTATTTTTTCTATTACTTTCATTCCCAATAGGTATATATTTCCTCATTCCAAATTTCTTAATTTTTCTATTACTAGGTATGCTTTACGAGATTAATGATAATATTTATAATACTATTATAGCTTTGATATTATACAATGTGCTGATGATAACTCTTATTTTCTATTTCTAATCTTTATTCTTTTCAAGACATTTTCTCATTAAGATATAACTTTAATAGCAAGAAAAATCAAATATTTGATTGAGTATTATTATTTATATCTTACATTCTACTTCATATAACATTATTATTTTATATGATACTATAATTCGGAGTAAACCAGATTGCGTAAAAAGATTTATAGAAATAAAGGAAGCAAAGACAATATTGTTATTTCAATAGCTGGGGCTCACGGTGTAGGTAAATCAACCATATTTAATCAGTTTAAAAAAAGAGTGGGAGATAGCAACAAATTCAAGTTTTTTCCTGAAAGGTATGTGAAAAAGCCCCCCTTCCCCTTCGGATCTCCAGATAAGCAGATTGCATTTCGAAGTGAAATTCACTTCTTACAACAATTTATTAAAAGAAATAGAAGTGTGGTAAATTATGATCTTAAATATAATGGGCGAATCTTAATATTAGATAGAACCCCTCTTTGTGTTTTGATCTATTCTAAAAGTTTAAATTTAAAAGAAAAAGACTATAAACTCATTTTAGACACTTATAATTCCGTTAAGTGGAAAGAAGATTACATAATTTATTTAGCTGCAGAGCCAAACACTATTTTAAGGAGAATTATTCAGAGAGGTTCATTGGAAAAAATAAGAAGAGAATGGAATGAGAGAGAAAAAGACTATCTATTAAAAATTCTTTCATTTTATAACCAAATGTTATTATTAAAGAGAGACAAAAAAAAAGTATTCATTATAGATACAGACGAATTATCACCTGAAGAAGTTTTAAAAGAAGTAGAAGAAAAAATTACAGATATCTCAGGATATCTTTTTCAGAAATTAACAAAACAACCTTCTACTCAAATGAATTTAACTAGATTTCTAAAATAAATATCTTACGAAAGATAAATAAATATATTAAGCTAAATTTATAGATTATACTTAGGGTTATTAAAATATCTTAAGTTAACATTAAATAAAAATTAACGAAGAAGAGAAAATGTCGGCTTTAACTGATGAACTTCGGGAAAAAATGATGTATATTCTAAAGGATGAAGAAGAAAAAACTGACTTGGACAATCTTTCCGTTCTATCGAGAGTAGGTATGAGAGTCGCCTCATCAACTTCTTCAGAATTAGATGCCGATTCTACTTCTGCTTCGAGTACAGCATTAATTGACTTAGGTGTGCGACTGGTAGGGGTAACAGCACATGGTACTTTAAAAGAAATTATTTTACATAATGATTCTGGCTATAGTATACTAATGGCGATAAATGATGAATATATTGTATTTGGAGGTTTAAGAGGGGTTTATCGAATAGGATATTATCTTGGTTATCTTCAAGAACTAGTAAAAAAATTAGCAATTTTAATCTCGGGTGGGGAAATTTCTGAGATGTCTCTTACTTTACAAGAGGAAGAGCTTCAAAAAAAGCAAAAACAACAAGAAGAAGTGGCAGCAAAAGCTGGAAAAATTGTATTACCGAGTACTGAACAAGATAAAGAAGCCTTAGATAATTTATTGGGGTTTTTGGACGAATGGGATCAAGAAGAAAAGGAAGCCATGGGAATTGAAGATTTTGAAGATCTTGAATCAAATAATATTGTATCCATTCCCAATTCAATGGTAGTAAGTATTCCTAAAGAAGGTGAAACTTTTCCAATTCCAAGACAAGAAGAATATCATGTATCATCTCAAGATATGAAGAATATCAAAACTAAACCTGATTTTAAAATCTATAAAGATGAAGTCCCCCCTATTCCGCTTGAAGATTATACTCCTATGGATGTGGAAGAACCAAATGCCCAGGAAACAGAATTCCTTGAGACTCCCTCACAAGTTAAAACTGAAGGTAGTGAACCTGAAGAACTACCCCTACTTGAAGAATTACCCTCATTTGATGAGTTAGCACCCCCTAATTTTGAATCTGAATATGATGGCTCCGAATATGATACCCGATTTGTTTTAGAGGAAGAATCTGAAGCATTAGATTCCGTCTTAAAAGATCTCGGATGGGAAGAGGAAGAATAATTTTTTTAAAAAATAAATTCTTCTTTTAAAACCCTATTAATAAGCATTTTCTCCATCAAATAAAATCAATAATAAAAAAAGTAATCTATTCTTTATTTTAATGAAGATGACTATTTTTAAAAAAGTATTAGAAATTTATCAAAAGATTGAAAATTCTGAATTTACTATTTGTTTACATTGTCTAGGACGGATGTTTTCTCTTTTAGGGACAAACACTTCAAATCTAGAACGAGGTTATTCCTTATTGCTTTCAATTACTATGGAAAATCATAGAAAGTATTTATCAATAGATAAAGAACTGAAAGATGAATCAATTAGAAATCTAAAAATTTTAGCAGATAATGCAAATTTTTCTCCTGCTCAAAAGGTATTGGGAGATGAGGGTTTTGACTCAGCTAAAACTCTAGACCATAAATTGTGCCTATTATGTGAAAACATTTTTCTTAATTTGGAGCCATACATTGAAAAAGCAAAACAAATTACAAAAGATTTTGAATTCAACAATTTTCTAGTGGGTACAAGTCCGGCTTCCAAAATTATCAATAATGAGGACAAATTTAAATCTGAATTAAGTCTTTTAAACTCAGAATCCTTTAAAAGTCATTTTAATCGTGAAGTAGGCAAGAAACTTTCACTAGTATTAAATAGACCCGTAGAATTTAATAAACCTGAAATGGTTTTCGTTTACACTATATCTTTTGATGAATTTGATATAGATTTAATTATTAAATCACTATTTATTTCGGGGAGATATAATAAATTAATGAGAGGAATCCCTCAAACTCATTGGGATTGTAAAAATTGTTCTGGAAGAGGTTGTAAAATTTGTAATTTTACGGGAAGACAATATCAAACTAGTGTAGAACAATTAGTAAATCCAGAGTTCCTCAGGAGTACCCAATCATTAGATTCAAAATTTCATGGTGCTGGAAGAGAGGATATTGATGTGAGAATGTTAGGAACAGGCAGACCTTTTATAATAGAATTAAAAAATCCTAAAAAAAGGGCTATAGATCTGAAAAAAATTGAAAAATCTGTTAATAAAACAAATAAGGGTAAAATAAGGATTTCAGATTTAAAATTTAGTAATAAAAATGAAGTTATTAATATCAAATCTGAAGCTGAAAATACAAAAAAAGTCTATAAAGCCTTGGTGGAGACTAAGCATAAAATGAATAAAAAAAATTTTGGTGAAATGTTAGAAAAATTAAAAATGCACTTCGAACAAAAAAAAATCTCTCAAAGGACTCCTAATAGAGTTTCACATCGACGTGCTGATTTAGTGAGAAAAAAGTCGATTTATCATATAGACGGAAAATATCTTAAACCATATTTGTTTCAATGTATTATTGAAACTCAAGGAGGAACTTATATAAAAGAATTAATTTCTGGAGATAGCGGGCGAACCACCCCCTCATTTTCTTCAATTCTTGGATTTGAAAATATTTGCAAAGAACTTGATGTCTTAGAAATCAAGCATAAAATAATGTGAGACTTGCTAATTTAAACGGATTAAAACCAAAAAATAAATAAATTATAAAAATAAATAAATTATACTACATATTTAACTAAATTTGCGATTTAATTTTATATTACTTAGCTTAAAGGTGGATTAGAAGTTACTCTCCATAAAGGTTACAGGAATAAAACAAGAAATAGGCACCGAAGGAATGTACGAGACCGAGGATTAGGTTCAATTGAAAAATTTTTAGAAGAATATGAAATCAATGATAAGGTAGATATTATAACTAATTCAAGTATTCATAAACGCGGAATGCCTCATCGCAGGTACCACGGCCGAACTGGGGTTATTGTAGGAATAAGAGGCCGTTGCTACGAAGTTGATGTAAAATTAGGAAATGCTAAAAAGATGTTAATTATCGGTAAAGAGCATTTAAGATTAAATCCCGTTTCTAGAAAAGAATAATTTAATAATGAATAATAAATAAACAAGTGATAATTTATTGTCTGGACGGAAAATTTCAGAAAAAACAGTATCAATACCTGAAGTTAAAAAACTTATGGAAGTAGTTAAAGAAAAAATGCTTGAAATTGATTCAGAAGAAGGAATGACACACTTTCAAGAAATTACATATAATTATGTAAATAAGTTTTCTAAAATGTCAGAAAAGGATGCAAAAAAAATCCAAAAATTCTTAATGGATAAATATGATTTAGAAGAAGTGTCTGCAATTAATATCGTTAATATAAATCCAGAAACCATTCCAGAATTAAGAATTATTTTGCAACATAGTTATATTGGTAAAACCTTTAACACTGATCAATTACAAGAGATACTATATCAAGTAGAAGATTTAAAGACATCTTGAATAAAAATTAATTATCAATCTTGTATAGCAAACTTTAAGTTCTACTAACGAAGTATTTATAAAGTTTAATTGTTTTTAATTTTAATGAGAAACTCTATTTTATGCCCAAATAATGGGATATTGTTAAAGTAAAACAAAATAATTATGGATATTGGAAAAGTAAAAAATAAGGAAATTGGTGTTTATGGAAAGAAGAGATCGATACAGAAGGACAAGACCCCCAAGAGATCGGTATCGAGACCGAGGCCCCCAAAAGAAAAAGCAATTTATAAAGAAATCTCGGGAGTTAGTCATCTTAGATGTACTTTTGCACGGCCATCCAGAAGAAGTTAAACCTAGTTGGACAAAAACACCTTTAACTCAAGTTCTCACTTTTCCGGATTTTGTTCTATATGAAGTAAAAATCAATAAAAATCCTGATCTTGACCTTCAACCTGAAGAAAAAAATACATATGAGGAATTTTTAAATCAGAGAAAATTACGAGAAGTATTAAAAAAAATTGATTATGCCGATTTAACCAGGACATCGAAGGCTCTTCTTCAATCAATTCTGGAAAAAGAAATTTTAAATTACGAGGAGGAATTCATCAATTTTTTTAATAACTCAACATCAATTACCCCAAGGATGCATTCTCTGAAATTAATACCGGGTATTGGAAAAAAGCACATGTGGGAAATAATCGAGGCAAGACAAAGACAGAAATTTGTAACTTTCCAAGACATAGCAGACAGAACATCAGTCAGTCATCCAGCAAAACAAGTTACGCTGAGGATTATCAAAGAACTTGAAAGAGAAGGAATAAAATACTATCTTTTTAGTAAGACTCACAAGTATGAGTAACTCACAGGGAATGAATAAAAAAGAAGTTCAGCTAATTTTGAATCAGTTAAATATAATCCCTAATAAGAAATTAGGGCAAAATTTTATAGTTGATTCCCTTTTAGCTAAAAAAATTATATCTATATCTGAGCTCAATGATATCGATATAATCCTGGAAATCGGACCTGGTTTAGGAGCATTAACCGAAAGATTGGTTAAAATTGCGAAGAAAGTTTATGCTGTAGAGATTGATAGGAAATTATCTTCATTTCTTATAGATAAATTTTCGAGTTTCGATAACATTGAAGTAATTAATGGAGATATCTTAAAAACTGATATCCCTAAAGTAAATAAAGTTATTTCTAATTTACCTTTTACTATTACCGGTCCAATTTTTGAGAAAGTATTTTTCAATGATAAGCCACCTCATGGGATTTTAACTATAGAAAAATCTCTTGCTGATAGAATTTTCTTTAGGAATGAATATAAAAATTTTTCCAGAATCACTGTTAGTATTAATTCATTCATGAATCCTATTAGAAAATATAAAATTTCAAGAAATTCTTTCTATCCTCAACCTAAGATTGCTCTCTCTTTAATAGATATTACTTCAAGAAATGATATTAATGAATTCTTATTAAATAATAAAAATCGGGAGTTTTATTTAAGATTTCTTGGAGGAATTATGCCTTATAAAAATAAGAATCTTGTTAATGCTTTATATCTATTTCTAAAAAATGGAGTTAAATTAGAAATTAAGAAAGATGATATTTTTAGCATTTTACATCGGAATAATATTAAAAATGATAAGCTTAACTCCTTCGATATCAATGACTTTGTAAAAATCTGCCAAATAATTTATAAGAAAATATAAATGAAAAAATTCTGTGAGTATAATTAAAAATTTCCCTGAACCAATAATAGATTATGATAATGAGAATATTTACAGACCGGCTGAAGATACATATTTAATTGTAGACTATTTTAAGAACCATATTGAGCATGACTTCTTAGATGGGATTCCTATAAAAAAAATTAGAAAAATTTTAGATATGGGAACGGGTACCGGATATATTGCTCTATTTTTTCAGATTTTAAAGAATACTATTCCAGATTTCAACCCAAATATTTATGCATCAGATATTTTAGAAGAAGCTATAAGCCTTTCTAAACATAATGAGAGTTTAAATAAATTTAATAATGAAATTGAATTTATCCACTCTGATCTTTTTGCTAATTTCCCGAATAATCTTAAGCATTCCTTTGACATCATACTATTTAATCCTCCTTATTTACCCTCTTTCAATTCATTTCAACCAAAAGAAAAAAAAAAGAATATAGATAATAGTTGGGACGGTGGAAGTCATGGCATTGAAGTATTTACTAGGTTTTTAGATGAAACAATAACTTATCTCAAGTCAGAATTGGATTCCCGCATATATTATATATGCTCCAGTAGAACGGACTTGGATAAATTATATAAGATAATAATGGATAAAGGTTTTAATAATAAAATTTTAGAAAAACGACATATCTTTTTTGAAGATATTTATTTAAATAAGTTAAATCTCATTTTTGTTTAAAAAGGCCTTCGTGTCCTTCTTTTTTCTATAAGATTGACACCATTCTTATTTAAATATCTTTTTAAATTATTGAATAGCAAATTAATCTCATCTGGTTTGAATACAGCTCTTTTATGAGCTTCAATTTGGGGGATTGGGAGCCCATAATGGTCATTCAAGCTTGAAATCGGTAACAACATCGAAGATATTAAGTCTGCCTTTTCAGATGCTTTCTTTATAGAATGCTTTTCTTCCATAAAAAATTCTATTCTACAGGGGATATCAAATTTAGCTGTTTTGATATAAAAAGCGTAAAAAGAAAGGGGAAAATAGTAAGGAATCTCCTTTTTTATCCCATTATCTCTTATTTTATCAATATCTCTCTTACAATTGAATATACAACTTCTCTCTGATTTTTCAAGAATTCGATTAAATAAGTCTAAATCCGAAAAATAGTCAATAATTTGTCGATAATTAATATTAATAAAATCTGTTAAATCTGTTCCATTTGAATGTAATAATTGGATTGATTCTTGTAACAAATGACAAAGAGCTGAAGTTCTTGTATCTTTAATTGAACCCACTAATATTATTCCATTATCCTTGCAATTGAGGTATAATTTATGATATTCCCTAAGTAATCTATCATATTTAATAGAAATTTCAGGATCTTTAGAAAATAGTAAATTTATGGGCATGATAACAATAGAACCATCGATTATGATAAGATCAATATTACTACTAGTTGATTGTTCGATGAAATTATTTAATAAATTAATTTCCATGAAGGTCATATCCATTGAAACTTTACTCTCAATGACATTTTCTTCTCTGTTAAAATAATTACCTTGCACAGAATAATTATTAAAACCGCTTAAATCTGGAAAGTACTTGATCTTTGCACTTTTACCGTCTTTATAAAAGTAGTATTTTACACAAATGGCTTTTAAAAAAGAAAAATCCACATTCATAAACCTTTTTACTGCTGAACTTCCATCAACGCTTACGATATTTAACCCACTAATACAAGAAGAGTCCGCAGATTTCTTTATGTATTGTTCTTTTATGTAAAATTTATTATAATTTAAAAATTCAGAAAAATCTAAATTTGTAAAATTTTTAAGAATTAAATCAGCAAAATTCTTTTTAGTTTCTTCAAGTTGAATATATTCTTGAGCAAGAACCTTTAAATTCTTTGCTAATAGTTGTTCCTTTGTCCGACCAATACTTTTTAAATTGATCCCCATTAAAGGAAGCTCATCAATTTCTTTAGCATCTAAATTCGAGAAGTTACCTTTAATCATTTTTAAAGACAATTATGAAAGAAAAAATAATAAGAATGATGAGATACTTAATTTTTTGGTTTTTAGAAGATTAAAAGGTAAGGAAAATTGCTGCTTCAAATACAATTAGGAGAGAATCCATGGATTTTAATTGTTTTAATATTTTTAGAACTGTTGTTAATAATAATACCCGGATTGATTGCTAGTAAGATTGAAAAGAGACCTTTTAAAGAACAATTAAAAGATATGGGATTTCGAAAAAATAGTGATTCAATAAGTAAAAATATTTCTAAAATCCTAGCAGGACTGGTAATTGGTTTCCTATTTTTTTTGGTTGCCGGTTATATCCTTTTCTTTTTTAAATATATTATCGTAGAAAACATATTTGGAACAGATTTTATAAGAGAAGGTGAATCAGGTGCAATACGGTCCGAACCGATTCAACCCAATTTTATCCAACTTGTTATAATTATAATTTTACATATTACTGTTATAGGAATTTGTGAAGAGGCTTTTTTTAGAGGATTTATAATTAATAAATGTGAAGAAAAATTGAAATCAATTTATATAACTATTCTGTCTGCCTTTATTTTCGCAATTTATCATGTTCCTCCTTTTTTGGTCCCTATTAGGACTATAATTACTCTTATTGGTTATTTTTTTACCTTTGGAGTTTTATTGGCATTAGTGTTTTTATATTTCAATCACTCTTTAATAC
>SDBT01007352.1_pt1 | contig 18116 bp, 11 predicted proteins | sample 2277101 | NCBI WGS metagenome assembly SDBT01 (sample SAMN10404973, study PRJNA504765) | marine sediment metagenome | isolation source: marine sediment core GS10_PC15, 103 cmbsf | place: Arctic Ocean: Southern Knipovich Ridge | collected 2010
CTTAATCCAGGTGATATGAGTTTAACATCAAGTGACTTGGAATTACATGCTGAAAATTTTGAAATCCCAGCAGATGACCATGACTTGGTTGGCATGAGATGGACAAATGTAACAATCCCAAGTGGTGTGACAATTCTTAATGCAACAATTCAGTTCCATGTAGATGAAACTAATCCAAATGATCCAATAATTGTAAGATTTAAAGGACATGACATTGACGATGCGCCACAATTCACATCAACAGACTTTGACATTTCAAGTAGAACTAATACAACTGCCTTCGTTGATTGGAATATTCCTGACTGGGTAGATGTTTCAGATGAAGGTCCTGCACAAGAAACTCCTAATCTAGCTACTATTGTTCAAGAGATAATTGATAGACCTGGTTGGGTATCAGGTAATGCTATGGTAATTAAAACAACTGAATGGATTGGTTGCACAATTACTAGCTGTCCTGTAAACTTTGGTCTAAGACATGCTGAATCTTTCGATGGAGAATCTAGTTCAGCCCCACAACTCAAAGTATTTTGGTCAGTAGGTGGTGGTGGAAATCCAGATCCTGTTTGCTTTGAATTTAGCTTGTTGAGATTAACAAACACACAAGATATGAACGGTGACTTTACTCAAAGAATGACAGTATGTGAAAATCGAAGTGGATCAGATAATCTTTCAATAACAGAATTTGATATAGATAACCATGATTTAGAACCAGAAGATTTAGTAATCTTAAGAATACACAGACCTAACGACTTTGTAGTAAACGACTTTGAGAGTAATGTATTTGTTTTTGGTGGTGAACTACAATGGCTAGATTAATCCTACTAATTCCAGTTATTGCAATATTATTTATCGGATCAACACTTGCATTTTCACAAGGTGGTCCACCAGGTGGTGGTAGCCCAAAGGTAGATATTTTTGCAAAAGAATTAACAAATAATGCAATTTTAGTTACATGGGAAAACCCAAGTGACACAGCAGATGATATAGTTTTTAGATATACAGTATCAAGAGAAGTAAATAAAACAGATACATTTGTGCCTATTTTTGACTTTTTAAGAAATATTGATGAAAAAATAATTGATGAAACAAACGGTCAAGAGATGTTTTTTTATTTAGATGAGGACATATTACCAAATACCCATTACGCATATCAAATTAGTGCTGGCAGAACATCAGGTAATCCAAATCCAACATTATCAGATGACACTAAACCAATTTTCATTCACCAACCATCAGAATTTACAGAGATACAATCAAAAGGACATCTAATAACTGGAAGAACACTTGCACCTATAACACAAATAATTTGGTTTGATTGGTTTCCATTTCAGTTAGTTCAAGCTGAACAATTAACAAATCCAATATTCACAACTTCTTTAAATCCATCAACAGAATCATACCGTTTAGCACTTGAACCAATACCAAAATCAAATGTTATTAGTGATTGTACTGAAACATTAGAGTTTGAATATACTAAAAATGATGTAAAAGGACAAGACTTCGAGGTGGTGGTTTCAATATTTGAAATGGAAATTCAGACAGATGATGACACAGGAGTTGAAGTATCACAGGAAGTTCCACTATTACGACACCAGAAATCATTCCAAAACTTTACAGACTCTACCAAATTACGACAAAAATGGCAAGTAATCGAACCAGAAGATCAGCAAATACACGATTATGACAATTTAGAAGTTCAGTTTGACATTACAGGAAAGCAAGGAGATCCAAGATCAATATCAATGTGGGAGGTCTTGTTTCTTGTTCCAAACGGAGTTAAGGCTTGTTAATTCTTTTAATTAAGTGGAATGAGGTAAAATAGTATGCCATTAATGGAAGCTGGATTGTTCGCCCTACTAGCTGGTGGTGGCTTTATCATGCTAATTATATCATTCAAGTTTGGGGCTTTACTAAAAGTACTGTCAGCAGTGATGTTTTTTTCAGTTGCGGCAGTTTTAATGGCTGGATATGAGGTTGCATATACTACTGAAACGACAGGTACCCCATCATGTCCAGTAAGTAATCCCTGTATAACACAGAATTTTTTGATTAGGGAAGATCCAACCACTGGTTCAACTAGTGGAACATGGATCGCATGGGTTTTTGTTGCTTTAGGAATAATGGCTAGTATGCTATTCATAGTGGAGATGTTTGTATTCAATTAGGTGATGTGGTAGATGGTCTTATTTTTCAAAATATTCTTCTTCTTCTTCATTGGAAACCTAATGCTGGGAGCTACAATTAGTCTATTAGCTGATGATCCTTTGATTGATTGCCCAATTTCCCCACTTGTAAACGGAACAGGTGGGTGTCCGAATCCGAATACTACCTTTTTTACTAGTCGTGGTGTTACTGGAAGCGATGTAGCACTCCCAGATGCAGAAGCAATTTACAGAGGTCAGTTTGCAAGTGATGCCGACTTTGGAGTTAATGGATCAGGAACTGGACCATCAAATTCCACAGGAACTGGTAGTGTAGATACAATACAAGAATTTTTTGAACAGATAGACTTTCTAAACATAGGCGAATTAATTGCATTTCTAGAAAAAATTAACCCATTCCTAACCATTGACATAATGTTTGAACTCTTTGATAAGATTGGAATTCAGGCAGATGATGAATTCTTGTTAGGAATCAAAGCTATCTTCTTCTTCTTAGGAGTATTGGCTTTCATCTTTGTAATCTTCAAGATTGACTTGATATGATTTGGATTAAACTGAATAGAAATTTTCAGCCAGTAGCTGTGACTCAAAAAGAAGATACTATGAAACAGTGGGTTATTAAAAAGCGTGACATTGTAGAGTTTAAAGACGAAGAAGATCTAGAACAAGGTTCAGGAAAAATTCTATACTAATGTTTGATTATGCTCATTTGGTCAGATGGAGAATCAGTAATAACTCATGTAGCAAAATGCAAATGTGGATTCTGTAAATTACAAAGATCAAGAGAACAATCTATTATGGTTAAAATAGGAATATGGCAATCACCTTACCGTTCTTGGAAGTGGATTCCCAATCCAGACAGATGATTACTTGGTCTTTAACTGAAACATTTTCATATCAATCTTATCCAGGTTAGCAAAGACCATACCAATCATCAACCCTGTCAATACAACTAGAGGCAACATTCGATACGGCCAAATACTATATGTGGTCATTCCTGTAAGGATAGGAGATATTAGGATCATGCCAAGAACTAGTGAAATTATGGCATTAGAGTTATTGATTCTCTTTCTATTCTGGAAAATTAAGAACAATCCAACTACAAGTAATAGCAAAGTGCTTTGATCACCAGCAAAGCCCTGCCACATCCACGAAACAAATCCACCAAGAAACTTTTGCAGATGCAGTTCTTTTATCAGTAAAAATCCACCAGAGGAACTATCACCCAACTGAACTATGCTGAAAACCAAGATCAATCCTACCACTGAAATGACTGAAAACATTATGAAGGCTTTACGATTTTTAAACCAAAGAAACGCCAGTACTCCTGGCATATACAAAACTGTTATAGCTTTTGCTGGAACGGTAAAGATGTATGAGATCGGAGAGAGGTACCAAGATTTCGTTGTAGTGAGATAGAGGCTTGTAACAAACAACAAAGCCCAAAAACTAGGGTAAGTAACACTTGTGTCGTAATCATAAAAAATGCTACTTTGTAATACAATTCCCACAGCGAGAATCCCTGCAATTCTTTTTCCTGCCATATTGTAGGTGAAAAGATAGGTAACAACTAGCAGTAATACACTAGAAGCTAGCACTAAAACCTTATAGTTGTGAAAAAGTTGATAACTTATTTCAAGTAATCCAAAGTGAACCACATGCCTCAAATCATCTTCAACCCAATTGATGTCCCAGATAGCTAATCTGGACATTCTACGGTCAAAATCGAAGCAATCTCCTAGTTCAGTACACTCATCTACGAATAATTCATTGAATGAAACTCCTACATAACCAATTAAAATAACGATCATCACAATAATTGAAGCTTCTTTAGTCAGTTCAAAATCAATGATTTTCTGTAACATATTGCATGGAACAAAGCTGATGTTATAAACATAATCAACAAAAACAAAATATTTAATAATTAACAGCCTAATCAAATAATATGGCAAAATCAAAAAGAAGGGTAAAAGAAGAAAAACCCAAACCTAAAGTAAATCGAGCTGTTGATGGTCAGATGTCTGGTGGAAGAAAAGTCAGAAACACCTTCGTAGATCCACCACACAAGTAGAAAAATCGTCTATTTTCGACTTATATAAAATAGATGATTTTAGTCATCAAATTTTTCTTTTAAATAAGCTGAAGGAGTTGTAATCAGTAATATGGTACTGTCACTCGGATTTATCCTTGCGTTCATTGGTGCCGCAGTAGCTCTACTTATCGGAATCCTCATCTTTTCCGAAGTATCTGATGCGATTATTTGCCCAACTGGCCAAGGAAATACAGAGTGCGAAAATGCTAAAGATACAGCGTGGACCGTAATAGGAATTCTACCTGTTGCATTATTCTTTGCCCTTTTCGCAATCTTCGGTGCTTTAGGCGGCAGACAATAGAACTACTATTGTCCAAGACCTAAACACTCCCTTTCTTTTTTTTCAATCAAAACAAACGACTTTGTAAAACATCTATGTATTCTAGTTCACTGAACACCACGTAATCATACCATTTATTCACAAATCATGTAACACAGATTTCTATACATCTTGTTTTCGTGTCATTTAACTGTCATACAGTTTTACAAACATCGAGAACTGTGTCATATTAATTTAAAATAATCTTTAAAATAACCTATTGACCTACAATACGCATGGCAGTTACAGTAATCATTATTGGTACTCTATCAATAATTGCAACTGTAATGGCTGTTCTAGCCTTGATGCCTGTAATCCAAGACATGGGAACTGATTCAGAAGGTAATTGGGATAAACAACTAGCCCTTCGTGACATGACTTGTGATCAATTAGATACAACGTGTTTGGAACGTCAGGTAAATGCAATCAGAGCTTTGTCTGCAAGAGATAAGGCATTTACAGCTATTGTAGCATTACCAATATTTTTGATTGGAGCTATTGCCGCTTGGTCATTCTTGGCAGTAACTCGAAGAGATTTCGGTGAAGTCTAACTGAAAAAGCTGAATATTTTCTTATAAATAAGTAAAATAGGCACAAATTATTGTATGTCGGACATGTCAGACAGACGTAAACTGAACCGTAAGGTATCTTTCAGAATAACCGATTCTCAAGCTCGAGAATTAGACAAGATGATCAGAAAAGGAATGAATCCTTCAATCCAATTTAGAAACGTTTTCGATAGAATGATGAAGGATTCCAGGAGAAGAGGATTTTGAAATCTCCATTAGATGTTCATTTTGATGCAGACAAGTATCTGAAAAAACTGAAAGAGATCAAGGAAAAGGAGAATAAGAAATAATGGCGATGCTCGTTATCATAGAATCATCTACATTAACTTTTGAAGAAAAAAGAAAAAGAGATACACATATTGTAAAAAAAGTACGGTGGGGTAAGCCCTGGCAGTAGCAATTGTCGTATTATCCATCATTTCGATGTTCGCAGTGGGTATCGCTATGATAACATTCCAACCAGCAATATTTGATCTTGCGTATAACAATTCATTTTGGGAAGATGAATCAAACATAGATGTCAGATTATTAATTATGAGGGACTCAATCTACGGTGCAACCATAGCTGTTCCAGCTATAATGGTTGGTGTTGTAGCTGTTTGGGCATTGTTAGCTGTATCAAGGAGGGATGATGTATGACTCGTAAGTTTAGATCACATCAAAAACCAAAACAAGATCCAGATATACGTGAAGTGAAATTCATTCTGTTAGCAGTTGGTTTAGTTATGGTGTTCTTGATGGGAACAGCCACACTAGGCCAACAAGCACAACCACTTCGATTCCTTGATGGGATTATCCAATATGCAGATGCAGAAGAACAAAAGATCTGGATGTTACCAGACCTAAACAGTCCAAGTCATGCAGGAGCAGGAGCAACTTGTGATTTGATAACAAGTCCAACAAGTGCAACTGATTCAGGTGGAGCAGTTATATTTCATTCAGATACAGCCGATGCCGCTGGTTGTACTTTTAATGCCTGGACACTAGACAGAACTACAACAAACCAAGCATTAATTCCTAAATTTTATAATGATCTAATGTCATCATTAGAGTTTATACATAGTCAAACAGGAAACTCATTCTTTACAAGAGATTGTAGAGCTTATGAAGTTTCAGGATTAGGACATGATCCAAGATTAAACATTACAGGAGCTTATGATGTAATCGATGACAGGGTTACAGCTTTAACAAATGGCTTTGAACAATGTGATGGAGGAGTTGGAAAATCAAATCATAGATTCGGAGTTATTGGTGACTATCTATCCTCAATGGCATTAAACAGTACATTTTTCTCTTATGGAGTAAATACTGACTTAGACGAAAGAGATCCACCAACTACTGATAATAGTGTAACAGCAAGTAGTTTCGTTGGTTTTACATTCACAAATCCAACTCCATTAAACAATACGGTTTGGATGTTACAGGAACACCCAAAATTCCCATCAAGTACGATTGATGGTGGGTTCTTTGGTATTGATGATACTACATTTACAATGGATTCAAACACACTTGATGATACCGATGTAGGTCAGGTAGTAGTATTCAGAGAGTTTGAGAAATCAAACTTGGGTGGTTGGGGAGATCCACAGGACATTGTTGGTTTAGGCACCTCATTAACACAAGATACTAATCCACAGGATATTTTCTGGAAACCAGATGGATTAACAGTCTTTGTTCTAGGAACAACGAGTGATTTAGTTTATGAATATAGACTGAATAATCCAGAAGATTCACTAGTTGCACAAGCATGGAACTCTACATCTTGTAATAGAAATGGTGTACTTGTACCGACAGATTCAAACCCGATTAATAGTTGCAGACCATCGGCTGGTGGTGGTGATACATTTTCAATACTTCCAGATTCAACATTTGCAACAGGACTTTTCTTCAAACCAGATGGATTGAAAATGTATATTTCTGATACTACTGACAAAGATATAGACGAATATACTTTATCAACACCCTATGATATTTCAACAGCCGCATATTCTCAAAGTGGTTCAGTAATCTCATTTGGAACTTTGGAAGGATTTGAAATGACTAGTGACGGTAAAAGATTATACACAGCAGATGGAAATTCTGCAAATATTACACAGTATGATCTTGGTACTGCTTGGGACATATCAACACTTTCATTTAATCAATTCTATGATGCTTCTGTATTTTCAGGAGATGATGGTATTACATCAGCCCAAGATGTTACCTTTAGACCAGATGGTGGAAGAATGTTCATCATGGACAATGATTCAAACGGAGTTGTAAATCATGTAGAAAGATACGACTTATCGACACCATTTGATATTTCAACAGCTACATGGGTTTCAAAAAAGAATATATCAGATTCATCAAATACCCATGAAGGTATATTTTTCAAGCCTGACGGATTACAATTTTACACCGTATCTAAAGATACAAAATTTCACGAATGGAGTTTACCTGGTTCAGCAAGTAAGGGAGTAAGAATCACTGGTGGAATTGTTTCCCAAACAACTGCGGCAGATCAATGGGTAAGAGTAGAAGTAAAAGATGGAAGCTATGGAACTGGATCAACAGATTCATTCCCAGAAGATGAATATGATATTTATCAAGGAGCTGGATCATTAGGTGTAATCCATATAGAACCAACTACAACAATTACACCATTTGAAATTAATTTAAAACCAAATTGGTTTGATGGATTAGAAGAAACAGTCACATTATTCATTGGAATAGATGACAATTCAACTAGTGGTTCTACAATAGTAAACATCACATCAATAGAATGGGCTAATACAATAAAGTACGACTTTGAGGATATTAACGCCTTAGAATATTATGAAACAGCTCCTAATGAAGCAACAGGTGGACTAAATATTGATCTTCTAAGAACTGCATTTGATGACTATGACATGGGAATATTGAATGTCACAGAAATTGCAACAGGTAGCATTACGATTCCAGCACTTCCAGCTCCAAGTGTTGTGACAGGGTTATCAGTAATTGCAGTCGCACCTGATAAAATTGATTTGAATTGGTCACACGATTTATTGAATGTAACAAGCTATAATATTTACAGGGATTCAGTATTAATTGCAAATATTAATCCACTAATTACACAGTTTGAAGATGTAAACCAAATAAATAATGGATTTTTGTCAAACATAAATTCATTTGAAAATGCACTAGGATTAGAACCAAATACAAATTACAGCTATGATGTATGTGCAGTAAATGGAGCAGTAGAAGGAACATGTGCTAGTGGATCAGATACAACTCCTGATGATACAAATGTTTGGCAATTAAAAGAACATGATGGAGATACCGATACATCAACAGCAGTAGCAACATTTTCCGATGGTGGAACTACATTTGATATTGAAAGTGATGTTTTAGGGAATGTTAGAAACGGAGCAAACATGTTCAAGGTGTTTAATATCACTGAAATTTTTGGTGGAAATGCCGATGAATTTGGTAGCGACTTTGAATCATTTCATGGCTTGGAGGATTTAGGCTTTAGTTCACAGATTAATTCAAGACTTCTTATTTGTGAGGGATCATGGAACAGGTTCAATACTACACAGTTTCAAAATGAAGTTGATTTAACTTGTGGAGGTAATCCAACATTGTATAGTCAAATTTACAGTTTTGCACTTCCAATTGAAGCACACCCAAGATTAATAATTGATTGGAAGGAATTAGGTGGTGATCTAGTTACTGTGTTGTATAATATGAGAGATAGATCAGCTACAACTGCTTATAATTTACAGATAACAAATTTCACAATCACTAATCAAACAACTTGGAACATGGGAGATGTACTAAGTTTGAATGTATCTACAACAAAAACTTGTAATCTTAGTATAGCAGGATCAAATTCAGCAGATAATTGTGATCTAGGAGTTGTAGAATTTGGCACTTCACCAAACGTAGAACTAAAAGCAACAAGAGGAACTAATGATTGGGAATACATAGCACACGATCATAATGAAGGTGGAGGGATTGGTATTGAGCAAATAACAGTTGATCCAACAGGACTACATATTGAAACATTAAATCCATTTACAGGAGATGAAGAAGGTGAAGAATCTGAAATAACATTATTCAAACAGTTCAACGTCACTGACATAGATGGATTAGACTTTACAGTAAATTGGTCAGCTACTGGTGGAGCTGGCTTTGAAAATTCAATGTTTGTGGTAGATGGAGTAATGGATAGATGGAACTTTACAACGTTTGCAGATAGCACAGCACCAGTTAATTATCCAACTGGATTAGATTCCTTAAGTTTAGCAACTATTGATCCTCCATTCTCTACGAGATCAGATATATTTCAAATGGATCTGTCTGGTGCAACATCAAGCATAGTAACAGTTGCACTTGAAATCCATGATAACGAAGGAAATTCAGTTGATTCTGATTTCCAAATCAATTTCATTCAGGTTGGACCATTTCTTTATACATTTTCTGGTGGTGGATCAATCAATTCTGTTGAAGTAAGAAGTGACAGAAATTGGGGAGATAGAGGATTAATTACTCCAAATTCAACTTTAATTCAAACAGTACCACCAGCCCCAACAGGAGTTAATGCCACAGCAGTAATTGAAAATGTTCTAGTTGAATGGGATGAGGTCAATGCCTTTCCAGATGTAGATAGATACTGGGTTGAAAGGGGTTTAGATATAAACGGAACTTGGCAATTTAGACAACAGAAAGTTACTGAAGAAGTAGGTCAAGTACCAAAATGTGGTTGGGGTATAATTTCGGATCATCTTCGATTGACAGGTGATGGTGATGGTCCTTTCGGACAACAACAATGTGTGTTAGTCAAAACATTTCCAAGAGAATTTCTACAAGATTCACAAATTCAAATTAAGTATGATTACACAACTGGAATTCAGCCCGAACAAACCCATGCTAAAATACATGTAAGAGATAACATAATTGAAGTAAATGATGATTCCGAGTGGGCATTTTCAACTCCAAGAGATTTTGATGCTGATGCTGCAGGAACAGTTGTAGAATTTGGTTTAGGTAAAAATTCTGGAGTAAGGACAGATAATATCATTGGCACTTTATCAAGATGGGATAAACCTGATACAGAATTTGCTTCAATAGTTATTGATCTAACCGAATTCAGAGATTTATCAAATGGTCAAAGAGTTGATCTATTCTGGATTAATGTAACAGATTTTACTACTGGTGAACCAAGAGGATTCTTCAACTTTTCTTCAAGTGATTCGATAAAAACTAATTTTCCTGAAACATGTGCAGGGGGTCCACCTGAATGTATAAGAGGAAGCATTACCAGTTCTGCTGAAAACATTGAAATTATTGGATCAACTGATGATCAATTATCATTCTATGATGACTTTACAACAGATCAAGGATGGGTTTTTAATGGAACTGATGCCATTGATATTTTCACAGCAACAGGAACAATTAATCTAACTAAAGGTGCAACAGGTGGTAGCATACCAGCGCCATTTGTAAACAATCATCGGACTACTGGTACATTAGAAATTGACAGTATGCTACCAGGTGGATGGAATCAAGATAAATGGACACTTAGAGGTAAAGTACAAATAAACGCTTCTGGTGGAACAGGATTTATAGCATTAGGTGTAAGTGAAGTTGATCAAACCTTTTTGAGTTCAACTTTCCAACGCCATTTTTGTTCATCTAACCTAGCACCCCTTGACCATGATAAAGGGTGTCTAGACATGTTTCCATCATTAAGTTTTTGGCAAGAACACTCATTTAATAATACAGCGTTTGGTAATTCAAATATTAACTTAACAGAACCAATTGTTCTAGACACATTTTATTATCCTGAAATAATTGTTGATGAACCATACATTAAATGGACTGTATATTCTGATCCTGAATATCAACACGTTGTAGGTTGTACCAATGATAAGTTCGATAGCAGTTCAGGAAATTGTGATTTTTCAGATAGTTCTAATAATGGTGTAACACTTCAAGCATTGTTAATTGATAGTCCAGCAGTACAATCAACAAGATGGGATAATCTAAAGTATCTTTATGTAGGTAATCCAACAAGTGAGGGATCTAATTTTGCAGGAACACAAGGATCATATCATTATCTTGCTTTCTATAATGGAGTTAATACAACTGAATTAGGAATAGGGGCAGTAATACCGACTTCCTTCGTTGATACAAATGTTGAAAGAGCTACTGATTACACATATTCAGTATTTGCTGAAAATGCAATAGGTAATGGAACAAATTCAGATGGAGCAGATGTTCTTACAAATGATTTCCCAGCCCAAGTAACAGGATTGATAGCAGAAAGAATGACACCGACACAAATCGATCTACAATGGGATGAACTACCAGATGATTCAGGAGTAGGATTCCCAAGTACAGGAGTAAACCTAACAAAATATAAAATATTTAGAAGTGAAAATGGGGGAGCATTTGAAGTAATAGGTGAAAATCTAAGACAATCTCCACCAGCTATTTTCTTCAATGATACTAGTGCAAACGCATTATTCTTCTATTCATATAATATTGAAGCCTGCAACGAATTAGGATGTGGTAATGCAACGTCAAACTTCTTTATTGCAAGTCCACCAAATCCACCTACTAATCTTAATGCAACAGCAGTATTTCCAGATGTTTTGTTAGAATGGAACGGAAACATAACCGATACATCTTATAGAATTGAAAGAACAGGTGCATTAGGCAATTTATCGATTGAAAATCTTTGGCTAAACTTCAACTTTGACGATCCTGATTCACGTTATAATACAAATGGTTTAGGTGGACAGGGATGGAGATGGGGTAATGATAACCGTACACAAGCTGGTAATTTTGGTGGAAATTGTGATCTAGATGTAGATTGTGTAAGGTCAAAACCGATAGGTTCACAAGATGGTGTTATGAGTTTGAATAGTAATTTTGGAAGTGTTCAATTCCAAAATGATGCAGTAAGACTAGCTGGTGCAGGTGGTGGAGCTGGAATGAACGGTACAGGTTCAGATTATGATTTCTTTAATTCAGGTGATTGGTCAGTAAACGCATGGATTCACCCAGAAGTAAACACAGCTTCAAGTCCATACACATTGATGATGTTATCAACAATAGACGAAATTGATAACGATTTCAACGATAGAAATGGAATTAAAATTATGATTGGTCCAAGTGGTAACAATACAGATGGTAATTTTGATAGATTTCTAGTACAAGCCCTAGATGATTCAATAGATGATGTATTTGTTATGAATGAAACTAGTCCTATTGGCATGTATGATAATGATTCAGTATTCCACATGTTCACAATAGTTCATAAAAATGGTGAATATCTAAAATGGTATAGAGATGGTGTACTACTTGAAACTGATGTAGGAACGCCTTTACTAAGTGGTACTTCTGATTTCCCTGTTATCATGGGGAACATGTGGGGAACATGTTACAACTTTGAAAATATTACAAATAGTAAATGTACTTCATTACGAGGTGCTACAGTACAAACTCATGTAGATGAATGGTCAGTTTGGAAACAAGCGATTGGTGATTCAGATATTTCAACCTTATACGGAGGTGGACTAGGGTTTAACTTCACAGGAAATAACGTAGATGGTGACGATGGTTCAGCTTCATTCACCATAATAGATACAATATCAGGAGAAATAGGTTATGATATTCTTTCATTAGTAGAAGTTAGTGGAAGTGGCTTTAATCCACCACCTTTTGATAGTGTAACTGGTCAAGATACTATACCAAGAGATATTTTCTTTAGTCCAAATGGAACTAAATTTTTCATGCTAGGGGATGATGGAAATGATGTAAATGAATATACTATTAGTGGGACTGCATTTGATGTTTCAACAAGATCATTCGTACAAACTTTTTCAGTAGCAACTCAAACAACTAGCCCACAAGGATTATTTTTCAAACCAGATGGATCTAAAATGTTCATAGGAACAAGTGGTGACATACACGAATATACTTTGTCAAATCCATTTGATGTATCAAGTGCAACATTTTCACAAACAGGTGATGTGTCAGCAGGACAAGTTGGTAAAGTAGTATCTGGTATGTTTTTCAGTCAAGATGGATCAAAATTATACACAGCAAATGGTTTAGAACAAAATGTAACCCAATTTGATCTTAGCGTACCCTGGAATACATCTACAATTTCATTCAACCAATTCCTAGATGTTTCAGATGTTGAACCAAGTGGTATTAGCGATGCAGAAGATATTCACTTTCAACCTAACGGTGAAAGGATGTTCATCATAGACGATGATTTTAGTGGTGTTGTAGTAAATCTTGAACGTTATGATTTAACAATTCCGTTTGATATTTCAACTGCTACATTTACTAATAAAAAGGACATCTCATCAGGCGTAGCTGGTGAAATTGATGGTATATTTTTCAGAGAAAATGGATTACAATTTTACTCTGTAAGTGCTAGTAGTTCAGATAGAATGTTTGAATGGAATATGACAGTTTCAACAATTCAATTACAAGATTCCTTTTTAGATGATACAGTTGATTTAGGTACAACATACACGTACAGGGTTACAGCATTAAACGGAACTATACCCTCACCACCATCTAATGAAGCAACTGTCTTAACAAATGATATTCCAGATCAAGTACAAAATCTACAAACCAAATTTAATATTCCAACACAAGTAGATATTCAATGGAATGACCTAGCATTTGATTCAGGAATTGGAGATCCTAGTACAGGACTTAACCTAACAAAATACAAAGTATTCAGAGAAAATCAAACTGCCTCAACACCATTTGAATTAATAGTAGAACTATTAGCTTCAAGCCCACCAGAAAACTTCTACAATGACACAGCCGCAGGATTTCCAGATGTGTTTAATTATCAAATTTCAGGATGTAATGCAGTGGGTTGTGGACCAAACTCAACTTCATCACAAACATTAGTAACAGATCCACCATTCCAAGTTGAAAATATGGTAGCGACAGCAGTTGATAAGACTGTTTCATTGGATTGGGATGATGCCTCATTTGCATTAAACTATACAGTTCTTAGGGGACAAAGTGATGTAGCCAACTTAATATTTTCAGATGATTTCAGTACGGATAACTTTGTAAATCAAGGTGGCACAAAATTCACAGTAAATACAATTACAGAAGTATTTGATTATAATTCAGATACAGATTCAATAGGTGATTGGGAAACCTTTGACTTGGGAAATATAAATAATACAAATTGGACATTAAGATTTGAACTAAAAGTAAATGACTTGCAACCAAGAACTACTACAACTGCACAAGTCGTTATTGGAATTTTTGCTGACACATCATCAATAGTAAGTAATCAAGATGGAATGGCTTTGAGATTACGATCTTCAACTACTTTCGTTTATAGTGTAGATAGTTGGGATGGTACAACAGGTTCAGGTAGTCCAAATGGAATTATATTTACAAATGATGCAGTAGCAAGTGATAACTTCTTTTGGGATCTTACAAGAGAGAGTTCAACTCAACTTAGACTATCAAAATATGCAGATTCATTATTTACAAGTTTAGTAGATACTGAAGTTTTAACTGTACCAAATCATTTGAATCTAAGATATTTGAAGATAGGAGATAATGATCAAACAGATGCAACCTCAATAGCTGAAGGATTCATTGACAATATTCAATTTTTCAACGGTACACAAATGGGTTCATTTAGTATAATTGCACAAGGCGTACCCAATTCTGACTTCATTGATTCTCCAGTAGATAAAGCTGTCACACATCAGTATGCGGCTTATGGTGTAAATGATATTGGAAACGGAACAGCAGGAACATCAAATGAAGTTTTAACAAATAATATTCCAACTGAACCACTCAACCTTTCAGGTGCTATGGGAATAGTGATTCCAGATCTTGAAGATGTGTTCTTGGAGTGGGATATTGAGTTAGATAATGGAACAGGTAATCCATCAACAGGAGTTCCAATAATTGATTATACGATCGAAAGAAAGCAGGGATTAGGTTCATTTGCCTTCCTAGTGAATGTGACAGGTGGAATATTCGTCTATGAAGATGAGTCAGTAATTTCAGGAGCAAATTACACATGGCATGTTAAAGGCACAAATGCAGTTGGAATGTCATCATTCTCAAATACATTCTCAATTATTACAACTCCATTAATGCCACCTGACACACCAACAGATCTAACAGCAAATACTCTAAGTGGTTCTGAAATTCAGTTAGATTGGTTAGCGGCAGTAACAGGTGATCCAGCTACTGATTATGTATTGCAAGAAAGACATGTTGGCTTTGGTGGATTCTCTACAATTGCAACTATTCCAGCTCCAACACTAACATTTACATCATCAAGTTTGGTTTCTGGTGACACCTATGATTACCAATTACGAGCTGACAATGGTGCAGGATCTAGTGGATATTCTAACATAGCAACCAACACAACATTTACAGTTCCAACAGCTCCACTAAACTTGGTAGCAGACACTGATTCAGATACACAAATTTCACTTGATTGGGATCAACCAGGAGTTACAAATGGTGGAATTTCTAAATATAATATCGAACAGGAAAGTCCTATCGGTGGTGGCTTTAGTGAAATTGGAGAAATAGTAAACGCAAACACACAAGAAGAACTATTCCTAGATGATCTATTCAATAATAACGGAACTTTATGGCAATATAGACAAGCAAAGTCAGGAGTAGGAATTGCATTTTCATTTTGTACTGTTACAGGTTTACCAGATCGAGTGAGATGTCAGTGGTCAGATGGTGGTGGTTCAACTGGAACATATTACATGTTCAAAACATTCCCAAGATCATTCCTTAATAATACACAAATTCAGATTTCAATGAGTGAAACTGACTCCACAACTTTCAGTCCACATACATCAAAATTAACAAAAGTTAGTATTGAAAAAAATAATTACTTGGATAGAAGCAGAGAAGCAGAGTGGCCGTTATTATCACCAAGAAATTTCGCAGTTGATATTTTAGATGGAAGTTCACCAGTTGGAATAATTGATGCACAGACTCACGCAGTATTAGCTGATGTGGATATAGGACAAACTTTTGATATGATAATACCAGCAGTTTCATCTCAATGGAACGCACCTTCATCAAATTACTCTTCAATAATTATCGAGTTCAACGATGGAAACTCATTAGCTAGTACCTCAAAAAGTAACGTATTCTGGATAAATATCACAGATATTGATACAGGAGATCAAAGAGCATTTTACAACTTTTCAGGTTCATCTAGAACAGTCGAAGCCCAAGATGGAAGTTGTAGTCCTAAATGTAATCGTGGAACAATAACTGCTGGTTCATCTTCATTCATTAATAGTACAGGATTTGAAGCACAATCCCTCAACGCAACAAACACACAATTTACAGTAACTGGCTTAACAACAAAGACAGAATACAACTTTAGAGTAAATGCTGAAAATCTAGTTGGAACAAGTCCATATTCAAACGAGGCGGCTAACACAACATTTGGTGTTCCAGATGCTCCAATTAATCTATCAGGAAATTCTAATGGAGTATCAGAGATAACAGTAACATGGGATGAGGGAGCAAGTAACTTTGGATCAGCAGTAACAGGATATAGAATCGATCAAGCACAAGGAGTTGGTGGAACATTTGTGACAGCTATTGCAAACACAGGAAACAATATTGAACCACTATCTGAAACATTCATAGGATTACTTCAACAAACACAATATGTTTACAGAATAGCTGCGATCAATGGCTTTGGTCTAAGTCCGTTTAGTGCCAATCTAACTACTGGAACATTCATTGGAGCTTCTTCCCCAGAAAACTTCTTTGTAATATTCAACGCAACAAAACCATACAGCACATTCATGTCATGGGAAACACCATTTACAGATGGTGGACAGCCAATAGTTGGGTATCTAATTGAAAGAAAAGATGTAGGTGGATCATTCCAACTAATAGCCAACTTGACATCTCCACTACTTCTAAACTACACTGATAACAATTTACTTCAATTAATTGAACATGAGTATCGAGTAGCGGCATATTCCAACCCAACAGGATCATTCACACCTGGACAACCAGTAGCGACAGTTGTTGCACCAAACTTCCAGAACTTTGTAATCAATGATTTCCAAGTTGTAGGCGATGTACTTTCACAGCAATATAGCATTACAATAGACGACTGTTTCCCAGCCTGTACTTTGACACAAGCAGATATAATTAGAAACGGAATCACAGAAGCTAACTACGCAGTTGGAGAACCGATCACATTGGACACCGAATTAAACTTCACCAGTCATTTCATACTTACAGTTACAGGAACTCAATTCATCAATACATCTGCAATAGTAACAAATCTTGGATCTAGTGGAGATAATGAAACAGGAGTGGTAACAACAAGTCTAGAATTTTTAGTGGACACAATATTCTTTAATCATTCAAGAAATGATGCTTTTACCAAACTCAACTTTGAATTAGTTCGTCACCCAGTTCCCTGGAATTCTGAATGTGAAATAAGAGGTGGAAGAGCTGCGATCACAGATACGATAATTCCAGTACTACCATTTGGAGGAACTATAACATTACCAGGAACAGTATTGTTATCTCCAACAGAAATTACAGCTACTCTAAGCCTACAAGGTGTAGGAACTTTCGATTCAAACCGAGATAATATAGAGAATCCTACATCATTCAACGTATTACCATCTAGAAATGCCTACATGTCATGTGAAGATCCAACAGGAAATCAAATTTTAGCATTTGTAAGCTTTGGAACTGGTAATGGAACATTGGCATTAACTGGATTTACAAATCAGCTAGGAACATTTTTGGGAGTACCAGTACCATTTATTTTTATCATAATTTTAGCGGCGATTTGGACAGGGAGATCGGCAAGTACAGGAATAATATTCTTGGCTGTGGCAATAGGAGCTATGGGAGTATTGGGTTACTTTGATCCATTGTCTGGTGATCCTACACAAGGAGAAACACCACTTGCATACTTCTGGTTGTTT
>SDBT01007353.1_pt1 | contig 18112 bp, 23 predicted proteins | sample 2277101 | NCBI WGS metagenome assembly SDBT01 (sample SAMN10404973, study PRJNA504765) | marine sediment metagenome | isolation source: marine sediment core GS10_PC15, 103 cmbsf | place: Arctic Ocean: Southern Knipovich Ridge | collected 2010
CCACACTTACGGGCTGGTCTTCCGCTACTTCGCAGGCAACGACAAGCAGCACACTCGCTGGTTCACCACCATCGAAGATGGCAAGACTTTCGCAGGGCGTAACGCAATTACCATCATCGACTTCATCCGGAGGGACGAGTCATAGGGTGGTTGACAATCGTCAACGATTCTGGCATAATGAGATCATGAGCGCAGCAACAATCAACGCAAGTCTTCGGGAAGAGGGATTCCACTACACCGTGGACGATCTCCAGACCAGGCTGGCGATGGCTCTTCAGGACAATCCAGGCGATGACCGGATCACCATCAAGATTCCGAGTGCCTACGAGATGTCCTGGAGCCGGAAGACGGTCGAGGCGGCATTGGCTGAGGCCGATCCGTTCGCAGGGCTATGAGTCTGAGTCTCTGTCGCTTCTGCGGGGAACCGTTGCCACATCCGGCTCTCAAAGACACCACCTGTTATTGCGGTGAGACAACGGGGTGGCCGGATCGTTATCCAGAGGGCCACTCGGCTTTCAGGTGTGAAGACGAGAGCGGGCGGCGTAGTAATGGGCATGGATGAAGATCAGACGCAGTTGGACAAGTTCATCGAGGCCGTGAAGGGAACCGTTGAGCGCGTCACGGGAGAGTGGACTTCGACGGATTACTTCGCCAAGGGCTACACCGAGGCGCTACTCTTTGAGTGCAACATGATTCTGGATGTGCTCTCCAAGCCTCCCGCGGCGGGTGATGAGCCTGAGGTCCGGTTCGCTCGGTTGCTGGATCATTGGATCGAGCATTTCTCTGCGGCGGCGTATCGGAGCTTGGCCAAGTCTATCTCTACTGGCTATAGCTCGATGATGGGATTGGTTGATGACCAGATCAGGGCCGAGGCGCAGTTCACGATTTTCCAGGAGCTTGTGACGTTCAAGAAGTACGGACTGTTTGATCCGCGCTCTGAGCGGTATCGGGTTGGTGGCTGATGAAGTCGCCCGCTCCCCGAGGCCGTCCGATTATGGAGAATGAGTTCATCACGATCTATGGGGCGCGGTACAATCGGGGGAGGGCCAGCATTGCTGGGAGTCGGGATCAGGTTGGGTATCGGTTGACGTGCTCGGGCGTGGGCAAGGAATGCGATTGGATGCGGCGAGTGAATGGGCCACTCACGCAGGCGCGCCCGCTCGGGAAGAGCCATGCGATGTACGATCACGGAATCAGCATAAAGCTCTGGCCGGTGGCCACTCGCTGATGGAGTTCTTTGTCGCGCTGGTGCTCTTCTTCATCATCTTCACGATGGCATCCGGAGTCCTGGCGGTGGGTATGGCTGTCGGATATCTCGTCTTGTTTGGAATGCTTCCGTGGTGGGTAATCTTTCCAGTAATGGCGGCTGTCATCTGGTGGCTCGGAGCCGAGAGGGTTGACAACTGACAACCGATCTGCCATAATGGGGGCATGGCAAAGCGAGACAGACAAATCAATCGGCAGCTAGAGAAAGCCGGATGGAAACTTCACCGCGGCACTGGCAAGCATGAGATTTGGGCTTGCCCTTGTGGGAAGCACCCACTCGTCACGAAGGCTCACACAGTCGGAGAGGGCCGTGGGATCAAGAATCTTCGGAGCTTCCTGAAGAACAAAGATCGCTTCGGAGAGTGCGCCATCTGTATCAAGCTCGGCTAGTCTCAGAGGATGCCGGTCGAGAAGTACCAGCCTCTCCTCACGAAGATCGAAGACCAGGCTTCCCAACTTTCAGCGCTCTCCGCCACTCATGAGTTGGAGGTACGCCAGGCTTACGTCGGCGCTCGCAATAGTGTCAACACTCGCATTCAGGACTTGATCGAATCTCGGGGAGGGCTTGGGGGTCTCAGTAGCAGAGATCGCTGGCGGCTGACCAGAGACACATCCTTGCTCGGGGACATCGAGCAGCGCATCTCGGCTCTTGGCGGGACACAGACATCGGTTATCACGCAGGCGTTCACCGAGGCGGGCACCTTGTCCCGAGGCCATCTCGCCACTGAGTTGAATGCGCTCACCGCGCACATCAATGATGTCTCCGGATCGGCTCGACCTGTTATCGGCGCGGTGAACTTTGCGGCGCTGGATAACACCGCGATTGAGCTTGGTTTGGGCACCGCGATCAACGACACTCGGAATCTGACGGCGGGTACACAGGCGGCGATACGGCGAGAGGTCACGGCGGGGGTTGCGTCGGGTGAGGGGATTCAGAAGCTCTCCCGGCGGGTGGAAGACCTGATGGATGTCGGGGCTGATCGTGCCGAGATGATTACGCGCTGGTCAACCATCAAGGGCTACAACCTCTCTCACCAAGCGGCCTATGAGTCGGCAGAGACTCAGATCGACGGGCTGAAGAAGATGTGGCTGACTCAGACCGATGAGCGGGCTTGCCCCCATTGTCTGGCTCAGCATGGGATCGTGGTCTCTGTTACCGATGACTTCGACTCTTCGCTGACTTATGCCAACACTCCTCCGGACCCTCTCGGCGGAGTCCTGGAGGTTCCTCCTCTTCATCCCCGGTGCCGATGCACCATCACAAGCTGGCATGAATCGTGGCGGGCTTACACCGAGTCCACTCCCGAGGAGCTTCACGCTACGGGTAGAGACCAGGCCATCATCCAGCAACATCCCAAGGCCACCGATGATCTAGTGGGGCAGGGGGTTCTGCCACAGGTGGGCATTCAGGCCAAGGCACAGGGAGCGCTTGGGGAGATCATGCGGGGTGTGTATGTCTTCGATGACTTCAGCGGGACGGTGCGGCTGGTTGACGGGGCCGACGTTGCCGAGGCTCGGGCCAAGTTGAGGAATGCGGGGTTCCGGGTTCGGTCTGTTGATGATGATCTTCTCTTGCTGAGAATCGACTTCCCGCAAGGGATACCGTTGCCGAGGATGATCCGGAGTACCAAGCTCAGGGCGCTTCACGTTGAGCGCTGGGATCAGATCAAGGCTGGAATGCTGGCGTGCCAGAGGAAGGGATGAGATGATGATTGATGTCACGGGGCTAGTGCCGATGAAGGACAAGGCCGTGGTTCGGCTGGAGAAGAAGGAAGATGTTCTGGAGACTCGTTCGGGTCTTCAGTATGTGGTCGCTCATGGGGACGGGTATAAGGCGTCCATCGATTGGGAGATGGGAGAAGTGCTGGCGCTTGGCCATGAGGTTGCTGAGGACGGGCTGACGGTTGGAGATCAGATCATTGTCAGGGCTATCTCTGGAGGGGTGGCCGGAGCCGACATATCGAGGGAGGTTGGAGAGGCGCGAGGGAGCGTCATTGTGGTGCTCAGAAAAGAGATCGTCTGCGGGATCGGAGATTGACATGGGGAAGAAGTCACGGAATGCCCTTAGCGCTCGGAGGATGCCTGTTGCGCCGGTTTGGAACCCTGAAGGCGGACTACTGACCAAGACCAGGATGTGGTCTGTGTGGTGCAAGCTCCGGGGTCACAGGAATGTGCTCCTGGCGGGCAAGGATCAGCCTGACCATGATGAGACACACCGGCTGGCGCTCATGGTTTGTCTTCGCTGTGGCTTTCCGGGCGAGGAGTGCCTGAATTGTGATTGGGGTCCGTGGGAGGACTTCTACATTGATCGGTTTGGAGATTGACTGATGAAGACATTCGGGGTGGTCATGATCGTGGTGCTCGGGTATTCGATACTGATGGGTGATGCCAACTTCTGGACGTGGATTGGTCTTGGCGCAGCAATCGCGTTGGTCATGGATAAGACCGTGGGAGTGGCGGAGTACCTGAAGGGTCGGATGGACTACTACAACTCGGGGAGATGAATGTCACGGCATCGATTCATCATCGATGACCCGGAGCGGGTTTATGAGGCTCTGGTGGTCGCGGGCGATGCGGCGCGCGAGGACATCGGGGTTGAGTTTGACTTGGGGCCGTGGGATGACCAGGAGCTACGCGAGAAGGGTTGGATCGAGGTCAGTAATGACGACGGGGCTGAGATCGTGGTGGCGCGCTTCATCGATGCCGATCTCGGATTTGAGGAAGCCTAGATGGCGCTCTCGGCTCTAGCGAAGAAGCAGCAATGGCTCAAGGGGAAAGGGCTTCCGAAGAGCTATGCCTATTTCATGACCGGACCCAATCTCGGGTCGAACTTCGATGTGGACAAGCTCTTGAGCGGAGGGTATTCCCAGATCGAGCTTGATGGCTTTGTCACGGATACACAGGGGGCGTACAACGCGCACAAGGGGAAGTCCAAGGGCAAGGCTGCGGCGAAACCTCCAGACGGGACGATTCCTATCACCGGAAATGCCTGTGCCAAGGGAGCGGCGAAGGCGGTGAGCACATGGGTCACGGGAGGCCAGGAGTTGCTGGCCACTTTCATGAACAAGGTCGGGGCCAAGTTCATTGCCAAGAACATTCCGGCGGGTCAGATTGATGAGATATTCGATGAGATCGTGTCCATGCGGAAGAAGGTATTAGCGCTCCAGAAGGAAGCGGCGCAACAGGTAGGGGAGAACGCGGCTGAGCATTTGGCGCTGACTCAGTTGGATCGCTCGATGGTTCAAGCTCAGCTATCGATAGATGCCAAGCGGGCGGCGGATCAGATCGTTGCCGCGCTTGCCGAGGGCAATATCCACTCGGTTCGGAGTCGGCTCTTCCAGTTGAAAATAACTCGGGAGAAGTTCAAGTCATTTGATTTTGACGACATTGTTCCACTTCTGGATAAATCCTTGGATACCAAGGCTGGTGTCACGGCATTTCAAGATATTCAGGGGGTGGCGTTTGACGCTTTGGAGGATCAGAATAAGCGGGCCATCGGTAGCGTCTTACAGGCCATCTCTCAGGAGACTGATGACTTTATCGGCGGGCTTCCTCTCTTCGATGATTTCGCTCAGATATTCAATCCGGATGATACGTTCAACGTCTCGGCGCTCTATGACGATGTGCTTGAGAAGGTTTTCAAGCTGGCGGATCAGCCTCTTGCTCCGTTGGATGCTGATTCAATCATCGCCAACCTCACAGACCTGGAGGTTTTCTCACGGTCGTGGAATGACTTTCTCGGGTTGGATGGATCGACTGATTTCCCGGCACCACAGCTTCACGAGTTTATGGGCAAGCTCCTCCAGAAGCAGACTGATCTCTCGGTGGCTGAGAATGTCACGGCGTATAACAATCTTGTCAACAAGTACAGTCTGGACGGTTTCTGGAAGTTCGCTGACGACGCCGGATCGACTCCTCTGGAGTTCTGGGCGAACAAGGTTGGCGGCGCTGACATCAATCACCATCTCCTGGTGGAGTTCAACGAGATCGATGATCTCATGCTCAAGCTCACCAACCAGGGGGCTATGAGCGAATCCGTCTTTGATGCTACTCAGGATGCGCTTGTCACGAAGCTGACGGTTGTGAAGGATGTGGTTGATGACGCGATCAAGGATGCGGGACTCACTCTTCCTGGCTTCTCGGCCACTCCCCAATCTGTCCTGGACAAGCTCTCGGACCCTGGCTACGTCAAGACGATCCAGGAGGCGGGCACTGATGAGTTGAACCCACTTGTCACGGAGGCGCTTCAGGAGTTGGAGGAGCCGGGATCGCTCACTTACTTCATGACCAAGAAGCAGAAGGTGGACTTCCTCACGGATGAAGACTTCTTCCTGATCGATTACAAGGTCAAGTACAAGGGCGACATCCTGGAGGGTAAGGGGCTGGCGACGGCGCAACAGAAGTATGCGGCCAAGAACGGCAAGACGATACCCAAGCAGTCAGTGCCTAAGGCAACCAATACCGGGATCGACCCGATTACCGGCACCAAGTCATTCACGCTCCCTGATGGTGCTCCGGGCTGGTGGGCTGATGATGCCTCTGATGCTCAGGTCTGGTTCATCGAGAATCACATCTCAAAGAATCCTGATACCACCGCGTCTATCGAGGCATCTCTCAAACTGGCTTTCGGGGATGATGCCACGGTTGCCACTATGAAGAAGGGCCAGATATCCCCTCTCATTGGCAAGGTCAAGGACGGCGACATTCTCACGACGGAGGACATGGCAAGTGCTCTCAGCTTTGGGAAGGGCAATTCTGAATCGGTCTTCGGGATCAAGTCGGTGAAGATAACCGGGATTGCTGAGCCGGATGTTGATGATATTGCCAAGGTAATCAAGGCGGTGGAGAACGGGCCAGCGGTGGCGGGGACCACTCAGGCCACATCGAAGACGGCGGCAGACTTTGTGGATTGGGATGCACCACACAGCTATACCTACGTTGGAGATGCCAAAGCTAAATGGGGTGGCGCTCATCGCAAGTGGCAGTTCACGGATGAGGAAGGTGCGGACTGGATGCTCAAGCATGGGGAGCGATTCCGGTCAGAGGGGGAGTTGGCTGCGCACAAGATTGCCAATGCGGCGGGGTTTGACGTTGCCGAGGGGCGGATTACCTCTCAGACCATCGCGGGTAGAAGAGAGACTGGATTCATTCAGAAGATGTATCCAAGATCGGATATCAAGGGGGAGTTGTCTGATGTGATGACCGGCGCTCGGACCTTCCGGGGGATCGATGACGATATCGCTCGGCAGGTACAGGAGCACCAAGTTCTGGACTGGCTGATTGGGAATCATGATGCTCACACTCAGAACTTTTTGGTCATGGCTGATGGTCGAGTGGTTGGGATCGACAAGGGGCAGGCGTTCAAGCTCTACGGCAAGGACAAGCTCTCTTCTAATTTCACTCATCGGGATAACTTCGGGACCAATGCCTACAACACGATGTGGGATGATTACCGCGCCGGTCGGATCAATCTTGACCTGAATAGCATTGATGATGCTCTGCGCAGGGTGGAGGACATTTCTGATGATGTTTTGGAGAGTTTGGTTCGTGAATATGCAGATGGGCGTTTTCTGGCGGGGGACAGTCAGGCATTTCTTCGCGGTACGTCGGCTGAAAGCGCTGATGAGTTGGTGGAAATGGTGTTGTCGAGGAAGCGGACGATCCGGGATCAGTTCACGGACTTCTATCAGGACAACGCCAAAGCTCGTGGGGAGACGTTCACGCCAAAGTGGGCGTCGGACATCGAGATCAAGTTGCCAACCAAGCCGGTGCGAGTGGTCAAGCCTGGAGAAACGCTGACTCTCATCGATGATGCGTTCACGGAGGGGTTGCATCGAGCGGGTACGGCGGGCAAGTCGGTGTATGTCTCCGGTAACGAGGTCGAGCGGGGCCAGGTGCTCTTCGATCTGGTTAAGGATTCCAAAGGCAACGAGGTTCTGCGAGTCAATCTGACGCTGAGGCCGGATGCGGATGGGCGGTTGCTGAAGCTCATCCAGGAGGAGGGCGGAGTTGCGATCAAAGCGACGGCGGCTCCTCTTCCGACCACTCCGGCAGCGGTCCAGGAGGCAGCGGGATGGAGCAGCACCACGGTCAATGGGGCGAAGACGATCAACCATCACATCTCGGCGGGAGACTTCAGCTACAACGTGCAATCGCTTTCCAATGTGGACAACCTTTTGGATACGGTCAAGGCAACTGAGAATTCACTGAGCCATATCACCAATCCGGACAGTATCCGGGCCAAGGTGATTGATGAGTTTGTGGATGCCGCGAAGAGCAAAGGCGATGAGGCCGAGGCATTTCTGGTGGCGGCTATTGAGCGGGAGGCTGCGGACCATACCAAGCTGGCAGCGGCGAAGACCTATCGCGCTCATCTTGAGGATATTGCAGAGCAGGGGGCCAAGGGGACCAATGCACTCAAGGTGGGCAAGGTGCCCGATTTCGATGCGGTCAAGCATTACGAGAAGGTCAAGGATCGGGCGCTGGTCACGGCTCGCAAGAAGCTGGATGTGGGCGTGGAGAAGGTGGTGGAGGTCAAGGCTCCCCGGAAGGTGTTTAGATCGGTCAAGAGTGAGACGAGGACTCACACTTATCAGATCGACCAGAGGAGTCCGGGGCGGATCGCTCGGTTGGCCAATGATGAGGCGCAGGCTATCGGAGGCGGGTCATCATATCGAGGGTTTGCTGGTGACGTTGGTGATGAGATTGAGATGCTGTATCGCACCATTGACGGCAACGCGCACACTCAGCAAGGGTGGATGGAGCTAGTTATCAAGTCGGATGGCACCGTGGACACCGCGGACATCCAGCGGGCCTTTGACTTCCTCTCTGATGAGTTGGGGGTCAGGATGAATCTGGCTGATTCGGTGGACATGGAGTTGACCTATTGGCGGACTCTTCAGGGCACTTCTCGGTCATCGGTGGAGGCGACCACTTCTAATTCTAAGTATTTCAAGGCTCTTGCAGATGCCGATAACAATTTGCGGGCGTTGGGTCCAAATCCGTCACGGGAGCAGGAGATCGAGGCTATCCGGGATGCGTGGAGAGGACAGTTCGGGAGGGTTATTGATGATGCTGACACTCTCCCGATCCATAACCATGCGCTGACGGCTGAAGCTGATGAAATCGGTTGGGGGTTCTTTGAGAAGCCAGAGCTTGGTGATTTGAGTGAGTTTGACGGGCAAATAGTGATTCATAGTACGGGGGCGGGTGACGGGCCGATTGAGGCTCATTTCATGCAGGGCGCGACCGGCGATGCGATGTTGAGTCAGGCGGAGCGGCAGCGATACGGGTTTAGGGTCAGTTCCATGTCAGCGCCGCGAGACGTTGAGACGGGCGGAGCGTCAGGATTCTTCGGGCGTCTTCAGACACATCGGAGCGCTTCCGCGAATCAGGTTGTGCTTAATCCGGCTCGGGTTCATCGGAAGATGGGTAATTACAACGCAAATCGGGATACTTGGGGGAACCTAGCCTATCGTCGCGATACGGGTGGGAACCGGCTCTCCCCTGGCGAGTGGAGGCGTTATGGAACGGCATCTTCCAGCAATGAGGTCATGATGCGGGACGCTGTTTCCTACATGGACGACATCGAGATTACGTTCTTCGCGGGGCGGCAAGAGGCTGAGGCGGCGGTGAAGTCTCTCAAAGATCGGGGAATTTTCACGATCCGGGGGGTATCGGTGGAGGAGCGCTTTGTGTCGGTGGCGAATCCGCGTGCCTATTCGGAGAAGTTCTTTCGGAACCATGTCAAGGCGGCGGGTGGTTACAAGGAACGGATGCGGCGGGCTATTGAGGACATCACAGCCAGCGCCAAGAAGCGGTTGGAGGATTTCGCCGCGGCGGCGTCAAGGCTGAAGCTGAAGAAGGGTGTGGGGTCGGCGCGGGTCTTGGCCAAGAAGCTCTCTGCGGGCCGACAAGCGGAGGCGTATTTCACGAGTTTTGGATCGCGGCAGGGAATGGCGATGCGATATCACGAGGCTGAGAATGCGGTGTCCTTCTCGCTTCAGGCAGCGAAGAGGTCTGGTTGGTTGCTTGACAATACTGAGGACGCGCTATCGGCCTACATGAATCAGTTTGCCGATGATTTTGATTGGGCTATCACGGGTAAGCAGAAGTTCAAGCTGGGGCGTCAGCAATTCAATGATGAAGGCTTTGTGGTTGATCTCACTTCGCTGGGTATCGATCTCAAGAACATCACCAAGTATGAGCGGCCACAGATGCTCCGGGAGTTGTCTGATGCGCTCAATCATGGGCAGGACGGGATCGAGGCGTTCAAGAAAACGTGGGGCGCTCTCGCGGCGGCGTAGTACAGGAGTGAGGTAGTCGATGACAACGGAAAGCGATATTTACAACCAGAGGGTGGAGTACCAGGGACATCTTGATGATGTGCTATTTCCGAGTGGGGCTTTGTTCGCGACTGTCCGGATCGATCCTCAGGGGGTAGAAGTGCCCACCGGGATTGGGGGTATCACGGGCCGTGTCTTCTGTAGCGATGCTCGGGTGACGGAGCGTGGATGGGAGTTTGAGTTGTTCTTTGAGCAGCGCTGGCTTCAGGAGGAGGATTATGAGTTTCATCCGATCTATCGGGCGTGGACCGCGGCCATTGACGGCACCGACGAGGTTGAGGCGTATGAGGTTGCTGTTGTCCTGGAGGATGATCCGGCCTTGATTGAGGTAATTCGGCTCAGGACGGACCACAGCTTGCATAGAGGGCAGCGTGAGTGGGTCACGGGGTTGTGGTTGGAGGAATTGTTCCCATTTGGGTTGGAGCGACGAGAGGAGGCGTTGAGTGCCGTTAGCGATACTGATTGACTTCGATACTGAGGGGCCACTCTCGCGCAATTTTGATGAGGTCATTCCAATCGGGGTGCTTCTGGAGGACGCCGTGGAGGGCTTTGTCACGAAGTACCTGGAATCGGTGACAGAGGATCAGGATTCCGGTCACGATAATTGGGTGCGCACCATGTCCAAGGTGGAGGGGGTGGTCGAGGAGTATCGCAAGCAGGGTGGCACCTTTGAGGCGGCGCGGCTGTTCACTTATCTGGCCGACAATTCTTACTTGGGTTTGCGGTTGCATTCGGTAGGATTGGTGGACGACGGGATGACGATAGATGAGGCGTTCTCACGATTTGTGGTGAAGCGGGAACCCTTGCCGGTGCTAGAGGACGAGGAGCTTCCAATCGATGTATGACGATTATGAGTTGATGGCGGCTGTCGAGCTTGCCTCAAAGATTTACCATCAAGAGTTGATGCAGGGCACCGGCTTTGATCGAGCCAAGGCGCGCAACTACATAGCGTCACGGCGACTCTTCGCTCCGGGTGTTGAGCAGTTCCGTATCGGGTACGCGCCCGAGGGCGGGGCCAGGCCGTGGATTCTGGGGAAGACCGGCAACGCCAAGCTCTTGATCGAGGCCGGAGTGCTCCGGGAGGCGAAGAGCGGTGTGCTTTACGATCCAATGGAGAAGCGGATTGTCTTCCCTCAGGTGAATCCATCGGGGAAGTACCTTGGCTTCACGGGGAGGACGGTGCCAGGGATATGGGTTGGGGAGACGCAGCGGTATACGACCACTCGGCTCACATCGATCTTCCGGCGTCACGAAATCTTGTATCGGATCGACCTGGCGCGTGATTCCATCGTTGGCGAGAAGACCGCGATCATTGTCGAGGGGATGCTCGACGCTGCGCTCATGTTTCAGGTGGGCATCCATAACGTGGTGGCGGTGGGATCGAAGATGCTCACGAATCCTCAAGCTCAGATACTTGCTCGCTATGCCGACAACCTTCAGATCATGTTTGATAACAACGAGGCTGGGCGCGATGGGGCTTCAGAGACTCGGCGGCGCAGGGGCATCCATTTCAAGCAGGTTTCCACTCTGGATTATCCGGCCAAGTTCGATGATCCGGCTGAGTGGGTGGCGAATCGGATGGATCGGTTACTGGCTGAAGAATCAAGCGGCGCAGGGTTGACAACTGACAACTAATCTGGCATAATGGGGGTAATGAGCAAGACCCTCACCATTGTCACCGACCTAGCCAAGAGCTTAGGCACCCAGACGTGCCCAGCCAGTGGCAGGGTTCGGGTCAGCACTGAGGGCTTCAGCGCGACCGGCGAGATCGTCTGTTACTCCAACGGGAATCATGTCATGGTTCGGTTGGACGGCACAGGCCAGAGCGTCTACATCCCTACCGAGTTGGTCACTCAGGAGACATCATGACCTTCGCACTTATCACAGAAAAGCAGATTGACTTCATTCTTTCCCTGGCGGATCAGTTGGAGCGTGAGATCGCTCCCGGCTCTCTGGAAGCTGTGTCTCGCGATTTCGCTTCCACCATGATTACCGACATGCTTTCCGCGGTGAAGGGACTTCCCAAGGCGGCACCGGCACCCAAGGCTGAAATTGTTCCTGAGTCCGGATTCTCCAATCCCGTCATCGGTAAGGGTTACTACACAGTGACCGACGATGAGGGCCACCGGACCTTCCGTGTCTCTCCCGATCAGAAGTGGTGTGACGGCAAGACCACCATCTCCGTTCTGGCCGGACCCTCCAACGAGTTCAGCTACAAGGGTTGTGGATTTGTCACCGATACCGGAGTCCAGTTGTGGGCCAAGTATCGCTCAGACTCCCGGATGGCATCGCTGATCGAGCGGCTGGTTGCCGACGCAGCGGGCGCTCTCCAGTTGACTCTTGAGATGGCCAAGCAGCATGTCCTCACATCCGAGAATTGCTTTGTCTGTGGCAAGCTCCTCACGGACCCGACGAGTATCGCGATGGGGATTGGGCCGGTCTGTCGGGCGGCGTAGTAGTCAGCACAAGGGACTCGGTTCGCCATGACTGAATCCTTCTCAGAGGGAGCGCTCCGCCAGCTTTTGCCGGGGCGTTTTCTCTTTTCTTGGCTCAGTTCCTTGACGAGCTTCACGGTCATCGGATAATCTCCCTCTCGCTACTCGTTATTTCCCGTGACCTGTCGCAACCGGATCGCCGGGAGCCGTTGGGCTAACCCCCGCGGCTCTCCGGCTCCACCGCGAAAACTTGCAAAGTCACGAAGGGAAGACGAGGCTGGAGGATTCATGGCGGACCATTTGTATCTGAGGACGGACACCAAGGGCGAAGTCGTTGCACTTGGGCCAAAGCTGTTCCGTAAGCAAATTCTGAGGCTCGGAGAGTGGAAGCACAAGAAGGCTCCCGGCGGAGTGCTCGATGTCACGAAGGAAATGGTGGCGGAGATCGTCAAGAATTTCAAGGCTGGGGTCCGTGATGATGTCCCGGTTCCGATGGGCCATGACCGAGACGCGCTGACGAGTGTTGGCAAGGTCATCGGGTTGGAGCAGAGAGAGGACGGGCTGTACGGGATTCATGAGATAGATGATCCCGAGGGCAAGGTCGGTAAGACTCTCACCGGCACATCGGCTTTGATCGCTCTCAACTACGAGGACTCTGAGTCCGGCGAGCAGCTTGGGGCGGTGTTGATTCACAACGCTCTCACGAATGCTCCACACATGAAAGGTTTGGCACCCTTTGAGGCAGTTGCTCTCAATGAGGATGCCGAGGAAGCGGTGGTGATTTCACTACCGGAAGGAAGCAAGCAGGCTACACAGGAGGTCGATATGACCCTGGAGGAGCTTCTAGCTGAGCTAGAGGAAACTTCAGATGACGATCTTCGCAAGGCACTCAAGGACAAGCGTCCGGAGTTCTTTGGCGACCCGGAGGGGGAACCCACCGAGGCTGACAAGGAAGCTCTGGAGGCTGCGGTCAAGGAAGCCCGCGAGGAAGTTGTCGCCAAGCTGGCTGAGAAGGGCGTCACGGTATCTCTTTCGGAGGACGATGACGACGACGATGAGACCAAAGTGGACATCTCGTCCGCGCCGGATTTCGTCAAGCTCAGCGAGCGGGTAGATACCCTGGAGACTGAGAAGAGCACTGAAGCGGCTGAGACTCTGGTAGATGGAGCCATCCATGATGGCAAATTCCTCCCGAGCCAGCGTGAAGGGATGCTTGAGGTCGCGTTGGCGGAAGGCGGGATTGAGCGAGTCACGAAGCTCATTCCGGAGAAGGCCATTGTCGATCTCTCAGAACTTGGGGTTGAGGCAGGACGGAAGACAAACGATGTCACGCTGTCCGAGGAAGACGTTGACGACGAGGTTGATCGCCTTGTTGGCAGCTATGCCACCACCGGCAGCAAGAAGAAGGAGTAGGTCATGGTTCTTGACTCACAGCATGGCTTTCCTTCCTATGCAGAACAGGCAATCCAGACGGATATCGAGATTTTCGCCGGGTACTCACCCGCACCGAGAATCGAGGGTGTCACTCTCCTGAATGGCGCTGCGACGGTTCATGCTTCTGGCACGATCCTTGGTCGTATCACGGCCACCGGGAAGTACATCCAGTTCCTTGACACAGCCGTTGACGGCTCTGAGGTTCCCGTAGGGGTGCTCCGGAGCGCGGTTGATGCCACCGGAGCGGATGATCGTCCTGGCGAGATGGTGACGTTTGGCATTCTGAAGTCTGACCAGATCGCAGAGCCAACCAACGGGACCATTGCCGAGGCCATCGTGGCCGGAGGGGCGTTTGGCGGTGCCTTCAACGACACCGTTCGCAACGTCCTGCAACTGACGTAGGGAGGGAGAAGCACAATGCCAGAAATTTCATTGCTCAATCCCACCGTCCTGAATGGTGTCATCGAGAAGCTGGAGTTCCCCGATTCATTCGCGGGCATGACACTTCTCGGAGCGGGGCGTCCGAACCCCTGGCCCATCGCTGAGTGGGATGTGATCGCATCCAACAAGGAGATCGCCGTCCCGAACATCCCCAACACCGAGGCCAAGATTGTGCCGCGTCTGGGGATCGGGAAGCGGACAGCATCCATGATGTATCTCCGCGAGAAGAAGATATTCAAGCCCACCACTTTGCACTGGCTACGGACGCCGGGGCAGTTGGCGCAGAAGAACGCGGAAGCGGCTGTCATGCGGGAGATCGAAGACCTGGATCGCAGGTTCACGGCTTTCGCGGAATGGAGCTTCTGGGAGATGTTGACCGGGACTCTCACGTTGAGCTTTGCCGACGTGAAGGCCGTGGTGGACTATCTCATCCAGGCGTCTCACAAGCCAACGGTGACAACGCCGTGGTCAACGGTGGCCACCGCGGATGTCATTGGCGACGTGGCGGCTTGGAAGGTTCTCATCAACGAGGATGGAGCGGGCGCGCAGGTCGAGCGTGCCTATCTGAACACAACCACGATGGCCTATGTTGCTCGCAACGCAGCCATCCAGGTCTTGTTCTCAGATCGGCTCAAGGATCAGTTCCTCTCAACCGGGAGTGTCACAGGACTTCTCGGGTTGAATTGGTCTGTGTACGACGCGACCTATGTCGATTCGGCGCAGGCCACTCAGAAGTACATCGCGGATGACCGCGTGACTCTGATTGCGGATAACCCGCGTGAGCCGTATTTCCTGATGGAAGGTCCGTCCGCGGACCATGAGGCACCGACCAACCATGTTGGCAAGTTCGCCAAGTCATGGATCGAGCCTGATCCGTCAGCAAGGCAGTACCTTGAGGAGTGGCAGTTCTTGCCGATCCTTGAGCGGCCAGATCAGATCGTTGACGCAGACGTTTCCTGATCTGACCTGATCGAAGGTGTGACGTGGCGGTGGAGGGTCTTGATCGACCCTCCATTGTTTCGACGGGAAATGATGGTGTGCGGCTAGGAGGTTTGCGATGTCGAAATTTGTCGAGGTACTTGTCACGGGATTGACTGTGGCGAGCCAGGTCCGGATGGCTGGAGAGTTTGTCCAGGTTCCGGACAGTTTTGAGATTCAGGGGAAGCGGAAGCAGGTCCAGCGTTGGGGTCATCCCAAATACCATGAGGTCACTCGGCGGGAGTTTCTGGATCAGGGTGGCACCGAGCTAGAGATCGATGAAGCAACTGCGCCCTTCACGAAGACGCCAGAAGCCCCGGAGACGCCACAGGATGACGCTGGTGGCGATGCTGGTGTGCCTGTGACCCCTTTCATGGCTTTCGATGGTCTCAACGTAGAGGACACTCTGAGCCTGGCTGCGGGGCTGGATGAAGATGCCCTGACGGCGTTCATTTCCCATGAGAAGAACGGGGAGAATCGGAGCGGAGTCCTTGGTCCGCTGGGGGCAGGCTCCGAATAGGAGAGGATCATGGAGGTCGTGCGTGGACAAGGATCAGCGGGCGGAGATTCACGAGGCGGTTCGTGAAGTGCTCCGTAGCGAAGCCGGGGTTCCCCTTGGTGAGCTTGGGAGTTTGGTTCGATGTGTGGCCAATACTGAGCGTGATGTCGGGTTGTTGGTCACCGCGGCGATGGGTCCGGTTCTGACGGACTGGCGCGGGAATCCTGACCCGGATGGGCAGCGGGATTACAAGGCGGGGTCGGCCTGGCGTTCTGAGGAAGCCCTGGACATTGCCACTCGGACTCAGCACCAGATGGACAACGGCGGCATTCCGGCCAAGTTGTCACGGATAGATCGAGCGGCCATCTGGGGTGCGGGGGGCACCATAACGGCGGCGCTCATCACAGCCTTCTTCATCTGGATCAATTCTTTATGAGGGGTCGTGGCCAGCTTCACGGTGTCCTGGTAGGGTCAACGATTGTGAGGAGTTTCAATGCCGATTCATAAGGACATCGAGGCTGGCGCTTACGATCCTGAGGAGGCGGGTGAGGTCACGGCGGAGTCGCTTCTGGCGGCTGTTGACGCGGCTCAGACGCTTGTCGATGAGATCAGTGCCCAGCGTCATAAGATAAGGGATACGACGGGCAAACGTCATGTCCTGGAGGCTCTGGCCGAGACTGACCAGCCTCACGTCGATGCCATTGCTGCGCTCAACGCGAGCAATCGAGAGCTTGGGAGATTTCTGGGGTCCAGTCCTGGCCAGTCTGTAGAGGTTGGCACCGCGTCGGATTCCGAGATGGTCATTGGAGAGGATGATGTTGAGGAGGTCGAGTTGTAATGGGCGATTTTGTAATCAATCATTCACTCGGGCGGACGGCGGAGATTTTCGATGATGGGGCCGATTGCATTCTCTTGGTGCTCTCGGCTTTGGATGCCGACGCCACAGTGAAGGATGGGAACCCGGATAATGCTCTCGGCGGAGGCGCGGGGATTCTCGATCTCGGGGGAACCGCCGAACAGACCGGCTCCAACTGGACGCCGCGCAAGGTCATCTCCAACGCATCGATCACGGTCACGGTTGACGACTCGGGAGATTTGGTCAAGGTGCTCTTGCCGGACCAGACCTACACCGCGGTTGCCACCGCGAACAACACCACCGATATGTTTGTCTGTGAGGACGGGGCGACGGACACTCTCCGCAATGTGCTCACATCACATGATTTCGTTGTCACCACAGATGGCAACGATGTCACGGCAGATTTTCATGTCACCAACGGTTTCTGGCAATCGTCATGATCGTTGGCAGAGGCTAGGAGAAGGAAGGCATGGCAGAAGAACTACAGGGTCTTCAGGATGCTCTTGTGGCGGCTGAGAATGCCTTTGCGGCTCAACTTGTGGAGCGTAGAGCCAACCGTCTTGTGATGACCAAGGCTGAGTTCCGGGCATACAACGAAGCGACCCGGACTGAGCAGGTTGATATCTCTCGGGAAGTTTCAGAGGCAACAAAGGCTCTTCAGGATTTCCTCAACGCTGGTCGGGAGGAAGCGGCGGCTCAGGTGATAAGCGTCGGGACACTTCACGAGGGAAACAGGATCAAGGGGGCGAGTCCGGATGGGTGATATAGCTCTCAATGACAGCAAAGGCCGTCTTGCTGAGATCATCGATGATGGCGCAGACCTGATCGTTGTCCCCATGTCGTTAATCGAGGCCGATGCCACCTTCCAAGATGGCTATGTGTCGGTGTTTCTGGCTGGCGGCGGTAACGGAATTCTGGACGCGGCGGGCAACACTGAACAGGTCGGGTCAACGTGGACCCGCGAGGTTCACACCAATGCCAACATCACGAGTTCGGTGGATGACTCTGCCAACCTGTGGCGGATCATTCTGGATGCCGATGACACTTGGACGGCTCCGGCGACGACATTCGACACGGTGTCTCTGGTTATTGCCGAGGACACAGGCGCAGATGCCACACGTCGGGTGATTGGATCGTGGGCCTTTGTGGTCACAGCCGATGGCAACGATGTCACGGCGAACTACGACCAGACATCGGGCGTGTGGACAGCGGCGTAAAGTTCCTCAAGATGATCTGATGGCTCGGACTCTCAGTACCTATCTGAAAATCGTTGCCTCTCTGTCGATACGGGACAACATCACTGAAAGCCAGATTCGTGGGTTTCTTGCCAATGCCCGCCCGGACCTTGAAACCAAGATCGCTACTCTCGTCGCCAACGCTCCACCAGTAGCCGAAGCGGTACTTGACGACACTCAATTCAAGCTGCAAGTCATTCCGCATGGCCCTGGTCTGTGGACGCTCTACCCGAAGATCGTTTTGACGATCACCGTCGCTGACCAGATCACCGACGACCAAGTGAGCGGCTATCTTGACGGGTATTGGGATCAGTTCAAGACGGTGCTGCGCACGCTGGTCGGTACAGCACCGGGAGGCGCTAACGCTGAGATAACCGAGTGGCACGTTCACCGTATGACCGGCCCCGTAGACGAGGTTGAGTGATGGTTGCTTTCAATCATTTCAACGATGAGGAGCTAACCGAACAGACTCATACCGGCGACACGAATTGGGTCAACGCCGACACGGTTAGCGACCTACCTCGCATCCCCGCCGCCAGTCTCAAAGCCAACACTAAGTATCTGATAAGAGTCAACCTGGGCCTTGGTGGTAGCTCCATCGCTGAGGAGTTCGGGGTTCGGGT
>SDBT01007354.1_pt1 | contig 18110 bp, 18 predicted proteins | sample 2277101 | NCBI WGS metagenome assembly SDBT01 (sample SAMN10404973, study PRJNA504765) | marine sediment metagenome | isolation source: marine sediment core GS10_PC15, 103 cmbsf | place: Arctic Ocean: Southern Knipovich Ridge | collected 2010
CACCGTTATCAAGAGTTCTTTCCTCTATATGTCTTCTGTATTGTGCTGCCATAATAATCTCTCCTGTTTATGTTGGGTCTTCCATGGACTCAATGCGCCAGAGCAGGGTTTGTGAATTAAAGGATATCTCATACGTGGAGCTGCCGTCAGTGACCGCAAAGTGGTGCACCACGGCGCGGCCCTCCATCGTGCTCCATCGGTAGGTGACCTCTTTTACCTCAAGCAGGCGGCCGTTCCAGCGGAAGCGCACCGGCCGCACCTTGTACGGCTGGCCGAAGCTTGCCACCACGCTGATGTCCTCTTTGAGCTTCATGGCTGTCACAGCTTTCGTATGACCCCTGTTACGCGGCCTATGATGCTTATCTCCTGGGCCGGGTGCTCGGTGGGTTCCATGGTGGAGTTCTCGGGCACGAGCCGCACTATTGGGCCTTCCTTATAGATGCGCTTGACCGTGGCCTCGTCGTCTCCAACCAGGGCCACGCCTATAGCGCCCTGCGGGACCTCGGAGCGGCCGCTTACCACGACATAGTCGCCCTCGAAGATGCCAGCCTCTCGCATGCTCTCGCCAATCACCCGTAGCACGAAGGCATCGGGGTCGCGGAAGAGCTCGCGGTCCACGGCTATGTAGGTCTCGATCTCCTGGAGGGCTGTGATGGGCTCTCCAGCGCGGATGGCCCCGGCAAGGGGCAGCGCATGGGCGGAATGAAACTCCGGAGCTTCCTGAACTTCTGTCGTTGGGCCTGTGGCCCCCAGCAACTCTATGCCGCGGCTCTTGCCCGTGCGGAGCTTTAGAAACCCCTTTTTCTCCAGGGCCTGCAAATACCCACGGGCCGCAGGGAACGTAAAGCCCATTGCCTCTCCGATCTCACGTATGGTGGGCGGCATGCCCTGTTCGGCCAGGTAGTCTTGCAGGAACCCAAGCACCCGCTGCTGTCTTTCTGTTAATCCTTTCATGTATACAAATGTATACTATTCAAATGTAAATGTCAAGAGGTTTAAATTATATGTGTTTATTCAGTGGGTTATGATGGAGGCTATTTGCCTGTGATGCTGATCTTCATTAGGAACTGCTAATATAGTGCTAATTACTGCTAAATTAGCAGTTCCTGCTTGACAAGCAATAAACTGCTAAAGTAAACTATATTAGCATTTAAGGTTTATGTTGTTTGGAATGCTAAGTGCTAATAAACTGCTAATGAGTGCTAAATTAGTAGTTGGAGGTCGAGGCAATGAAGATACCGGAAAAAGCACCGGATTGGAAAAGTATATATAAGAAGAAGTCCTATGAAAAAATAATGGATCTAAAATTTTGTCTTTTAGATGAAGTAAAGAAAGCTAATAGTGAGTATCTATATTGGGACAAAGTAAAGTATCTGCCTGTTATGGAGGGGATAAAACCTGAAGAGGCATGGGCAATAATAAAGGACTCACGTCAAGGCGCAGAGCAGTATCTTCCCATTAACGTTAAAGGGAAAGGGCATCATTTTGCTTATTGGCTTCCTGTTGTTGCACAAAAAAGTCTTCACCTTATTGACCGGGGAATGGAGAAAATTCTGAAGGGCCAAACGGCCAAAGAATATCAGCTGCGCTCGATAATGGAGGAGGCCATAGCCTCAAGCCAGATAGAGGGCGCGGCAACAACGCGGGCCGTTGCTAAAGAGATGCTCAAGACAAAACGAAAGCCTCGCGACTATGGCGAGAAGATGATACTCAACAACTATCAGACTATCAGCAAGCTTAAAGAGCACACAGATAAGCCCCTTTCTCCAGAGCTGATCAAAGAGATACATGCGAGCATTACAAAAGATACGCTTCGTGAGTCATCTGAGGTTGGAGTGTTTCGTACAGAGCAGAACGAGGTGCAGGACTTGGACAACAAGGTTCTCTACCTGCCCCCGCCTCCAGAGGACGTTGGGCAGTTGATCAGCAACATGTGCTGGTTTGCTAACGGGGAAATCGGAAACAGCTTTACTCACCCCGTAATAAAGGCGATAGTTCTGCACTTCTGGTTGGCATATGTACACCCGTTCATGGACGGCAACGGGCGTACCGCGCGTGCGCTTTTCTACTGGTATATGCTTAAACATGATTATCCATTAATTGAATTTTTGTCTATCTCAAGCGTTATCAACAAAAAGCGCACGCAATACCTGAAAGCGTTTCTATATTCCGAGATGGACGACAACGACTTGACATACTTCATTATGTTCCATCTGAAAGCGATTCAAGAGGCATTAGAAGATGTTGTTGAATACATTAAACGAAAAAAACGTGAAGCTCAATTGGTAGATCATTTATATGCCAGGTTCCCAACACTGAACCATCGGCAATGGCCGATCATTATTAGTGCACTTGGAAAGTCTGGAGAAACTTACACGGTAGAAAAGCATATGAACACCCACGGTACGGCACGTCAGACCGCGCGTACCGATCTGCTTGAATTGCACGAGCTTGGATTGCTGGACATGCGCAAGGAGGGGCGGAAGTTCGTCTTCACACCTGTGGCGGATCTGGCGGAGAAGCTGAAGCCGGAATAGTCTTATTACCCATCAAATAATTGGTAAAGGATTGCGGTTGACGGCCACCAGTTAAGAGGGGGCTATGACCCCCCGGTCGCGACGACCCGAATCGCGACGCGTTAAAGTAATCGTTTTGCCAATTTGCAAACATGCCTTCCGCGCAACTTTGCTTTACTTATACTGGACACGTCAGACAGGCTTACTTTCCGACCTTGGCCTTGAGCGCTGCCTTGATAAATGGATCAATATCCCCGTCAAGCACTTTGTCCACATTTCCGATGGATAAATCCGTTCTGTGGTCCTTTATCATCTTGTATGGATGGAGTACATAGGAGCGGATCTGGCTCCCAAAGGCAATGTCCATCTTCTTGCCCATCATGTCCTGACGCTCTTTTTCCTTTTCTTTCATCTTGAGGTCATAAAGGCGCGCGCGGAGTATCTTCATTGCCATCTCGCGGTTTCTGTGTTGAGAGCGGTCAGCCTGGCTTGAGGAGACGATGCCCGTGGGAATGTGTGTTATGCGGATGGCCGAGTCTGTCTTGTTCACGTGCTGTCCCCCTGCGCCCGAGGCCCTGAAGGTGTCTACCCTTAAGTCCTCGTCCCTTACTTCCACCTCAATGTCACTTATTATCTCGGGATATACGAGCACAGCGGAAAATGAGGTATGCCTTCTCTTTTTCGCGTCAAAGGGGGATATGCGCACTAATCGGTGTACGCCGGACTCTACCTTGAGATAACCGTAGGTAAATGAGCCGCTCATTAAGATGGTAGCGCTTTTTATACCTCCCTCATCAGCAGGCTGGAGGTCAATGATATCTGATTTGTACCCGCTTCTCTCGGCCCACCTGAGATACATTCTCAAGAGCATGTCGGACCAGTCCTGGCTCTCAAGCCCCCCGGCCCCCGCGTTAATGGTCAAGATGGCGTTTGCGCTGTCATGGTCTCCAGAGAGATGGGCCTTTATCTCAAGGTCGTCAATCACCTCTTCGAGCGCCTGCACACCGTCCACCAGTTCCTGGGCGAAAATCTCGCCACCGTCCTCGCTTAATATGTCCAGAGATTCCGTAAGGTACTCAAGGTCGTCCGTGGCCTTCTTGACCGGGGTCAGGGTGCTCTCGATAAGTGAGCGTTCCTGATGGAGCTTCTGCATCAGTGAGTGGTCGCTCCAGACTTCCTCTTTGGAGAGCTTTTTTTCTATCCCTGATATTTGAGCTTCAAGCGAAGCAACATCAAAGATAACCTCTAAGTGAGGTTATTCTGTCGCGCGCTGCGTTGAGGCGATCCCTGATCTCCTCCTTCTGCATGGTCTATTTCCTCCTGAAGTCGATCAGAATTATTATTGTAAGTATTGTACACAAATATATGAACATGTCGCCAAAGCGGCTGTAGAAGGTCCTGGTCGGGTCGGTAAGAATATCCTCGGTAAGTATCTTCCGCTCAAAGAGCCGCGTAGTGGAGGTGATCTTCCCGTCCGAGGTTATAAAGCCGGATATTCCGGTGTTTGCGGCCCTTATGACTGGCTTTCTGTTCTCTATGGCCCTGAACACCGCCATCGAGAAGTGCTGGAACGGCCCCGGGGTGCGTCCGAACCAGGCGTCGTTGGTGATGTTGATTATGAAGTCGCCGCCGTCCTTAAAATACCTGCGCACGAGGTTCGGGAATATTATCTCATAGCATATGAGAGTGCCGAACTCTCCCTGGCTGATGGAGCTCCTTTTGAACTCTTTCCCCGGCCTGTACTCCCCAAGGTCCGGCACCAGCTTGTTTATAAAGAACAAGAGCCCCCTCAAGGGAACATACTCCCCAAAGGGCACAAGGTGAGTCTTGTCATAAAGGCTCACTGTCTGGCCTTTATCTATGAGCGCGGCGCTGTTTGTGTAGAACTCCACGTTTTCGTCCTTGTCCACCCTGCGGTCCATCACCCCTACGAGCATGGGCGTTCCCACTTCCATTTGAAGGTCGAGCAGGGCCTGTCTCCTGCCGTGGTCAGGGCTGTAGAGAAATGGCATTGAGGTCTCCGGCCATACAATTAAGTCGAGCGGATCAGGGGATTCGGCCACAGCCTTTCTGGTGAGATCGCTGTAAGTGTCTATGACCATGCGCTGGTACATGGGGTTCCACTTAACGTCCTGCTCAATATTGCCCTGGATGATGCTTATACGTGCCGACTTTCCCTCGCGGTTCTCGCCAAGCCGCACGGAGCCGTATATGAGAGAGGAAATAACCAGGAGAAATACTACGGCGTAACCCGCAAAAGTCGGGGCAAGGGTAAACAGCGGCATATCCATCCTCCTCATCCTGGAGATGAAAACATCCGCTATCACACCGTTTATCGCAACAACGAGGAAGGAGACGCCATAGACGCCCGTTATGTCCGCCACCTGTATGAGGCGGAGGAACTCGTACTGGCTGTAGGCCAGCAGGTTCCAGGGAAAACCGGTAAAGAGGTAGTTACGCAGGAACTCCAGCATCACCCAGTACAAAGGGGCTATAAAAGAGGCTGGAAGCGAGGTGTGCGCCAGGGTGCGGGAGTAAAAATAGCAGAATGCGGCCACGTACATGCTCAGCACAAGCGAGAGCATGAAGGCGGCCCCGAGGCTCAGAGAGAGGCCCACCCCGCCGTAGAAGTATATGGAGTGGTATACCCAGTACAGAGTGCCGAAGAAAAATACGAGCCCCGCAAACATGCCCATGCGAACGGCCCTCCATCCGGTGGCCTTCCAGAGGGCGACCAGCAGCGGGGCCAGCGCGATAAAGGCAAGCCACGAATATCCGAACATGGGGAAGCTCAGCATAAGGGCCACGCCCGACAGCAGGGCCGGCAGATATGTCTTGTAATCAATTGCGCGCATCCGGCGGCAACCCTCCCCTTATATAAGGATTCTCAGTGATAATGAGGCCATACGGCTCTCTTATTGTATATATATTTGGGCTTCTTGACAACACCTCCGGCCTCACGGTAAAGTTTAATGTTCGCATTCGGCAGGGCGGTTAGCTCAGTTGGTAGAGCACTGGACTGAAAATCCAGGTGTCCGCAGTTCAAATCTGCGACCGCCCACCACCGATATCGCCGGCCTCCTTAGAGGGGCTTTTTTTTGTCCTCGGCCCAAGACCGCTTCACCATCTCACCATGCAGGCCGATTGCGGATGCCATAAATCGTGGGCAAGAATACTGTGCAGGCATGCCCCCTTTTCTCTAACGCATTATGAAGTGCCTTAAATGATAGTGTAAAAGTGTCTTCGACCCCTTGCATTGGGGCTGATGGTGAGATACCATTTACAGATGGGAAGAGCCATGGTCATATCAATAGCAGTAGCCATGGGCCTGATAATCTCTCCGGAGAGCCTGATAGTTCTGGGCAATGGTGTTGGAGGCGGGGGAGTATACTTCATTCTGGCCATTTCCATTGCTTCCATCTGCTATGTTCCGAACATCATAACCCAGAGCATTGCTGCTGGAGCAGGGGGCGAGACCAAGTTCCTGAAGGCTACGATTAAACCTCTTCTTGCAGGCACGAGCCTGATAGCCTCCAGGGTGGGGTTTACCTTATGCGCGCTCCCGGTCGTCATGTCCACGGCAGGGTTCGTTTTTAACGAGACCTTTCTCTATTGGTTCCCGAACTTTCTCTTTGCACATCTGCTTCTAATAACCCTGGCCCTCATAATTGTCATTAACAGGCGCATCGCTGAAGTGCTGCAGGTTGTTTTCATAACTCTCGCCATCTCCGGGCTTCTGGTTTTAAGCATTATTGGGTTTGTCCGGCCCCCGGAGGTCCTTATTGTCCTTAGCCCCGGGGGTTTTCCCTCGAGTGTCTCGGTGATGTTCACGGCAATATTTCTTTTTGTGGGTTTTGACTTGATGTACCTCTCGGGCAGAAAGGCCCCGGAGGAGGCCACTGCCGCCATAACCGCCGTGATGTTCGCTGTGATCATTTTCACCCTCTGGGCTTTGACCTCATTTTTCCACGTGCCCCTTGAGAAACTTTCCTCTACAACGGTCCCATACTCCAGGGTCGCGCGCGCTGTGCTCGGGGAGCCCGGCCGGCTAGTGATGGGAGTTGTGATGATCTCGGGCGCGGCTGCCATGGCAAACGCGCTCCTTATGGGCGTAGGGCGGATGATGACCGAGATGGCTTCTGAGGGTATGCTCCCGGGCGGTTTCCTTATAGGCCGGAAGCGTGATGCTGCGCCCGTGGTTTTCCTGGCTGGCATGGGGGTCGCCTTCATGCTCCTCGGGTTTGCCGGTGGGGAAAGGTTGCTTATGTATATGCGTGCCGCGCTTTTATTATGGGTGCTCCATTATGCTTTACTCCACACGTCCGTTGTAATTGCCCTGAGGGAAAACAGAAAGGGTAGCATATTGGCCCTCTCTGCTTTTGGGCTCGTTTTCTTCACAATATCTTTTATTTTACTGGTTATAATGCATGAAGACAGGGGCGAGCTGGTTCGCTCGATCTTTTATCTCGTTACCGGTGGGTTTGCAGTGAGCGTGGTGAACATTCTAATTGGAAGAAACAGGAAATACTAAGGAGGTGTTTTTAAGGTGAGAAAACGTATACTGGTTGCCATTGTTCTGGCCATGGTGGTTGCCCTTTTCACCACCACGGCTTTTGCCGCAAGAGGGGGCAACGTTGAGCTGGTAACAAAGGAACAGCTTCTTAAGATGATGGACGAGAACGACCCTGAACTTATTATCATTGACGTAAGAAAGGGCACGGACTGGCGCGCAAGCGAGTTCATGATAAAGGGCGCGGTCAGGCTCAAGCCAAGAGAGGTAATTAAGGCAATTTCCGTAAAGTACCCAAAGGACCAAAAGCTGGTACTCTACTGAGCGTGACCGACCGAATTTACGAGCGCCGGTGTGGCGCGCGCACTTATGAAACGGGGATACGAAAACGTACTTGTGCTTAAAGGCGGATGGCGCGAGTGGTTCCGGGCAAAATACCCGGTAGTCGATAAATGATTTTATATCGGTCGCGATGACCAGAACCGATGGCGCATCGAGTATTAAGCGTCCTTTATCTGGAGAGTAGGAGTTGCCTTCGCAAGTGCGAAGCGAATTAAGGGGAGGGCTTGATATCAAAATCAGATAAAATTTCCCTGACCGCATCAAGGGGGAGGCCGACTACGTTCAGGTAATCCCCCTCCACCTGCTTGACCAGTTTTCCTCCGAGCCCTTGAATTCCGTATGCCCCTGCCTTGTCCATGGGCTCTCCGGTCGCAACGTACCCGGCTATCTCTTTGTCCGTAAGCTCCTTGAAAATGACCGTTGTGCTTATGGCGCGTGATACGACCTTCTCCAAAGCTTGGCACTGCACGGTAAAGCCGGTGACAACCCTGTGGGGTCTTCCGCTAAGTGCCCTGAGCATGACGCGGGCCTCTGCCTCGCTGTCGGGCTTGCCCATGATATGGTCAATCTGCTCATATAGCACCACAATCGTGTCTGCCGCGAGTATGACAGCCTCAGGGTTTGCACGCGCGACCGGGTCCGCCTTTCTGGCAGAAAGCGAGAGCGCTTGCTCCTCAGGGGGGATATCCCCTGAGAGGTCCTCCTCTGTAAAGGGGCTTGGCTTGACCGTGAACTTAAATCCCGCCTCTTCTAGTATCTCCCTCCGTCTTGGGGAGGCTGATGCCAGGATAAGCTCTCTCATCTCAGGTTATAGCTGGGAAGGTTATAGCAGGGCAGGCTGGGGCATGGCGGGCCAGCACAGGATATGCTTACAAATAGGCAAGCTGGTATCAATAAGATACTGTTCTGTTTAAATGGATCAAATAGTTTAATTGGATTATTTGCTTTATCTGTACGTGCTTTATCTAAGATCGCCTTAACCAAACACGCGTTTATAAAGAACATCCACATGCCTTAAGAAGGGTTTTAGCTCAAAGAGCCTCTTAAGCTCAGTGGCCTTCAGGTGTTTTCTCACCTGCTTGTCTTTCTTTAAAAGCTCAATAAAGGACACCTGTGTCCTCCAGCACTTCATAGCGACTCGCTGCACAATGGCGTATGCGTCCTCACGCGTTAGGCCCTTCTCGACGAGCGCGAGCATTATGCGCTGGGAGTTATGCAGGCCAAGGCTGCGGTCCATGTTCTCCATCATGCGCTTGGGGTAGACGTGCATATCGCGGATTATGCCGGTCATGCGCGCTAGCATGTAGTCAACGAGTATGGAGCTGTCCGGAAGTATCACCCTCTCCACCGAGGAGTGGGAGATGTCGCGCTCATGCCATAGGGCCACGTTCTCTAGAGCGGCAAGAGAGTTTGCCCTCACTATGCGCGCAAGGCCGGTCAGGTTCTCGCAACCCACGGGGTTGCGTTTATGCGGCATGGCGGACGAGCCCTTCTGTCCCTTGCGGAACGGTTCTTCGGCCTCCCTGACCTCTGTGCGCTGCAGATGCCTGATCTCCACCGCTATCTTCTCAAGAGTGGCGGCCGTGATCGCAAGGGCTGATAAATATTCGGCATGGCGGTCGCGTTGTACCACTTGGGTGGCAAGAGGCTCAGCGGCAAGGCCGAGCTTTTTTAAGACTTGTTCTTCGAGGCTGGGTGGTACGTTGGAAAAAGTTCCCACAGCGCCCGAGAGCTTGCCAACGCTCACCGCTTTTTTAGCACGGTTTAATCTCTCAAGGTTGCGGCCCATCTCCTCAAACCATAGCGCGAACTTGAGGCCAAAGGTCATGGGCTCCGCGTGCACACCATGGCTCCTGCCGATGCAGACAGTGTGCTTGTACTTAAGGGCCTGTACCTTAAGCGCCGACCTTAGCGTTTTTACGTCCTTGATAATAAGTGACGCGGATTCTTTTAAGAGAAGCCCCTGCGCGGTGTCGCCAACGTCAGAAGACGTCAGGCCCAGGTGTATATAGCGCGACTCCGGGCCCACGTTCTCGGCAACCGCCGTAAGGAAGGCGATCACGTCGTGCTTTACTTGCGATTCTATCTCGTCAATGCGCTCGACCGTGAAGTCCGCGCGTTTCTTTATAACGGCAAGGGCTTTTTTGGGTATCTTTCTCTTACTTGCCCAGGCCTCGCATACGGCAATCTCCACGTCCAGCCACTTGCGGAACTTGTTGTCAGCCGTCCATATGCCGCCCATCTCCGGGCGCGTGTAGCGATCTATCATGGTATATCCTTTTCCAGGCTCCTTGATATTTTGAACTAGAAATTATTATACCACTTAGTGTGAATTTGCTGAAATTGTCGGGCAAGAAGAATGGCAGTATGAATGAAATCTATTTGCAGAAATCTGAACTTCCAAAAACATCTTTTGACAGGCTTAAATCTCTTCGTCTTTGATCCCGGCTATTTTTATGATTGCTTTTAAAAGCCCTCTCTTGAGGTCTTTGCCGCTGTGCACTGGAACGCTGATCCTTTCTTTCCTGCCGGACTTCATATAAACGTGGTGACTGCCTTTGATCGCTTTCAGAAGCCATCCCTTTTTTTCAAGAAGGTTGCACAGGCGCTTGCCCGAAATACTTTTCATACAGCAATTTCGAGGATTTTGTCATCCGAGGAGAGCGCTATATCCTTGATGTCCACTGACATGCACGCTTCAATCGCCTCATAAATATTGCTTAACAGTTCTTCCCACGTATCGCCCTGGGTGAGACAGCCGGGGATAGCCGGAACTTCTGCCCAGTACCCCCCTTCCTCCGCTGTGTGAACTACGACCTTTATCTTCATCAATCTACCTCCTACTATGGATATTTTATCATACATCTCGTTCAGAGGGGGGCATGGCCCCTCTTTAAATTGAGATCGACGGTTGGGGGACATGGTCCCTTCTTTTGGAGGGCGACGGTTGAACTTTAAGACTACCCGGCTTGGCTCCGAAGGAGCTATTAAGCTCCCACGCAGTGGGCTAGCCGGGGGGCCAACTAAAAGAACGTCCGCCGAGCATGTGGAGGTGGATATAGAATACCATCTGCCCGGAGTCAGCGTTGCAGTTCATTACAGAGCGGTAGCCGCTTGCATCAATGCCCCTGTCCTTTGCTATCTTGGCAGCCGTAGTGAGGAGCTTGCCAACAACCGCCTCGTCCTCCGGGGCTATGTCATTTGTCGTAGCTATATGCTTTCTGGGGATGATGAGCACATGGGTGGGGGCCTGGGGGTTTATGTCGTTAAAGGCAATAACGTCATCATCCTCAAAGACCTTCTCTGTCGGGATCTCTCCGGAAGCTATCTTGCAGAAAAGACAATCTGACATGTTTTTAACTCCTTTCCCAAATCTTATCCAAAGTCCTTAGCGTCTCTTACTCCGTTTGTTCGAGCTTGCGGAAAAAGCATGTCCTCTCACCCGTGTGGCACGCGCCTTGGCCGTGCTGCTTTACGCGCACAAGCAGGGTGTCCCCGTCGCAGTCGTAAAGGAGTTCCCTTACCTCCTGGAGGCATCCGGAGGTCGCGCCCTTTTTCCAGTACTTCTGGCGCGAGCGCGACCAGTAGTGAGTGTACCCGCTCTCAAGCGTCATCCGTATGGACTCCGCGTTCATGTATGCGAGCATAAGCACCTCGCCGGTGTCCGCCTCTTGGACAATGGCCGGCACAAGACCCATATGGTCAAACTTGATGTCTTTTAGATCATCCATCGGCTTCCCTTCGTTGATAGGATTATTCCCGGCATTTTTTTATAACATAAATATTACAATTCTGCCCGCTATAAAGACCTGGTGCGTGTATCCCGGGCGCTGCCTGAGTATGAAATTATAACCCCCCGCAACCGGAAAAAACATCGCCCGCCTGCCTGCCTGCCCAAAGAGCGCCATTGTCAGGGCAGGGGCGGGCAGGGGCGGGCACGGTTATTGCTCGAATATGTATATGCTATAATATGCATTCCCAATACTGTAACTGAGAGCGTAAATGCTTAATAGATTTATAATATCCGCCCTGATCGTAGCAACTATACTTCTGGCGGCCGCGGCTCCTTCCCCTGCCGAGGTCTACGGCCCGAACGTCAAGATCAGAAACAACCATATCCTTGTCTCCACCGGGATGAACCTTGACCAAAAGAGCATTGACGAGATCACCAAGGGGGTCTCCAAGGATATCGTCTTCTATGTGGATCTGTTCAGGCAGTGGCGCTGGTGGCCTGACGAGTTCGTGATCGGCATTTCCGTAAGCCAGGCCCTGCGCTGCGACCCCGTGAAAAAGGAGTATACTACTGTCGCCATACGCGGCGGCAAGGAGATTAAAAAGAGGTTCGAGTCCTGCGAGCAGCTTATCAGCTGGACCATGAGCCTCCCGGATGAGAAGCTTACGAACATCGCCGTCCTCGACAAGGAAGCAAAGTATTACGTTGTCACTACTGTAGAGTCCAGGATAAAGCGCATACCCTCTTTCATTAAAAAGGTGCTTTTCTTTGTGAGCGATACCGAGTTCAAGGTCAAGGGCCAGTCAGAGGCTTTTGTGGTGGGTGAGACCGGTGAGTGACGAGCTGACGCTGGAGCAGCGGCTGATAAGGCGCAGGAAGAAGCGTGTGGTCCTGATCGCGCTATCCCTGCTCTATGTGGCAAGCGCCACTGCGGCAGGGGCGTTCTTCTACGGCTTTGAGGCCCTCTCATTAGTCTCGAACCTGGTATTTTTCTTCCTCCTGAACATAAACGTGCTCGCGCTTTTCTGGCTGATTTATTTTGTGGTCCGAAACATCGTCCGCCTTGTGCTCGAGCGCAGACGCGGTGTTATCGGCACACGGTTCAAGGCAAAGGTGGTTGGCATCTTCCTCATACTTATTGCCATCCCCATAGTCCTTCTGTTTGTGGTTGCCTCTTTGCTTGGGGCAAATTACATTGACAAGTTCTTCTCGCCAGAGTTCAAAAAGCCCATAGAGAAGACCATTGTCATCGCCCAGGCCCTTTACGACAATGAGAGGGACAGGGTGCTTGCGGTTGCCGAGATGGCCCGTGACGGAAAAGAGCTTCCCCCGGGGTACAAGTCAACCTCATATGCCGAGATGCCTGAAAACGCGTCCTCATCGGTTCGCGCCGCTTTCAAGGGGGAGCCTGCCGACGAGGTTTTGAGCGATGGGGGCGTGGATGTGATACGCGCTGCACTCCCCCTTGATATCTATGGAGAGAAAAGCGGAGTGATAGTAGTTGACACGACACTTCCCATCGGGGTGACAAGGGACATCGAGCAGATCTCTACAGCCTATGAGGACTACCTGCACCTTGAGGCATTTAGTACTCCGCTTAAGCTTAACTATGTGATGTTATTAGCTTTTTTCACCCTTATAATAGTTTTTACCTCGCTCTGGGTAGCCATAAGGATAGCCACCTGGATGACCGAGCCTGTCAAGATCCTGGCCCAGGCAACAGAGGAAGTGGCAGCAGGAGACCTGTCTGTCGAGGTACACGTAAAGAGCCAGGACGAGATAGGCATGCTCATACAATCCTTCAACAAGATGGTTGTGGAGATAAGGGAGGGAAGAGACTCCCTTGAGCATGCTTACTCGAACCTTGACAATATCGTACGTAACATCGAAAGCGGGGTGATCTCCCTGGATACGCGCGGGCGCGTTCTCTTGATCAATGATTCGGCCTGCCGCATCTTCAGTGTAAGCGCGCGCGAGATGATAGGCAAGCCATACATAAGCTTGCTTGAGAAGATAGAGAGCGAGGAGCTTCACAAGATGGTCCACAGCCTCAACCTCAATGCGTTCAAAAATATAGAACAGGAGGTGAGGGCGCACGTGGGCAAGCGCATGCTGCACCTGCGCATAGCCATGACGGCGATTAAGGGCCCGCGCGGGGGAATGCTTGGTTTTCTTGTGGTGGTGGACGACATAACTGAGATCATAAAGGCCCAGCGCGCCCTTGCATGGCAGGAAGTGGCCCGCCGCATGGCTCACGAGATAAAAAACCCGCTTACACCCATTCAGCTCAACACAGAGCGCATGGTCCGTAAGTGGCGGAAGAAGGACAAGGACTTTGACAGCATCTTTGAGAGCTCATCAAAAGCGATAATCGAAGAGGTCCAGGCCCTGAAGGCACTGGTTAACGAGTTCTCAAAGCTCGGGCGCATGCCTGAGATCAAAACAAAGGCCATGGACGTAAGCGGGATAATAAACAGCGTACGCAACCTCTACGGCTCGATCAAGGGGATTGATGTCAGAGTCGAGATGCCAGAGCATCTGCCAGAGGCCCACCTTGACGCTGAGCAGGTAAAGCGGGTGCTTATTAACCTCTTTGACAATGCTATCGAGGCCATGGATAAGAAGGGTACGATCACAATTGCCGTTAGCACGGACAGGAAATCGAACCTTTTATACATAGAAGTGGCAGACACGGGGCCAGGGATAGCGGACTCTGACAAGGAGAAGCTTTTTGCGCCTTACTTCTCTACAAAAAAGGACGGTTCCGGGCTTGGGCTTGCCATAGCAGAGCGCATAGTCGCCGAGCACGGCGGCTCGATCAGCGTTGGGGACAACACTCCCACAGGGAGCGTGTTCAATATAAGCTTGCCAATATTGCCGGTATAACCACGGAGGGGATTTTTGCGCCATGGCCGAAGAGATGATTCTCATAGTCGATGACGAGGAAGGAATTCGGGAGAGCCTGTCAGGCATTCTCACCGATGAGGGCTACAAGGTTGCCTCAGTGGATTCCGGGGAGGCTGCCATAGAATTTATTGCCGGCCTGATGCCGGACCTTGTGTTTCTGGACATATGGCTCCCGGGCATTGACGGGCTTGAGACCCTGGTGAAGATCAAGGAGAAGACGTCTGGCACGGCAGTGGTAATGATCTCAGGCCACGGTACGATAGAGACCGCGGTAAAGGCGACAGCCGCGGGGGCGTATGATTTCATAGAAAAGCCTCTTTCTTTAGAGCGCGTGGTGCTTGCCGCAAGCCGCGCGTTAGAGCAAAGCAGCCTTTTAAGGGAGAACAGGAAGCTCCGCGAGACATTGCTTCAAAGGTGGCAGCTTGTTGGCGAGAGCCCGGGGCTTGTACAGATTCGCTCACAGATAGAGATGGCAGCCAGAAGCAACTCGCGTGTATTGATCACGGGCGAATCCGGCACTGGCAAGGAGATAGTAGCCCACCTGCTTCACGAGTTAAGCCAGAGGGCGGATGGGCCATTTATTGAGGTCAATTGCGCGGCTATCCCGCAGGAGCTTATTGAGAGCGAACTGTTCGGGCATGAGAAGGGCTCGTTTACCGGGGCCTTTGAGCAGAAGAAGGGGAAGTTCGAGCTAGCGGACAAGGGGACGCTGTTTCTTGATGAGATAGGGGACATGTCCTTCCAGACCCAGGCAAAGCTTCTGCGCGTGCTTGAGAGCAACGTGATACAGCGCGTTGGGGGAACCACGAGCATCCATGTGGATACCCGTGTGCTTGCGGCAACGAACAAGAACATGGATGAGATGAGAGAAGCGAAAAAGTTCAGGGATGACCTGTATTTCAGGCTGAACGTCATTCCCATGGCCCTCACGCCGCTCAGGGATCGGAGGGAAGACATCCCCATGCTTGCAGAGTATTTCCTTAAGCAACTGGCCATGGAATACGGGAAGCCGATAAAGCATCTCTCCTCTGGCGCTCTTGCCCGGCTCTCAAAGCATGGCTGGCAAGGAAACATCCGCGAGCTAAAGAACCTCATTGAGCGGCTTGTTATAATGACTCCGGACAGGGAGATCGGGGCTGAGGCCATAGACCTGCGCGGTGTTACACCTGATGGCGGGTACTTTGAGCTTAACGGCCTCAGGGAAGCGCGCGAGGCCTTTGAGAAGGATTATATCGCAAGAAAGCTTTCTGAAAACAGCTGGAATGTCTCCCGTACAGCAGAGGTGCTGGGTATAGAGCGGAGCAACCTGCATAGAAAGATCAAGTCCTTAGGCATTCAGCTCCCTTAACTTGACTCTGCACTGGATGTTCCACGTGGAACATCCGGCTCCTGGTTGTCAGACGGCAATTTCTGCTTTTCGGCTTAATAGTAAATTCGGGCCGTCCAACTCCCTGAAAAACCACAATTTTAGAGAAATTGTTCCACGTGGAACATTCGTGCAGATGAAACCGCCCCCTGAAATGTATTAGCCCGCTTATTGCACGAGGTGTCACGGACACATTAACTGATTTGCCGTAGATACAAGCCAGCAGTCACAGCTTGATTGATCGGATTGATTTGATTGATATATAGGGCATGCAATAAAAAACCGGTATATTCAGATTTATCAGATTACACAAAATCTTGATAGCTTTATTTTCGTAATCGCTATATGATGTTGCCAATCCCTCTCTGTATTGAGATGTACTCATTCACAATAGACAGTTGATGCTCGTCAAGCTCTATGAACTCCGCGCCGTATGATTGCTTTCCGTTGTCGCCCTTCATTATGCGCACGACACGGCAGGCTGTCCTTATGCGCTCCATGTCGGGCAGGAAGAAGGAGCAGTGGATGATATCCCCGCGCGCAAGGGATTTCTCGGTCTCAAGCAGAATACCCGTGGCACTTAAGTCATGGGAGGTGCAGAAGAACTCCTCGCTTTGGAAGCTGGACTCTACCCTCACTTTCACAAGCACACGATGGGCGCGCCATACGTCCGTTTGCAGTATGGAGTTTATCCTTTTTGATATGTCCTCGGGGTTTATCGGGGTCCTCACATAGGAATCAGCGCCGCTTCTTCCGCATTTTCTGAGTTCTGCCGCGGTTGCACCGCAGGCCAGGATAACGAATGTGTTGTTGCTGGGGAAACTCTTCTTGATGTCTTTGCAGAGCAAGTCTCCGCCATTGGGAGGAAGGTCAAGCTCTGCAAGCACCAGGTCAGGCTCCTCAGCGCGGAACACTTCCATCGCCTCTTCGAATGTACCGGAGGTGTATATTTTGTATTCAGGAGAGTCAAGCAACTGCCTTAACTGCTCTGCTGCCCCCCCGTCCTTAAGAGCAATAAGGATCCTTCGCATAACATTTAAATACTATCCCTTTTGTTCAAATATTGTCAACTGGTTCATTTGACATATAACGGGGCGCGACTTATAATCATTTACCTGAAATGGACGAGATCACCCAGCACATAAAAAGCAGGCTTCAAAAACTCGAGGACTTAAAAGACCAGGGTGTGGAGCCTTATGCAGGGGCCTATGATAAGGAAAACCTTGCTGCCGACATCCTTGCTTCACATGGCGGGCTCTCAAACGATGAGCTAGCCGCAAAAGAGATAGAGGTCTCTGTGGCAGGCCGCGTGATGACCCCTCGAAAGTTCGGCAAGGCGGCCTTCGTGCATTTGCAGGACGCCTCCGGCCGCATACAGGTCTACCTGAAAAAGGACATCCTTGGCGACAGCTTCCCCGTTGCAAAGAAGCTCGACGAGGGAGACATCATCGGCATAAAGGGCGTGCTCTTCAGGACAAGGACGGACGAGCTTACAGTTGAGGCCAGAGAGTTCCGTCTGCTTACAAAATCCTTGCGCCCGCTGCCGGAAAAATGGCATGGCCTAAAAGACGTGGAGCTTCGCTATCGCCGCCGCTACGTGGACCTCATCGTAAACCCCGAGGTCAAGGAAACCTTCAAAAAGAGAAGCGCCATCATTAAAGCAATACGCGATTATCTTGAGGGCCACGGCTTTGTAGAGGTGGAGACCCCGATGATGCAGCAAATTCCTGGCGGGGCGGCCGCAAAGCCCTTCAAGACCCACCACAACGCCCTGGACATTGAGCTCTACATGAGGATAGCCCCTGAGCTTTACCTGAAGCGGCTGCTTGTTGGAGGGTTCGAGAAAGTCTATGAGTTAAATAGGAATTTCCGAAATGAGGGTGTGTCCACAAAACACAATCCCGAGTTCACGATGCTTGAGTTCTACATTGCCTACAAGGACTATAACTTCCTCATGGACTTTACGGAGGAGTTAATTCCCGCCATCACGGAGCAGGCCCTTGGCGCAAAGAAGATCACTTACGGGGACCATCAAATAGACTTCACCCCGCCCTGGCCGAGGATACCATTTCGAAAGTCGCTCATGGACGCCGGCGTGCCGGAGGAGGTCATAAGAGGCAAGGGCGAGGCATATGCCTGGGCCAAGGACAAGGGGATAGTGGTCACGGAGGGCATGAGCTACGGGAAGCTCCTTGACGAGATTTTTAGTGACCTTGTGGAGCCAAAGCTCATACAGCCCACCTTTATTACCGATTACCCGGTGGAGCTCTCTCCTCTTGCAAAAAGAAAGCCTGAGAGCCCTGAGCTTGTGGAGAGGTTCGAGCTCTTTATCGCGGGCCGTGAGATAGCCAACGCCTTTAGCGAGCTTAACGATCCCATTGACCAGCGCGAGCGATTCGAAGAGCAGGTCAAGGCCAAGGAGGCTGGCGACGACGAGATGCACGATATGGACAATGACTTCATACGCGCGTTAGAGTACGGCATGCCCCCGGCCGCTGGCGAGGGCATAGGCATAGACCGCCTCGTGATGTTGCTTACGAATAGCCAGAGCATAAGAGACGTGCTTTTGTTCCCCCAGATGCGCCCCGAGGAATAGCCGGCACAGCCAGGTAGCCAGCTATAATTCATCCTGCAACAATCTCTGGTCAACAGGATATTATCAAGTTAATCATCTCATTGCATGAGTTCTCTGAGAAGTGCCTTGGCACCAGTTAGAAAGTGCCCGTGGCACCAGTT
>SDBT01007355.1_pt1 | contig 18110 bp, 13 predicted proteins | sample 2277101 | NCBI WGS metagenome assembly SDBT01 (sample SAMN10404973, study PRJNA504765) | marine sediment metagenome | isolation source: marine sediment core GS10_PC15, 103 cmbsf | place: Arctic Ocean: Southern Knipovich Ridge | collected 2010
GGCAAGGGCAGGGGCGGCGGAATGGACGGCAGCCCCGGCTACCGGCTGCACTTCTGATGGGAAAGGGCGGGGCCTTGCGAAACAGTATTGGATGCCTTCTCTCGATCGCGCTTGCCTGGGCCGGTTGCGCCACCGAGTTCCAGCCCGCTCCGTTGCTTTCCGAGGTGTGCCAGGCGCGCGACGCGGCCGTCTGCATCAGCTGGGCCTATGCCGGGGAGCAGGTCGATCTGGCCTTGCTGGGAGAGGATCTCCTCCAGGTGTTCGAGGTGGACCTGGGCGACGACGGGCACCCGGAAATCCCGGGAGAATTTTCAGCCTCGATCGGCGGCGTGCCCCTGGATGATGTACGCCTGTCCCCCGACCGACTCCGGGGCCAGGAGATGCTGCTTGCCAGTCTGCCGGGCGAGCTGCCGGCGGGCGAGCACGAGGTGAAGGTCACGACCCCATCCGGACAGCAGGTCCTGCGCCCGCGCCTGTTCTTCATCCGCGACCCGGTCTGGGTCGAGCTGGAGATCGAAAAACCCACTCTGCCGCGCGGCGACGAGAACCGATTGACGGTCCGGATCGAGAACCGGAGCTCGGCCGCGCTGGCGGAGGTGACCCTGGACCTGGCCCAGGGAGGCTCCGGATCGTACGTCCTGCCCGCTCCTCCCCCTCCGTTCTCGCTTCCTGGCGACAGCTTCGCGGACGTGGTGCTGGATCTGGTCGCCGGCAGCCCTGGACTTCCCCAGGTGGCCGTGGATGTCGACGCCATGGCGGGCGCCGATATCCGCGTGGGAACGAGTCACCCGGCCATCATCTCGTCGGCGGTCCTGGAGGCGGCCGACCTCGTCGTCGAGGCCCGGATCGAGCCCCGGGTGGTATCGGTCGGCGAGCCGATCGAGTTGTTCGTCACCGCCCTCAACGAAGGCGGCGTGGCCGTGCTCGACGCGGGCCTGCTGCCACCCCGGGTCGAGGGGGCCGGAACGATCCAGTGGGAACAGGTTCCGGGCCGCCTACACGACATCGAACCCGGCGGAAACATGGCGTTTCGAAGGTCAGGTATCGCGATCGAGCCGGGAACCGCCTGGATTCTGCCGACGGTGACCGGAAACGAGGCCCTTTCCGGTCGCCCTCTCGAAGCCAGCGCCCCTTATTCGATTCCGGTGAAGATCCAGTAGCCTATCCTTGATCGATTCGCCCGGTTGTGGTTACATCTCCAGGCCGGTGTGCGCGGATCCCGGCCATAGTAGATCGGAGGCAACGGGTGATGTCACCAAAGCAACAGACCGGAATCAAGACGCAGATTCTGGTCATCGACGACGAGGAGGTCGTCCGGCTGCTGTTCCAGAGTCTGCTGGAGGAGGAGGGCTACGCCCCCCTGATGGCCGAGACCGGCCAGGAGGGAATCAGGATACTCCAGGAACACCAACCAGCGCTGGCCCTGGTGGACAAGAACCTGCCCGACATCTCGGGACTCGAGCTGATCGCCGAGCAGAAGCTATGCCATCCCAACATCGAGTTCATCATGATCACAGGCTACGCCTCGCTCGATTCGGCGGTCAAGGCGATGGAGATGGGCGCCTTCTCCTACCTGACCAAGCCCTTCGCCGACATGGAAATGGTATTGGACCGGATCAAGGCCGCCCTGGAGGTCAACACCCTGCGATTCGAGACCTCGTTGCTGCGCGATCGGCTGAACGGACTGACCAGCGCTCCTGTCGAGCTGGACGATGCCCCGGCACTGATCGGCGTACACATGTCCGACCAGACCGTCGGCCAGATCCGGCACACCTTGCGCTTCCTGCAGTCGTTCATCGACAAGCGCGACCAGCTGCCCACCGCCGCCCTCTGGGCGCGGATGGTGGACATGATCGAGGAGGAGGCCAGGCGTCTCGAACGGCTGCTCCGCGAGGCCGAGCTCGAATAGAGGCAGATGCGCATGGCCGACCTGATCCTCGCCATCGACCAGGGAACCACCGGAACCACGGTGGCTATATTCGACTCCGCCTGCACCATGCGCGCCAAGGTCACCACGGAATTCCGTCAGATCTTCCCCAGGCCCGGCTGGGTCGAGCACGACCTTCAGGACATCTGGAGCTCGGTGCTGCAGAGCATCGAGGCCACTCTCCGGACGGCCGGGCTCGACGGTTCGGACATCGGCGCCATCGGCATCACCAACCAGCGCGAGACCACCGGCCTGTGGGAGCGCGACACCGGACGCCCGCTGCACAACGCCATCGTCTGGCAGTGCCGCCGGACCGCTCCCCTGTGCCAGGATCTCAAGGATGCCGGCCTCGAGCCGCTTTTTTCCGAGCGGACCGGCCTGGTGCTGGATCCCTATTTCTCCGGCACCAAGCTGCGCTGGTTGCTGGACCACGTCGAGGGCGCCCGGCAGCGGGCCGAAGCCGGCGAGTTGTGCTTCGGCACCATCGACACCTTCCTGGTCCACCGACTGACCGGACATCGGACGCACGTGACCGACGTGTCCAACGGGTCGCGGACCCTGATGATGAACCTCGACAGCCTGGACTGGGACGAAGAGCTGCTCGCCGCCCTCGGCGTGCCTCGGGTTTTGCTGCCGGGCATTCGTACTTCCTCCGAGGTCTACGGCCGGACGCTGGGCGTGGCCGGCCTGCCGGACGGAATCCCCATCTGCGGCATGGCCGGCGACCAGCAGGCGGCGCTGTTCGGCCAAGCTTGTTTCGACCCGGGACAGGTCAAGTGCACCTATGGAACCGGCGCCTTCGTGCTGATGAACACCGGACCCCGGCCGGTTCGCAGCCAGCGAGGCCTGCTGACGACCGTTGGCTGGAAGATCGACGACCGGGTGACTTATGCACTCGAGGGCAGCGTGTTCATCGCCGGAGCGGCGGTCCAGTGGTTGCGCGACGGGCTGGGGATCATCGAACGATCCTCGCAGATCGAACAACTGGCCGCCTCGGTCGAGTCCTCCGATGGAGTGGTGTTCGTGCCCGCCCTGGCGGGACTGGGCGCCCCCCACTGGAATCCCGAGGCCCGCGGCTTGATCACCGGCATCACCAGGGGGACCACCGCTGCTCACCTGGCCAGGGCCGCCCTCGAGGGGATCGCTTTTTCGGTTCGCGACGTGGTCGAGGCGATGCGCGCGGACAGCGGCGACCCAGTGGCCTTCCTGCGCGTGGACGGCGGCGCGGCCCAGAATGACCTGCTGCTCCAGTTCCAGTCCGACATCCTGGAGGTCGAGCTCCACCGCCCGCGGATCGTGGAGACCACCGCTATGGGCGCGGCCCTGCTGGCAGGTCTGGCCGTGGGTGTATGGAAGGACGAAGAAGACATCCGCCGCCTTTGGGCGATGGACAAGCGTTTCATTTCCGCAACCGACGCTGAAGCGATTCAGGCCCACCTGGACCGCTGGAGGGCGGCGGTGGCCAAGGCCTGACCGGCCGAATGCGGGGGCCATGCAAATAGACGCGTTCCGACCTCAGCAGTTCGGAAAGTACCTGCTGACCGAACGCATCGGAGCCGGCGGCATGGCCGAGATCTTCCGGGCGACCGCCTTCGGGGTGGAGGGGTTCACCAAGGAGATCTGCATCAAGCGCATCCTGCCCACCCTGACCTGCGACGAGACCTTCGTGAAGATGTTCATCGACGAGGCCAAGATCGCGGTTTCGCTGCACCACGCCAACGTGGTCCAGGTCTTCGATCTGGGTCGCATCGGCGAGCATTTCTTCATCGCCATGGAGCTGGTGCATGGCCGCGACCTGTTGCAGATCATCAACGGCTGCCGGGCCGTCAAGCGCCGCATGCCGGTCCACATCGCCTTGTACATCCTTTCCGAGACCTGCAAGGGGCTCGACTACGCCCACCGGATGAAGGCGGAGGGCCGCCCTCTGGGGATCATCCACCGTGACGTCAGTCCCTCGAACATCCTGGTCTCGTGGGAGGGCGAGGTCAAGGTGGCCGATTTCGGGATCGCCAAGGCGGCCCACAAGGAGGCCAAGACCGTCACCGGCACCATGAAGGGCAAGTACGGATACATGTCGCCCGAGCAGGTCCTGGGCGAACCGGTCGACTTCCGCTCGGACATCTTCGCCGCCGGCATCCTGCTCTGGGAGTGCCTGGCCGCCAAGCGACTGTTCAAGGGCGAGACCGACCTGGAGACCCTCGAAAAGGTGCGCGAGGCCCAGGTGTCCGCGCAGCCCTCTGCCATCAACAAGAAGGTCCCCCTCGAGGTCGACCGGTTGGTCTCGAAGGCCCTGGCGTTGAGGCCCGCCGACAGGTTCCAGACCGCCGGCGAGATGCACGACGCCCTGGCCGATCGGCTTTTCGCCACCGGCAAGCGGATCGACACCAAGGCCCTGGCCGCTTTCATGCAGAAGCTGTTCGCCGAGGACATCCGCCGTGAGGAAGAGCGCGGGCGTGAACGCCGGCGAGCCCAGGATGCCACCCGGCCGCCCGTCGGTCCGGCCGAGGTGACTCCGAGCATGCCGCCCGGGACCGCCGGACCGCCGACGCGGCCGGACCTTCCGTTCGTGGTCACGCCGCTGCCGAGGCCGCGCAGGTCGCCGTTCTTCATCGGCCTGATCGGCTTCGGGATCATCCTGGCGATCGCGACGGCAGTCGTGCTGGCCGTCTGGCTGGCCTACCAGCCCGCTCCGCCCGGAAGACCCGACCCGGCCGTCACCATTCCGGTCGGGCACCAGCCGGCCAGGCCGGGCACCCTGTCCATCGATTCCAGTCCTCCGGGCGCCCGGATCAAGATCGACGGCAACGACACGGGTCGGACGACCCCCGCCACCATCACCGGGCTGGATCGCTCCAGGCCGCACCGGCTCGCCCTGAAGCTCGCCGGCCGCGAGCCCTGGTCGAAGGGTCTGGAGTTCGGCGAGATGGAGATGGTGGCCATCCAGGCCCAACTCGTCCCGTCAAGGCCAACCGGGAGGCCGCCTGTCCGCCGTCATCCCAAGCCGGCCATGGGCACCCTGAACGTCAACGCGGAAGGCGCCTGGGCCTACGTGTACGTGGATGGAAAGAAACAGAGCCGCCCCACCCCCCTGTACGGCCTCAAGCTCAAGCCCGGCACCCACACCATCCGCCTGGAAAACCCCAAGCTGGGCCTGGCAAGTACCCGCAAGGTGAAGATCGAGAAAGGCAAGACCACCGACCTGGTGGTCAAGCTGAAGTAGGGGTGTCAAGATGACGAAAATGGGCAAGCAGCGGATCGTACTGGTGACCGGCGCCACGAGTGGAATCGGCCGGGAGACCTCCCTGCACCTGGCCCGAATGGGCCACCGGGTGTTTGCCACCGGCAGGAAGATCGCGGCGCTGGAAGAGCTCGCGCGCGAGGCCGAGGGCCTGGAGCTGGAGACATTTCAGCTCGACGTCACCGACGCGAGGTCCATCGAGGTGGCCCGAACGAAGGTGGACCAGCGCACCGACGGCTACGGCCTGGACGTGCTGGTGAACAACGCCGGGTATTGCAACATGGCGCCCATGGAGCAGATCACCGACGAGGACCTCCGGGGACAGTTCGAGACCAACGTGTTCGGCCTGGTGACCCTGACCCAGAAATTCCTGCCGGCCATGCGCGCGCGGGGAGCGGGACGAATCGTCAACGTGAGCAGCGTGGTGGGCCGGCTCAGCCTGCCATTGCAGGGAATCTACTGCGCCACCAAGCACGCCGTGGAGGCCTTGAGCGACGCGTGGCGCATGGAGCTGGCTCCGTTCGGGGTGCACGTCTCCCTGGTGGAGCCGGGGACCATCCGCACCGGATTCGAGGCCACCGCCACCAGCACGGTGTCCAGGTACCAGGCCGCGGAGTCGCCCTACAAGCCGGCCATCGTCAGGTACCGGGAGGTGGTTGCCGACTCCTACAAGAGGGCTCCCGGACCGGCCTGCATCGCCAGGACCGTGGCCCGGATCGTCCGGGCGCGGCGTCCCCGGGCGCGCTACGTTTCTCCCCGCTACAACCGGTTCCTGATCTGGCTCGTCAACAAGCTGCCCACACGCTGGGTAGACGGGCTCATCCGGCGGGTCATGGGACTGACCCGCAAGGCGCTTCTGCCTCCGCCGGGTGGTACGGAAGGGTAAAAGGCATCTACTGGTCGGGGGCTGTCATTTGACACTTTCTCGGCTTGAGGCATCCCGGACACCGACCCCACGATACACTTGACGTCCATGGCTTCGGTCTTTACACTAAAGTAAGGGAAATACTCGGAGGTAAAGATGCCATGCTCAACCGTATCCTCAAAGGGCCAGGTGACGATTCCCAAGGAGGTGCGCAAGGCACTCCGGGTGGATACCGGAGACCGCGTGCTGTTCGTCGTCCGGGAAGACGGTGTGGTGGAGCTACGACCGGAAACGGTGAACCTACTCGATCTCGTCGGCATCCTGGAACCATCGGATGGACGACATGTGACGATCGAGGAGATCAACGAAGGCATCGGGCGGGCGGTTGATGAATCCTTCAAGAGGTCAGTAGGCCGATGATCGCCATCGATACCAACGTGCTCGCGCGCCTCCTGGTGAAGGATGACGCAGCCCAGACCAGGAAGGTCGTCAACCTTTTCAGACGCCTCGACGCCGACGGAGATCGAGCGCACGTCTCGGATATCGTGATGTGCGAGCTCGTCTGGGTGCTGCGGTCTTCCTACGGGTTCAGCCGCGAGCAGATCATGAGTACCATCAAGCAGGTCCTCGCTGCCCGTCAACTCGTCTTTGACTCGCCCGACCGTCTTCTGCGTGCTCTCAGTGCCTTCGAGGTTGGACGTGGCGACGTCGCGGACTATGTGATTCGTGAAGACGCCAAGGCGGCCGGCTGCGACTCCGTGGTCACGTTCGACAAGGCTCTGCTGAAGGAGGAGATGTTCATCTCCGTCTGAGACCCGTGGCGCGAGGATCGACAGGGCGGTCGCCAGTCCGCCAGCCTACGCCAATGGGTCCGGGCAGTCTGCCAACTACCGATACCCGACCACCAGAATGCCGCTGTCCTGCTGGAGCAGCAGCACGGTGGTGGTCGTGGCCGCGCCGACCACCACGGCGCCCACCACGGTCCAGAACCACCACTGCTCGTACCAGGCCGAGGAGCCGTCGGGTGGAGGAGGGAGCGCGGGATCGGGGACGACCGGGTCGGACTTGCGGACGATCTTCGGGCCGGCGAACGGGCTGCGATCGCCGGCCATCCAGCGCCTGACCTTGTCCGCCAGAGCCTCGATCCTGTCGCCGTCGACCGGGAAGATACCCAGGGTGGCGACCGGCCCGCCGCGCTCGAAAACCGACAGCTTGACCAGGTGCTGTCCTCCGGGGTGGGTGAAGGACATCAGCACCAGCCAGCCGGCTCCAAGGCCGTCGGCCAGTTGCCCGGCCGCGGAGGCTTGGTCGATGCGTTGTAGCAATCGCACCCGCGCGATGCTCCGGCCCTCGGCCAGGAATACTTCCTGCATTTCGATCCTGCCGGCCGGAACGTAGATGACCCCGAACCAGGTCCGGTACCCCGGCCGGTGCATCGAGAAGTAGTGCTCACCCGGCAGCACGCCCGGGACGGTGATCGGGGTCCAGCCCACCAGCCGACCGTTCATGAGCACGCGCGCGCCGGCTGGCTTCGACAGCAGGGACACCGAGCCCTTCATGGAGGTCACCAGCTCCGCGCGCACCTGCTCGAAGCGCTCGATCACCACCGGGTTGACCACCGCGTCGTCCAGCTTGCGGTCCGGGTCGAGCAACAGCACCGTCAGGTACTCTTGACCGGCCCAGGAGTCCTTGCCCAGCGCCTGGTAGGTCATGCCCCGCTGGAGGTGAGCCTCGGCCAGGTCGGACAGGTCTGGCAGGTGGGGAAAGATGGCCCGCAGGGTCCTGAGAGCCGAGGTGAACTCCTCGATGGCCCTGCCGGGCTTGAGCCGGGTGGAGAACCCACGCCCGGCTTCGAGCTTCTTCAGGGCCTGCTCCGCAAGACCGCGGGCCTGCGGATCGGGCGGCTCGGCAAAGAACGCGGCCTTCTCTTCCGCGGATAAAACGGAAAACCCCGACCCGCGCACCAGCGCCTCGCCCATCCGCGACACCATGTCCCGGTCGATCTCGCGCCATTCCGCAACAGGCCGGGCGGTAACGTCCAGCACGGCGACCGTGGAATCGGCCGCAGCCGTGGACCCGGCCAGCAACAAGATCGCATACAGGATCGGCCTCAGCACCCTCTACTCCACGGAAAACAGGCGGATCTCGCTCCACAGGTTTGGGCTTCCGGCGGCGTCCGACCAGGCGTGCGTCTGAGCACCGGCGGCGTCCTCGTCGACCACCTTCACTTCTATTCCCAAAAACCAGCCCCGCTGGGGCTCGGTGTCGAACTGCAGGTCCGACCAGGGCATGGTCAACTCCACGGCGTACCCGTCGGTCCGGGTGGTGGAGAGCACCTGGCCGCTGAAAGTTATGCCCAGATCGGTCACGTTGGCCGGATCCGGGCCGGCCGCGTACGCGGAGTTGCCGCCGGCCGTGCCGGTCACCCGGTAGAACCGCGCGGGTTCCAGGGCCGGCGGCTGGCCGTTGGCCAGATCGAGCCAGAACTCCACCCGGTCGGCCCCCTCGAGATCCCCGCCCTGTCCCGACAGCAGCACCTCGTCGTCGACGACGTCGACGTTCAGGTGCAAGGCGTCTTCATCCCACCAGCCGTCGATGTTCACCTGTCCGTCGGCGCCCGCGAAGCCTGCGGCGCCTCCTTCCCCGGCGAGCAGGGTAAGCAGCGGCACGCCCAGCACCAGGCGGCCGTATTGCTCCGGGTCCTGGCCTGCCTGGCTCGGATCGAACACCCAGGTCAACAGGGTGGGCGCGTTCTGGCCGTCCCGGTCGGTCTGGCGCAGGTCGAAGTCGACCTGGCGGTTCTTGCCCACGTCGGAAAGGGGCATTTCTATGCGCACCACGTAGCCGCCGGCGACCGTCTCGACCTGCACGCCGGTCAGGACTCCGTCCGGCTCCACCCGACCGTCCGCCCCTATCGTGACCTTCAGGTCTTCCAGGTACACGGTCAGCCCGTCTCCGGAAGAGGGCGGCTCGGGCGCCGTGGCGGGCCCCACGGAGTCGTCGACCACCCTCGCCTTGAGCAACAGCGTATCGCCTTCCCAGAGCAGCCAGACCAGGCACCCGGCGTCTGAATCGGATTCCAGCTGCCCCTGCTCCCGGTGCGATTCGTCCAGCCTCAACGCAGGCGGCTTTCCGGCGAACGGATCGGTCAACCCGCGGTCGGCCGACCGGATGTGCCGGGCCAGGGCGTGGTCCACCCGGGAGAAGGGCACGGAGACGAACTCGTCCAGCCCGGCCCGAATGTCCACCGGGCGGCCGAACCCGAGCGACACCGGACGGCCGCGCTCGTTCAGGCCGACCAGGGTCGGGGACCCGGATCCGCCGGGGCCCACCAGGCCGGGCCCGAAACTAGGCGACGGGGATGACTTGCCCAGGGAATGGAAGTCGCCGTTCTCGTCGGTCAGTCCGACCTCCACCCGGTCCACCAGGGTGAATGGATCCTGCACGGGATTGCGACCCTCGTGCAGCGGCACCACCAGCAGGCGCAGGCGCCCCTGGACGTCGTCTCCGCATCCGGACGCCAGGATGAGTAACCCCAGCAGACCGGTCAGGCGTTCGAACCGCGGCATCGCTTTCTCCGTCGCACTGCCGTCCACAGAGCCAGCAGAACCAGCAGGACCATCGGAGGCAGTCCGATCCGGCCCCTGGACCCGCACTCGCACCCCGCGGCCCCGGCCTTCACGTGCACCTCGGTGAAGTCGGGATCGCTCGTCACCTGGCCGCCGGAGACTACCAGCCTGAACACGTAGACCCCCTCGAAACCGGGAGTGAATGAGACCCGTGGCGTGGTGCTGCCCGAGAGCTGGACCTGCTCCGGCCCCGAGCTCTGCTCCCAGAGGAACGCCAGGATCACGCCCTCGGGTCCTTTGCTTCCGCTGCCGTCCAGGAAGACCGGGGTGCCCGGCGCGACCACCTGTATGGGCCCGGCCTCGGCTCGCAAGGACGGTCCGCCGTCGTCTCCTCCGTCGGGCGTCGCGCCGTCCGCGTCTGCGGTCCCACCGTCCACCTCGACCGGCGCGCACTGCATATCCAGGCACGCTCCCGAAGGACACGCGTGCTCGCGCCCGGGCTGACACGCGCCACGACCGTCGCAGAGCCCCGGCGAGGTGCGCACCCCGTCCGCGCAGGACCCGGGTTCGCACTCTACGCCCGCCGGCTGCAAGGCGCAGGCGCTCTGGCCGTCGCACAGGCCAGTCCCCCCGCAGCCGCCTTCCGGCCCGCAATCGTCTCCCGGATCGGTGCCTTCCGCCGCGGGCAGGCATACGCCGAAGGCGATCGGATCGTTGCAGACCAAGCAGGCCCCGTCGCAGGGCAGGTTGCAGCAGACACCGTCGGCGCAGCTGAACCCGCCGCAGTCGGCGTCGCTGACGCAAGGCTGACCCAGCCCGGCCTCGGGCTCGCACGCGCCGGCCACGCAGCCGTGTCCGGGCCAGCAGTCGTTGTCCTCGCCGCAGGCGCCGGCGCACTGGCCCGGGGCCGAGGCGCGATAGGGATAGCAGGACTGGCAGGGCGCGCTGCAGCCTCCCCGGGCGCCGGAGACGCAGATTTCGCCCGGCACGATCCCGCTGCCAAGACCGCCGCCCGCGTCGCACACCCCGGCCGGCGAGCATTCGATCTCGGGGCCCCAGCCCTCCTGCCCGCCCAGGCAGACCCGGAACCAGTCGTCACCACTGCAAAGTCGAAAGCCCGGCGGGTACTGCTCACCCGCGGCCACGCAGGAGTCCACCTCGCCAGCGCAATATTCACCGCCTCCGCTGAAGCCGTCGGCATAACAAAAATCCCCCTGGCAGGCGGGGTCGGCCGGCAGGTCACCGAAAACGACGCCCTCGCAGCTCTCACCGTCGTCCAGGTCAGGCGAGCAGGTGCCGTCCTGTCCGCAGTACCCCGCCGGGTCGCAGTCTTCGTGGACGCTGCAGGAATCCTCGCACCCTGAACCCGTACAGCGGCCCGGCCGGCAGTCGGTCTCGCCGGCGGGGATGCAATGGCCCGCGCCATCGCACACCGCCTCGTGGGAGTATGTGCTGCCGTCGCAATCCGCCTGGCCGCAGACCTGGCCCGCCGGCCACGACTGGCACTCGCCCTGTCCGTCGCAAACCCCGGTGAAGCCGCAGCTCTCGGCCGGCTCGGCCGCGCAGTCCTCGTCCGGATCGCTGCCCTGGATCGCCGGCGTGCAGAATCCCTTCCGATCCGGCAGGTTGCAGGCCCAACAGAGCCCGGTGCAGGCGTTCTCGCAGCAATACCCGTCGACGCAGATGCCCGCGCTGCAGTCGGCCTGGTCGCTGCACGGCTCGCCGATCCCCTCCGGCACCCGGCACTGGCCGCCGGTGCACTCGTGGGACGGCCAGCAGTCGTCGCTCGACGCGCAACTTTCGCGGCAGGCGGATTCGGACTGGGCCATGTAGGGCTCGCACGACTGGCAGGTCGAGGAGCACCCGCCTCCCGGGCCGCTTGCGCAGCTTCCCGCCGCCCGGAAGCCCGAGCCCTCTCCCCCGCCGGCGTCGCAGAAGCCCGCCTGGCAGCCGACCTGCGGTCCCCAGCCGGGCACGCCCCCCTCGCAGACCCGGTACCAGTCGTCCCCCGAGCACAGGGCGTAGCCAGCGACGAAAATCTCCCCGTCGTGCACGCAGCCGGACGGGTTCCGGGTGCAGAAGGCGCCCTGGCCGTCGAAGTTGTCCTCGAAGCAGAACCCGGCGAGGCAGGCCGCGTCGCGAAGCAGGCCGGAGTAGACCGCGTTATCGCAGTCGGCGCCCTGGCCCATGTCCCAGGCGCAGGATTCCAGGAGCGAGCAGTACGCCTCGGGCACGCAGGTCGCGTGGCTTACGCAGTCCTGCGCGCAGCTCGTGGCGTCGGCGCAGCGAAAGGGCGCGCAATCGATCGTTCCGCGGTCCACGCAGCGTCCGGCTCCGTCACAGGTGTCGGCCTGCTGCTCGATGCCGCTCGAGCAACTGGACTCACCGCACTCAGTCCCCTCCGGCCAGTATTGGCAGGCCCCCTGGCCGTCGCAGGTCCCGTCCAGCCCGCAGCTGGACTCGCTGGAATCGAGGCAATCCTCCAGGGGATCCTCCCCGGCCGCCACGTCGACGCACTGAGGCGACGAGCCGTGGCACACCCGGCAGGCCGGGCACTCGTCGGCAGGGTCGGAGCCCGCCTGCACGAATTTAAGGCACTGCCCGGAGGAGTTGCATTGCGCGCACACGTCGCAGACCGCGCCCTCGGGATAGGAGCAGTCGCCCGTGCCGTTGCAGGTGCCGTCGCAGGGCCCCTGCCCCGGACACTCGCCATCCGGGTCATCGCCCGCGGGCACGGGCCTGCAGACACCGGAATCGTCCACGTCGCACCGGTAGCACGGAGCGGTGCACACGTCGGAGCAGCAGCGCCCGTCCACGCAGTGGTCGCTGTCGCACTGGCTGTCGAGGGTGCAGGTGGAGCCCGGCGGAAGGCCCCCGACGCACTCGCCGCCGGTGCAGACGATCCCCGCCTTGCACTCCTGGTCGCCGGTGCAACTGGTGGGACAGGCCTGGCAGGCGCCGGCACTGCAGGAGTCCACGTCGTCGTAGAACCCGCAGTTGGTGTAGCAGTCGAAAACAGCCCAGCCCACGGACTGGCAGGTGTACAGGTCGTTGCCGAAGCACAGGTCGGTGCCGTCGGCGGCCGGCCCACCGGCATCGTCCGCGCAGTGGATGCCGGCCTGCACGCAGTACTTGGTCCCGCCCGGAGAACGGACGCAGTTGTCCGACAGGCACTCCCGGTCGCTGTCGCAGGAGAGGCCGTCGTTCTTCTTGAAGTAGCAGTCGCCGTAGAAGAAGTGGAAGTCGCAGTAGGCGCCCGGGTCGCATCCCTCGCTGATGCCGAAAATATCGATACAGTCCTCGACACACTGCACGCAGCCGTACTGGCCGCCGGACTGCTCGCAGCCGTGGACGTCCAGGTAGGCGTCGCAGTCGTAGTTGCAGTCGGTCAGGCTCCAGTCATCCGGGCCGTTGCACGTGGCCAGGTCAGGCCCCGCGCACAAGGTCGTGCCGGACGCGACCGGCACCCGGTTCGCGTCGATGCAGTCGGTCTCGTCCTCGCGGCAGCGACCGTTGCCGAAAGGGTCGACCCCGCAGTTGCCCGAGCCGCAGTCCCCGCCGCCCGAGCAGTCCTTTCCCTCGGCCCCGGCCGCGAGCACCGCCTTGGTCACCGTAAGGTCGTCGATGAAGATGTTGTTCCCATATCGGCTGCGACCGCGCAGCGCGATCCTCACGTTGTTCTCGGTGGTGTAGTACCCGAGCGGGACGACCTTCTCCTCCCACCCGTCAGCGCCGCTCCGATAGCGGTGCAACTCGTGCATGGTGGTGTAGGTGTCCCCGCCATCGGTGGTGATCTGGAACTTGACCAGGTCGTCGCTGCCCGACTCGCCGCTGTCGCGGTACATCCAGAACCGGCACTCGGCCACCTCGGCCCCGGTCAGGTCCAGTCCGGGCGAGGAGATCCGCGCCTCGTCGCCGGAGGAGGCGGAGTACGAGTTGAACTTGGCCATCTGGCTGCCCTCGCGCGGAGAGCATGCCGGGTTGCTGCCGCTAGAGGTGGTCGACCAGTCGGCCGTGGTGTCCGACGGGTGGTACTCGCTCCAGCCTAAAGAACCGTTGAACCCGTTCGTGTGGACCTGAGCAAGCGACGAAGGAGCCCAGAGCAAAGTGCAGCTCAACACGACGGCAATGTTCTTGGCGCGAAGATATCTCTGGTCCGACGTTCCTGGTCTCAACTCTTCGTCCATCTCCTGTCTACTCCTCAGCATATCAAAAGGAATGTCAATCAAGATCGCTTGCGCCGCTTGAGCCTCGCGTAGCCTTCTATGTTGCGCTGGCGGGTGCGGGAGACGGCCAGGGCCTCGTCGGGGACGTTGCGGGTGACCGTGGTGCCGGCGCCCACGTAGGCGTTCTTGCCGACCCGGACCGGGGCCACGAGTTGGGTGCCGGAGCCGATGAAGGCCCCGTCTCCGATCTCGGTCGGGTGCTTGTGGACCCCGTCGTAGTTGCAGGTGATGGTGCCGGCGCCCACGTTGACCCCGGCCCCGACGTCGGTGTCGCCCAGGTAGGTCAGGTGGTTGGCCTTGGAGCCCTTGCCCAGCCTGGTCTTCTTGGTCTCCACGAAGTTGCCCACCCGCGCGTCGGCCTCCAGCACGGTTCCCGGACGCAAGCGGGCGAACGGACCCACCAGGGCGCCCTTGCCGACCCGGCATTGCTCCAGCACCGAGTAGGCCCGGATCTCGGCGTTGTCCGCGACCCGGGCGTCGGTCAGGACCGCGCCGGGGCCGATCCGGCACCTCCTGCCGATGGTGACCTGGCCGGTCAGATGACAGCCCGGCAGGATCTCGCTGTCGGCCCCGACGCGCACCTGCGGGCCGATCCACGTGCTTTCGGGATCCACCACGGTCACCCCCTTTAGCATCAGCCCGGCGAGCAACCGCTGGTTCATGGATCGCGCGGCACGGGCCAGCTCCAGCCGGTCGTTGACGCCCAGGACCGCATCGGCGGTGGTCACCTCGACAGCGCGCACGGTCAGGCCGCGCTCGAGGGCTATGTGGACCAGGTCGGTCAGGTAGAACTCGCCCTGCGCGTTGTTCTGGCGAACCTTGCCCAGGGCCGAGAACACGAACGGACAGTCAACCAGGTAGATGCCGGTGTTGATCTCGTCGATGCGCCGGACCGCGCGTGAGGCGTCGGCGTGTTCGACGATGCGCTCGACTCGGCCTCGTTCGTCGCGCACAACCCGGCCGTAGCGCTTCGGGTCGCTCAGGCGACAGGTCAGGAAGACCACCGCGGCGTCCCGTCCGGCTCGTTTCAGAATACCCAGCTCCCGCCCGGACAGCAGCGGAACGTCGCTGGACAGGATGGCCAGCTTGCCGCGAAAGCCCGACAGGGCCTTTTTGGCCATCAGGACCGCGTGGCCGGTGCCCTGGGGAGGGTCCTGGAGCGCGAAGCGGATTCGTTCGCCGAAACGCCCGCGCAGGTACACTTGCAGATCCTCGGCCTGGTGGCCCGTCACCACCACCACCGGATCGAAGCCCTGTTTCAGCGCCAGCTCGACCGGGTAGTCGATCATCGACTGCCCGCAGATCGTGTGAAGCACCTTGACCAGCGACGAGTGCATCCGCTTTCCCAGCCCGGCCGCCATGATCACGCACGCTGTTTTCATTCCGACTCCCTTCGCACGGGAGTCTATGGGAAGCAAGGCTCGCTGCCAAGTTGAAAACCGCCGGTCGATCTGCGTATATGGCCTCGATGCGGTTGCGTTGCTTCACGCTCCTCGCGGTCTTGCTCCCGGCCGCGGCCGGAGCCCAAGAAGGTTTCGGGGCTGATCGCCTGCAGCCCTGCCTGGCTCTCGACGGCCTGGTCTCCGCCTGCCGGGCCCGGGTGATCCCCGACCGCCTGGTAGTCGCCGCCGGCCTGGACTGGGCCCACCACCTTCTCGGCATCGAGCCCGAGGACGAGCACGACCCCACCCGCTGGCTGGTCGAGGACCGCCTGACCGTGCGACTCGAGGCGGGCTGGGCGCCGGCAGCAAGCCTGATGCTGCTGGCCGGGCTCGACGCCGCGGTCCATCAGAACGGCCGACGGACCGATTCGCACGGAGCCCGGCAGTACCTGACGAGCGCCATGGGGCGTTCCTGGATCGCGGCCCTGTGGGCCCCGACCCCGAGCGCGTGGCCCCTGGAGGCGGGCCTGGAGTCCCGCCTGGTCTTTCCCACGGCGAGCCTTGACGGCCTTGCCGGCCCGCGGCGGGTCCAGTGGCGCCTGACCCTGCTGCTCTCGACCCGCGTCTGGCTGCTCAGGCCGGTGCTCAACCTGGGTCTGGCGTACGGTCAAGACGCCCGCTTCAGGGACCTGACCCGCGACGAGGCCCTTGTCTACCGCGGGGGCCTGGAGATCTACGATGAGGGCTGGCCCCTGGCTGGAATGGTGGAAATATCAGGAGTTACGCGGCTCGAGGCCCCGTTCTCGGAACCGACAAACCATACGGCTGAGGCCCTGGCGGGCCTGCGCTGGCGCGCGAGCGATCGGATTGAGGTGCTCGTGTCCGCAGGGCTCGGGCTGGCCGGCGCATCCTCCCCCGCAGCGCGCGGGATGCTGCTAATTCGCTGGGGTTCGGAAAAATATAAAAGACCCTTGGAAAACGAATAGGGAGTGTGTAATACTCGTCCAAGCTCGTCAGTAATCGAGTAAACCAGCACGGGAGGGCACTCAATAATGAAAACGAGAAACATGGTCGGCCTGGTCGTCGCGATCGCCTTGTTGTTCGCGGGAGCGATGGCTTCGGCCAGGATGAGTCCACGCAAGATTTACAAAACCAAGGGTCCGGGCGTGGTCCTGATCGTCGCGTCCCAGCAGGGCTCCTCATCGGCGTCGGCCGGGACCGGGTCGATCATCCACAAGGACGGGATCGTCATCACAAACAGCCACGTGATCTTCGACGCCAAGGCCAAGGCGCCGTACCCGGTGATCCACGTGTTCCTCAAGCCCGACAAGGTCACCGGGAACATGAACAAGGACCTGACCCGGCACTACTCGGCCGAGGTGCTGGCCTACGACAACGCCCTGGACCTGGCGCTGGTCAAGATGAAGAAGGCTCCGCCCGACCTGACGGTCATCACCATCGGCGATCCGGACGAGCTGGGCCCGGGCGACGAGACCATCGCCATCGGCCATCCCGAGCAGGGCGGCCTGTGGACGATCACCACCGGAGTGATCGGGGCCCAGTTCGAGAACTTCAAGGGCGTGCCCGGCAAGCACGTCTTCCAGATGGACACCAGCCTGAACCGGGGCAACTCGGGCGGTCCCCTGTTCGACGTGCGCGGCTATCAGGTGGGCGTCAACACCGCCATCGCCCGCAAGGGCCAGGGCGGGATCGCCATCACCGGCGTGAACTTCGCTGTCAAGGCCTCGGTGGTCAAGGAGTGGACCGCCAAGCACAAAGTGATGCTGGCATACGGTTCCGATCCGCTCGAGGAGGAAGACACCCGGGTGGCGGCGGCCGAGCCTCCCCCCAGGGCTCCAGGGCCAGGCACCAAGCCGCCGGAGCCCAGGCCGGCCGATGACGGCAAGACCCTGAAGGCTCCAGGCTCCCAGGGCTCGCTCACCGTCGAGGACGGCTACGGCGAGGAGGACGAAGGCGAGGAGTACATCCCCGCGCGTCCCGAGTCTGACGCCACCACCGTGAGCCGCCGCCCACCGCCCAGAACGGGTGACAAGCCCCAGGCCAAGAAGCGCAAGTCGTACCGCTTCAAGAAGCACTACCGTGTGCGGCCGCGGCCATATACATACAAGCGCCTGTTCACCGAAGTGGACAAGGTCCGCGCCCGCGCCAAGGACGCTTTCGACGGCCTGGATCGCGAGATCAAGCGCCGCGGCCACTGATTCCGCGCCCGAGCCAGGCGCAGCTCACGAACTCTCGAAACACGTCCAGGTAGTCCTTCTGCCCGGACAGCAGTTGCTCCACCCAGGGATTGACTCTCGCGTTGAGCACTCCCACCCGGTAGAAGAACTCCGGCGCACGAAAGAACACGCGGGCGAACAACCTCGCCCGCGAAAGCTCTCCCAGCAGATCGGCCCTCACTCTGCGGTCGTAGGCGGCCAGATCGCGCACGTCCTTTCCCGATCCCGCCAGGAAGGCGCACAGGCTCTCGGCCGCCAGCCGTCCGCTGAGGCACGCGCGGCGCACCCCGGCCCCGGTCAGCGGGTTGGCCAGCCCGGCCGCGTCCCCGGCCACCAGCACGGACCCGCGCCGGAAGGTGCGGCGGCCGTCCCAGACCGGAATGGGATGACCTCGCATCTCTGAAACCTCCGCCCGGTCCAATCCCTCGCTGGCCAGCAAGCTGCGCAGGGCCGCGCGCACATCCACGCCCCGCCTGTCCGCGCACACTCCGACCGCCAGGTGATCCCGCCTGGGAAACACCCACCCGATCCCCCCGGCCGGAAAACCGAAGTCGCACCCCAGCCGCCCCTGCCACCGGTCCATCAACCCCGGCCCACCCCGCACCAGCACCTGCACCGCCGGCCACACCCGCACCCCCTCCCGCCCCAGCAACCGAGCCCCGGCCC